>Ga0116134_1000367_pt1 | contig 23726 bp, 22 predicted proteins | sample June2015DPH_19_5_FD_89737 | JGI IMG/M metagenome (GOLD analysis project Ga0116134, IMG submission 89737) | Peatland microbial communities from SPRUCE experiment site at the Marcell Experimental Forest, Minnesota, USA - June2015DPH_19_40 | ecosystem: Environmental > Terrestrial > Soil > Wetlands... | reverse complement strand
CGCAACCGAGCCCAGCATCAACCTGGTGCGCAGTAACGGAGGCCGCTGGAACCTGGCGAGCCTGCTGGAGCGCAACGCGCAAATTCCCGCGGCTCCGACCGAAAAGCCCGCATCCGAGCGCCGCCCCGCATTCCCCTATCTCGAAGCCAGCAATGCCCGCGTCAATTTCAAGCTGGGACAAACGAAGAAGTCCTACGCGCTCATCAATGCCGATGTGGCGCTGTGGCAGGACTCCGAGAATTCATGGGCCGCCCGCATAAAGGCCGCGCCCGTACGCACGGATTTTAATCTCACCGATACCGGGCTCGTCCAGATCAACGCAACGTGGCAGCGCGCTCAGAGCTTGCGCTTGACGCCGCTGCAGCTCACCGTGCAATGGCGCAACGGGCAACTCGGACAGATCACGAAGTTGCTGAGCGGAAAAGACCGGGGATGGCGCGGCGGAGTAAATTTCACGGCGAACTTATCCGGCACTCCGGAAGCGCTGCGGATCGAGAGCCAGTCCGCAATCGAAGATTTCCATCGCTACGACATAGTGGGCAGCGAGAGCGTGCGCCTTGGAACCGCTTGCTCTGGAAAATACAGCGTGTCGACGAACACGCTAGCCGATTTGCTCTGCGAATCGCCGGTCAACGGCGGGATGCTCCGCCTGCAGGGAGATTTGGCGATAGCCACACAAGTGCCAGTCTACGATCTGACGCTATCGGCCGAGAAGGTGCCGATCGCCTCCGTCGTGCGATTGCTGCGGCAGGCCAAAAAGCAAGTGCCCGGCGATCTCACGGCAAGTGGACTGCTGAATGCGGAGTTCCACGCCACGCGAGACCTTTCTGGCTTTGAAGACGCGCACCAAGGTTCGCAGCCGCAATGGACGGGTACGGGCTCAGCAACCAACGTACGCCTCTCCTCGAATGCGGGGAACGCGGGCAAGAATGAGGTTGCCTTGGGCACCATCCCACTAGCGCTGGTGGGAGCAAATGGGCGGGAGACTTCGCAAGCCGCCAAGCCTGGTCATCCGAAGATACAGGAAAAAGATCAGGAGCCTGCTGAACCTCACTTGCGGATTGGGCCCGCCGTACTGGCAATGAACGCCTCCGCACCGGTGAATGCCGGCGGTTGGATTTCCACTTCCGGCTATCGTTTTTTGCTGCGCGGCGATGTGGAACTAAAAGACCTGTTTCGGCTGGAGGACGTTCTGGGCTTGCCGGTAGCGCGCCCGGCGGCGGAAGGCGCGGCGAAGTTGGATGTGAGCATCTCCGGGCCCTGGCAGGGATTTGCGACTCCGATCGCCACGGGAACCGCTCAACTGCGCAACGTGCACGCCGAAATGCTCGGCCTGAACACGCCGATTGAGATTGGCTCAGCCACCATGTCGCTCGCTCCGGACGCGGTAGGGATGCAGAAGATTTCTGCCCGCACCGGAAGCACGCATTGGAGCGGTGGTATTACCGCACCGCGGCATTGCGCCGCTCCAGGCGCCGCTCCGAATTGTGGGTTTCAGTTTGATCTCACCGCCGACCAGCTTTCGACGGGGGACCTCGCCGAATGGTTCACACCGCATCCCGCCAAACGTCCGTGGTACCGCATCTTGAACTCCAGCTCCAATTCCAATTCCGACGGCGCACTGGACAGCTCGCCACTACTCGCGATTCAGGCGCACGGCAACTTGCATGTCAGTCGGTTTGGATTGAACAAAGTGGTCGCCACCCAGGTGGCGACGCAAGTGGAAGTGGATCGAGGCAAGATCACGCTGACTGCTCTGCGCGCCCAACTGTTGCAGGGAACGCATCAGGGGAACTGGGTCATTGATCTGACAAATCAGGACCCATCGAGTCACGACGCGTCCGCGCCGGGCACATCCGCTCAGATTCTGCGGTATCGTGGCGCCGGTACGTTGCAAGACATTTCGCTGGCGCAAGTGGGCTCGCTGCCGAGCAATACGATGGGCGATACGACGAGCGATGCGACGAACGACGCCTGGATTGCCGGAACCGCCGACGCCAAGTTCGAGGTGGAAGGATCCGGCGGCGGCTTTCGCGATCTGCTCGCGCGCTCCGACGGCAAGTTGCAGTTCGTGATGCGGAACGGCAGCCTGCCACTTGTTGAAATTCCAGGCTCGCCCGTGCCGTTGCCGGTGCATCGGTTCGCCGGAGAGCTGCGTCTGAAAAAAGGTGCTTGGGAGCTCGCTGCAGGCAGACTGGAATCGCGCGACGGCATTTATCAGGTGCGCGGAACTGCTTCCCCGGGTAGCGGCCTCGATTTCGTGTTGACGCGTGGCGATGAGCAATCGTGGACGCTCACCGGAACGCTCGCCAAGCCGCATGTCGCTCTGGGCAGTCGAACCGTAGCCAGGCGTACGGAAACGGGCGCGAAAACGGTCAAGCCGTAAAACTGAATTTGCGAAGCGCGACACTACGGTGCGTAGCCCGCTCCGCGCAACACTCGTCCAGGCAATGCTCTGGTCATCTTTCCGTTCTCGATCACGGGCACTCCGTTGACGAGCACATACTCCATGCCTTCCGCTAGCCGATTCGGGTCGTCGAAAGTTGCGAGGTCACGCACTGTTTCCGGATCAAACACCACCACGTCGGCCCACATCCCTTGCTTCAGCACGCCACGATCCGTGAGCCGCATACGCTGGGCGGGCAGCGCCGCAAATTTGCGGATTGCCTCCTCCAGCGTCAGCTTCTTTTCTTCGCGAACGTATTTACGCAGGATGCGCGGGAATGTGCCGTAGGCTCTGGGGTGCGGGTGTTCTTCGCCGAGCATGCCTTCGGGCGACGTGCCGGAAGAGTCGTTGTCGATGGAAACCCAGGGCTGTTGAAGAGCAAGTGCGACGTCGGGCTCCGACATGCCGAATACTGCACAATCGGTGAACGCTTTGTCTTCGATGAGCAGATCGAAAAGCGCGTCCATCGGATCTTTATTCATGATCGTGGCCACTTCGCTGAGCCGCTTGCCTTGAAACTTTTTCAGCGCGGGATTCTGTACCACACCGATCATCACATCCTGCGGGCCGCTGATCTCGTCCCATTCGTTGTCCCAGTCTTTCGAAGGCGTCTCCAGGTCTTTGCGAATGCGGGCTCGGGTTGCGGGATCTCTAAGCCGCTCAATCAATTTGGCATCGCCGCCGTCGTGCGCCCAGGGCGGGACGAAGGCCGACATACCGTTGAACCATGCGGTGTAGGCGTAAGTGTCCGCCGTCACGTCCACGCCTTCGGCGCGCGCCTTATTGACCCGTGCCACGGACTCGGGCATGCGTCCCCAGTTGGCCTTGCCCGCCACTTTGAAATGCCAGATCTCCACCGGAATGTGTGCCTCGCGCCCGATGCGAACGGCTTCGTCAATCGATTGCAGAACGCTGTCGCTCTCATTGCGCATGTGGGTCGCGTAGATTCCTCCAAACTTCGAGGCTTCCGAGGCCAGCGCAATAATCTCTTCCGTCTTTGCGTAGGGGGCAGGCGCATACTCCAGTGCGGTCGAAACTCCGACGGCACCGTCGCGCATGGCATCGCGAACCAAAGCTCTCATCTTTTCGAGTTGCTCGGGCGTAGGCTGCACGTCGGCGTCACCCAACACCATTCGCCGCACCTGAGTCGCGCCCACGTAGCTGGCGAGATTGATGCCCATGCCTTGCTTTTCGAGGCGCGCGAAATATTGACGAAACGTCCGCCAGTCGGGATTGATCTTGTAATGTTCATAGTCGACGCGATCGGCCGCGATGAGCACATCGTTTTGAGGAGCGATGGAGCTACCCTCGCCCGTGATCTCGGTCGTAATGCCTTGATAGATTTTCGAAGGCAGGCGCGGATCGACCAGGATCGTCATTTCCGACTGGCCCAGCATATCTATGAAACCGGGAGCAACGACTCTGCCCTTGGCGTCAACCGTACGTTTGCGCGCAGCAGTAGAAAGATTGCCGATGGCGGCGATGCGGCCGTCGCGGATTCCGACGTCGCCCGAGTACCAGGGAGAACCAGTGCCGTCGATGATGTGTCCGTTGGTGATGACGAGGTCGAACGGCGAGTCGGCGGCAAAGGCGACAGTGCAGAGGATCAGCAAGAAGGCCAGCGTGATGCGGCGCGTTAGGGTCATTAGTTTCTTCCCTGGTTGATTTTTCGCGACGCAAGTTGTGCACCGCGCGGGCGGCCAATCAATGTGCCCAGGATAATCCAGAGTCCGAGCGCGAGCCACTCCCAACCGGAGAAGTGTCCGGGCACAAAGGGCGCAAACTTCATCAGTATCATCGCCAACCCAACCAATGCTCCTAGCACGGCGATCAGGCGGTCCGCGATTCGCGGCCTCATCCCTCTGGGTTTCACCGGGACTTTAATCCAAAGATAGGCGGCGCACACCGCAAACCATCCGATAGCGCAAGCAACGGATCCGACCTCGGAGATCGGAACCAGAATCGCGCTGCCGAGAAACATGCACAAAGCCGTCGCGACGCCAACCCAGACGACCGCAGCAGCCGGTGTTTGATTCCGCGGATGCACGCTGCCCAGTCGCGCATCCACCAACCCACGGCGTCCCATGGCGAACAGCAAGCGGCTGGCGGCAATGAAATTTCCGTTGAATACTTTGAAGAGCGAAAGCAACGCGGCACTCAGGATGATACTCACGATCCAGCGCGAGCCGACGGCATGCTCGAAAGCAACCGCGGTCATGAATGGTGTGCCGGTCAGGGTACGCCAAGGCGCCACGAAACCTACCGCCGCAATCACAATAATGTAAAACACCGCACCGACGATGATCGCCGCAAAGATGGCGCGAGAGAATCCTTGTGCCCGAAATTGGGGATTGGCTTCCTCGGCCGCCTTGGTCACTGATTCATATCCCACCATATAATAAGGGACAATTTGCAGCACCAGCAAGATGGACACGAATGGGGTATGCGTGAACAAAGGCGGGAAGTTGGCCGGCGATCCGCGCGTGACGCCAACCGCGACGAACACCACGAAAAGCGCCAGCGTGCCGAACGTGGTCCAGTTTTGAAAAGTGGCGCTCAGCCGAATGCCGCGATAGTTCACCATTGTGACCAGCGCCGTGAGCGCGAGCCCGATGGCCAGGTGCGGCAGGTAAACCGCCTTTCCCGCGACGCGGTACAACTCAATCGAATCGAGCGCGGGAAAGATGTAACCGGCGATGCGGCCGACAGCCACCGCTTCCCACGGACAGACAATGAAATACGCGAGCATCATCATCCATCCGGTATAAAAGCTAACCGGCCGCGGGAAAACGCTCGCGGTATAGGCGATCTCGCCCGCCGCGTCGGGCATAGCCATTACCCACTTACCGTACACATAGCCGATGGGCAGCAGAAGAATGCCGCCAATCGCGAAGCCAAGAATGCCGCCGAGCGGGCCTCCGCGCAGCAGCCAATCGTCCATGACGACCAGCCAGCCGACGCCGACCATCGTTCCCCAGCCGAGGGAGAAGTAATCGGTGATGCGCAATTTGCGGGCGAGTTGGGTCATCAGGAGGGCGTCGACGCGGCCGAACTGCGCTCGGCTGGACAGCCGAGGCGGCTGTCCCTACGTGTGACAGAGGAGCGAGGCTTCATGGGCGCGAATTATATCGCATCGCGCCCATGCGACCGATTGCTTCAGGCGACTGCGAAGCGCGGCGATGAGTATTCCTTCGACCCCAAGATGCAGATTGCTTCTTTCAGGGAAGAAATCTCAAACACCGAGTTCAGGTGCGTGGCTTCCAACATTCGGCGAAAGAAAGCCGGCGGGTTCACCAGCTTGAGCTTCGCCGAGTTCTGCGTTGCCCAACGGCGCACCAGCAGCAGGGTTCCCAAGCCACCGGCGTCGAGCTGGTCGACTTCGGAAACATCAAGCACCAGCACGCGGACCGGCTCGAGTTGCTCGATCCGGCGCCGGAACTCGTCGAGCGCTGCTCCGCGCACCATGCGTCCCGAGCAATTCACGACCGCCACGTCCTGCAAGCATTCGACTTGGAATTGGAGTTCCATATGTCTGTTCATACGAACCTGCCTTGGAAAAAGTTCCACGATCCCCTTGTTGTTGATTGGACGCAGGAAAAAGGGAAAAGTAATCAGCGGAAAAGCCGTTAGTGAGCATCAAATCTTTAAATTCACTGAATCTCTTAGGCGGCAAGATCATCAATCAACTCGTTGCCTTCAACTTGCGAGTTGCACGATTCACAAACCCTTAACATTTGACAGGAGAAGAGATATGTCTACTACACCGACGACCGCTGATGCTGAACTGATCATGAAACTTTATGACCTTCGCCGCGAAGCTGAACTGCGAAAAGCGCGCAACTGGTGGCTCGGCTTTTGGCCGGATTCCGCGGACGACATCGTGAAAATCGCAAGCGCGCTAGGAAGCCAGGAGAATGCCTGGCTTCGCCAAGCTGGCGGATACTGGGAGATGGCCGCTTCCTTTGTATTGCACGGTGCGCTCAATCGAGAGCTGTTCCTGGAGCCCAGCTTCTCCGGCGAAATGTTTGTCTTTTTCGGAAAGGTCGAGCCTTTCGTGAAAGAGCTGCGTGAGAAAATGCAGAATCCCGCCATCTTCGGAAATGTGGAAAAGCTGATTGCGACCTCCGAGGGAGGGCTGGAACGTTTGAAACAGACGCAGCAACGCATGGCTGGCATGCGTAAAGCAGCGCAACCGGCCAAGGCGGCTTAACTGTTGGTATCCGGAAGTAGCAAGCCTTCTTGGTTGTCATCCTGGGTGAAGCGAGCTGGGCGAAGCGAGAGGCCGGTGGATCGCGCTGAGTCAAATCCATAGGCCCTTCGCTTCGCTCAGGACGACACTTTTTGTTTTGTGCTGCCCTACAATCCTGCCTCGATTCGCGATCTGGGATCAAGAAGGTCGCGCAACGCGTCGCCGATGAAGTTGAAGGCCAGCACGGCGAACATCACCGTCACTGCCGGAAATAGCACCAGATGCGGCGCATCGAACAGATGCGAGCGGGCATCGTTCAGCATCGATCCCCAACTCGCCGTGGGCGGCGGCACGCCTAGTCCCAAGAAACTCATCGTTGCTTCGGCGAGAACCGCGCCCGCCATGCCAATCGCCGCCTGCACAATCACCGGCTGAATGATGTTGGGAAGAATGTGGCGGGTAATGATGTGGAGATCTCCGGCGCCGAGCGCCCGCGCCGCTTCGACAAATTCACGTTCGCGGACGGCCAGCACCTGCGCGCGGACCAGACGAGCGTAGCCGACCCATCCTCCGAGCGACAGGGCAAGAACGAGGTTGAAAATACCGGGGCCGCGGAAGGCTACGAAGGCGATCGCGATGAGAATTCCGGGGAAGGAAAGAAACGCATTCATCAACACGACGTTGACGAAGCGGTCGATGCCTCCGCCGTAGTATCCGGCAAGGCTGCCGATGATGAGGCCGAGCAGAAGCGAGCACGCCACCACGCTGCTGCCGACAAACAAAGAAATTCGCGCGCCCCAGATCAGGCGGGAGAGGATGTCGCGTCCGAGTTCATCGGTGCCGCACCAGTGCTGCGCCGAGGGCGGCTGCAGGCGATTCGGCAGATCGATGTGTGCGGGATCTTGCGGGGCAATCCAGGGCGCGAAGATGGCGGAGAAAACGAAGATTGCCACCAGCACGACTCCGACCGCCGCCAACGGATTGTGGCGGGCTACGCGGGGGAGCGAGATGGCTAGAGTGGACATTGCGTCAAGCGCCTATAGCCATCGTCATTGCCTGATCCTCGGGTTCACCGCCGAGTACAGCAAATCCGTCAGAAAGTTGACCGCGACATAGGTCAACCCAATCGCCAGAATGCATCCCTGCACCAGGTTGTAGTCGCGGTTGCCGATGGCTTGGATGGTCAGGCGTCCGATGCCGGGCCAGGAGAAGATGGTTTCGGTTACGATCGCTCCGGCTAACAGCGCGCCGAATTGTAATCCTAGGACGGTCAGAATCGGGATCATGGCGTTGCGCAGGGCGTGGCGATAGACGACGGTGCGTTCCGGCAAGCCTTTGGCGCGCGCGGTGCGAATGTAGTCTTGTCCTAACTCTTCGAGCATTGAGGTACGCACCATGCGGGTCAGGATCGCGGCCAGCGCTCCGCCCATGGTGATGGCGGGGAGCACTAGATGGGCTAAGCTGCCGGAACCGGAGACGGGGAGCCATCCTAGCTTGACCGCGAAGAACAGGATCAGCACCGGCCCCAGGGCGAAGTTTGGAAACGACAGGCCGAAGAGGCTGACTACGCTTAGCGCGCGGTCATCCCACAGATTGCGGCGCTGGGCCGAACGGACGCCTGCCGGAATGGCCAGAACAATCGCCACGAACAATGACGCCAGCGTTAGCTGCAAGGTAAACGGATAGCGCTGTGCGATCAGCCTAGTGACTCCCTGGTTGAAACGCAGCGACTTGCCTAGATCTCCGTGGAGAACGCCTCGCCAGTAATTCAGGTATTGCTTGCCGAGCGGCACATCGAGCCCGTAGGCGTGGCGTGCAGCCTGGATGTCGCCGGCGGCCGCGCCTTCTCCCAGCATCAGCTGCACGGGATCGCCGGGAACGAAATGAATGAGCAGGAAGACGGTGGAGACGACTAGCCAGATTACCGGCAGCGTGTAGAGGACGCGGGAGATTATGTAGCGCGGCATCGGGAATTAAGAAAGTATCACGTAACCCCAGCGGCTAAAGCCGCAGTCACAATTATGCAATTACCGCAGCGCTGAAGCGCTGCGCCACCCAAAATCAACTCCCACCGAAATCAACTCCAACGTCAAGTTTTGCCGCCGCACGCAAGACGGGGCAAGCCCCGTCTCTACACTTATATCGCCTAGTCTCCGGCCCGCTGCTCGGAAGCGGGCGACACCGAGACTGGCGACGCCGGGGCCGTGGGTACGGGCTCGATGCGGACGGTGGCGATGCGATGGCCGTCCATTTTGTCTACCACAAAGCGGCGACCGCCATAATCGAACGCCTCGCCGCCGGCGGGCATCTTTTGCAGTCTTGAAAGCAGAAAGCCGGCTAGAGTTTCGTAGCCTTCATCCTGTGGAAGTTGCAGCTCGTATTGGGTTTCGAGGTCGCGAATGTTGATGGCTCCGTCGAGCAGGAGCGGCGCATTCGCGTCGGTCGTTGTCGTTGTCGTTGTCCCTGTCACTGCCGGCGGCGTGGAAGCTACGTCGAATTCGTCTTCCAGTTCGCCGACCAGTTGCTCGAGCACGTCTTCGACGCTGACCACTCCCGCCGTGGAACCGAATTCATCGACCACCACCGCCAAGTGCCGCTTGCGTTGCTGAAATTCGCCGAGCAGTTCCAGCAGGGACTTGGTTTCGGGCACCACCAGCACATCGTGCATGACCTGGCCGATCTTCATCTGGGAAATGCGCTGGGCAGCGGAAGGATCAGCGGTGAGTCCGAGGCGCAGCCGCGTCCAACGCATCAGGTCCTTGGCGTAAAGCACGCCGATAATATGTTCGGGACCACGCTGCGGGTCATACACCGGGACGCGCGAGTGCTGATCGTCGACCACCCGCGACAGCGCTTCGTCCAGGGTCAGGTCGGCGGGCAAGGAGAAAATTCTGGTTCGCGGCACCATCACCTGGCGCGCGGCGATGTTGTCCAGTTCGAGCGCATTGAGCAACATTTCTTCCTGGGCGGAAGACAGCTGTCCGGAAGTACGCGCGGCGGTTACGATGAGCCTGAGTTCGTCGGGGGAGTGAACCGAACCGCGCCGGATCTCGCGAGTGCCGAAGGCGCGCAGAACAAAGCCAGCAGCGCGGCTCATGCCAATCGTCAGGGGGGCGGTGACGGTCAGGAAAACATCCATGGGCGCGGCAACCGCCAGTGCGACGCTCTCGGCCCGTTGCAACGCTAGCGATTTGGGAACCAGCTCGCCCATGATCACGTGCAGGCTGGTGATCATCACAAAGGACACCGCGACGGCGATGGCATGAGCATAGATGACAGCGTGCGGGATGCTTCCGATCCAGCCCTCAAACAATCGCGCCAGCACCGGCTCGCCCAGCCAGCCCAAGGTCAGGCTGGTGACGGTGATTCCCAGTTGCACGCCGTTTACGACGCGGCCGAGTTGCTGGTGAAGTTTGAGGACGATGCGGGCGCCCGCGCGGTGGGCTTCGATCAGTTGCTGAATGCGGGTTTCGCGCACGCTGACGAGCGCGAACTCAGCTGCGGCGAAGAAGGCATTGGCCGCCACCAGGAGCAGGATGACAAACACCCGCAGCAGCACGTATGCAATCATGGAACTCTAATTCTAACATTCCAAAGGGATAATCGCTTGGGGGATCGGGATTTCAGGAGCACGATTGCGGACTCTTGAAACTCGCTGGCAGTACAATCAGATCTGAACCCTTGATCGATCCGAAACTAATCGCTTTCTTTTTCGTTGTCTGGCGGTCTAAGCATATATCGGCCCCTGACGGGACATCCAATGGTAGACGCTGCGGCATCGCAAAAGCGATGCCCTGATGCGACGCTCGAGAATTCTTTCGAGAACTAGATTCTTGCGGAAACTATCGGGAACAATCTCGGGGTTTCTTCCGTAACAACAAGTGAATGCCAGTTCTAAGATTTGAAATCAAGCAGGAGGCGGTCGTGGAAGGCAATGGTAACGGCACTGCAAAAAGGAAGCGGCGTAAACGAATCATTATCTGGAGTTCGATAGCGGCGACCGTTGCGGTTCTGGTCGCTGCTGGAGCGCTGATTGCGTCCAGCAGCGGAACCAAGATCGATCCCTCGAAGCTGGCCAAGGTCGAAAAGGGAGACCTGGCGAAAAGCGTGGTGGCTACGGGCAAGATCGAGCCCATCACCAAGGTGGAGATCAAATCCAAGGCCAGCGGCATCGTGAAAAAGCTCTACGTCGATTACGGCGACAAGGTTAAGAAGGGCCAAATCCTCGCTGAACTGGACAAAGAAGAAATTCAGGCTCGCGTCGATCAGGCTCGCGCGCAATTGGAGGGATCGAGCGCCAGCTTGAACGGCACGCGCGCCGACCTGGAGCGCGCCAAGGTCGACGCCGAGGGCCCCGACGTGCCGCTGCTGAAACGCGCGTATGAGCGCTCCCAGGGTATGGCAAAGGACGGAGTGGTTTCCGCCTCCGCGCTCGACGACGCGGAGAAGAATTACGAGATGGCGCTGAACAAGCAAAATGTCGCCAAGGCGCAGTTGCAAGTATTGCAGGCCAAAATCGGCCAGGCTCAGGGACAGTTGTCGCAGGACCGCGCCAACCTGAAACAATTGGAAGAACAGCTGGGTTACACCACGATTGAGTCGCCGATTGACGGGATCGTGCTTTCGCGGGACGTGGAAATCGGCGATGCCGTAAGCTCCATTCTGGTTTTGGGCTCGACGGCCACGCTCGTCATGACGCTGGGTGACACCAGCGAAGTTTATGTCAAAGGTAAAGTGGACGAGAGCGATATCGGCAAGGTGTATCTGGGACAACCCGCCCGGATTAAAGTCGAGTCGTTCAAAGACAAAACGTTCACCGGGAAGGTGACGAAGATTTCTCCCATGGGCGTCGAAAAAGACAACGTCACGACTTTTGAGGTACGGGTCTCGATCAACAACCCCGAGGGCGTCCTCAAAGCCATGATGACGGCCAACGCCGAGATCATTCTTGAAGAGCACAAAAATGTGCTGCAGATTCCGGAAGGCTCGATCATCTACGACAAGGATAAGAAGGCCTCGGTCGAAGTGCCGGATCCCAAAGGCAAAGAAGGCAAGAAAAAGATTGCCGTCAACATCGGCATTTCGAATGGCGCCAAGACGGAGTTGCTGCAGGGGCTGAAGGAAGGCGATCAGGTCGTACTGCAGTAGAGAAGTACACGGAATGAATTGTCATCCCGAGCGAAGCGAGGGATCTGCAGTTCGCCGCAAAATGCAGATCCCTCGCTTCGCTCGGGATGACAACCCAACACGAAACAGATTTATGGGAGCAGAACTGCTATGACTAGCTTTTTGATTCGCCATCGCGCCCTCCGCACGCTGATCTTTATTTTGGTCAGTTCGCTGGCCGGTTTCGCTTCGGTTATCGGAACCTTCGACCGGTCGTTTCAGGTCAATGGCCCGGTCGATCTTGAAGTGCTGACTCGCTCCGGCAACATCACCGTGCGGAATGGCGCTGCGGGCACGGTCTCGATTCATGCCAAAATTGAGTCGGGCAATTCCTGGTTTGGCGGCGACCATAAGACTGAGGTGCAGGAGTTGCAGAGCAATCCTCCGATTCGCCAGAACGGCAACAGCATCCGCATCGACTACGTCAATCTCAACAACATTTCGATCGACTATGAAATCACTGTCCCCGCAGACACCGCGCTTCACGCTCATACCGGCAGCGGCGATCAGACGGTCGAAGGACTGAAGGGCAATGTCGAGCTTGAGAGCGGGTCGGGCGACCTGAAACTGGCGCGCCTCACCGGTGAAATGCGTTTCCAGACGGGCTCGGGAAACGTCCGCGGACGCGAAATTTCCGGCCCGGCGCGAGTCAAAGCGGGCAGCGGCGATATCGACATCGAGGAAATCGGCACGGGCGATGTGGACATCCGCACTGGGTCCGGCAACATCACGGTGAACGGAATCAATGGCGGATTTCGAGCCGAGGCGGGCAGCGGCGACATCCACGGTAAAGGCTTGCCCAAGAACCTGTGGAGCGTTCGTACCGGCTCGGGAAACGTCACCCTCAATTTGCCCTCGGACGCCGCCTTCGACGTCGACATCTCGTCGAATTCCGGAACCGTGACGCTGGGCCATCCCGTGACTACGACCGTGCAAGGCCGCGTCCAGGAGTCGCGAAAGAGTGTGGTTGGCAAGGTGGGCGGCGGCGGTCCCACGGTTTCCGTTCACACCGGTTCCGGCGACGTGCAGGTGGACTAAACTGTAGGACTCGTCGCCGTCAGACAAGACCGTTGGGTGGGGTTTTGAGTGCTATCGCTGGTTTCGCCAATTGACCGTCAGACCTGCTCACCACACTCCCGGCAACAGGCGATAGCGAGTGCGGGCGGCGTAGTTCTGATAACCGGTAAGCTCATCGCGAAGCGAGCGATCTTCCTGGGTAGTGCGCCAGATCACCATTGCGGCAAGCACAGCGGACAAACCCAGAGCCCAAACGGATCCCAAGATCAGGGAGTTCGCCACATACATCACGATCATGCCTACGTACATAGGATGGCGAACGAACCGGTAAGCGCCAGACGTAATGGCCGTTTGTTCCCGGTCGCTCTGAATGCGCACGCTGGCCTCAGCAAACGGATTGACCACCAGAGCCCAAACGATCAACGCCAGCGCTCCGTACAACAAGAGTACGCCTGGATAAACAAGGGCAAAGGGCATCGATGTCCAGCGGTAGCGGCACGCGTCCAAGCCGGCGATTGCCGGGTGAATCAGAACCAGCGGCAAGTAAACAGCAAGGAAAATCTTGTCGAAGCGTTTTGTGTCTTGCCGGCGCCACTTGCTGCGAGCCTCCAGCACCCCCGGATTGAGGCGACGCACAATCAGGCCGATGGCGGCTATGCCTACGACAAAAGACGAAGCCCAGATCCAGCCACGAACCCAGTCGAGGCGGCCTGCGGCGATGAACAAAGAGCCGACAAACCAAGCAAAAGTGACAACGGTCTTGAGAACGATCTTGGCTGCGCGCGCAGCTTTCGATGGAGTCGGTGTAGCAATCTGAACGGCAGAAAGCTCAGACATGAATCTCCCTCCGCATCGGCCATGCACTCGCAAATGGGCCCGACCCGGAGCAGGACCGAGGTGGGGTCGTCGAAACGGTACATTATAACTCTGTTAAACGGGTCGTTGCCGTGATGAGCACCCCTCCCCATTGCACGCATTGACGGGGTTGTCAGTGCAGCGGAATGCTTCACCTTCCCGCAACTCCGAGTAGAATGGATGCATTATGACCAGCCGCAGTATCGAATCTTCTTCTGTCTCGGAAATCTGCGCAAACGTCAAACGTATGGGCTACACCGCTTCATCGCGAGTGCGGCTCTATGGCGAAGATTTTGAAGTACTGTCAGACCCGTTTCCCGAGGCTGGCGGAGTCGCCGTTCACGTCAAATCAGCGAAGGACTCAAGGATTTGCGTGCTGCGGCTTCCCGCAAAGGTTCTTCCGAGTGTGAGAGGCAAAGTCAGTAACGCCGCTTAACCCCCGACCAGTCCTCCCACGGATCCTGCGTGGCAGGGATGCGCTCTCCGCCTTGATAGTTGACCTAAATTCGCCCAAAACCCCCAATCGGCCCGGTTCAAAACAACAATCAGCATTCAGCGCTTAGCATTCCGGCAGAGCGGAGCCGAGACTGGTCCGGCTTGCGAATTGCTGACTGCTCCTTGACGCGCCCTCGTGCGACATCCGATACTTCGTTGGGGTCTCTGAAAATTTCCCGATTCCACGAGGTAACCGATTGGCACGCACCGCGATCATCACTCTGACCACCGATTTCGGACTTAACGATCATTTCATTGGCGCCATGAAAGGCGTCATCCTCGAGATTGCCCCCGAGGCACAGATCATCGACATCAGCCATGCCGTGCAACCCTTCGACATTCTGGACGGCGCGCTGACCATTTCTCAGGCCTACACCTACTTCCCTTCCGGCACCGTGCACATGGTGATCGTCGATCCCGGAGTGGGGGCGGCGCGGCGACCGGTGATTATGAGCGGCGACCGTCACTTGTTTGTGGCTCCTGACAACGGCGTGCTCTCCCTGGTCTACGATCGCGAAGAGCGCATCACCGTCCGCCATGTCACCGCTGAGCATTATTTTCTGCAGCCGCGCAGCAACACCTTCCACGCCCGCGATGTCTTCGCCCCGGTCGCGGCCTATCTCGCCAAGGGAAACGGTCCCGAGCGCTTTGGCGAAGAAATCACCGATTACGTCCGCTTCGCCGCGCCCCGTCCCAAGCCGGTCGATGAGCGCACGCTGCGCGGAGTAGTGCTGAAAGTCGACCGCTTTGGCAATCTCATCACCAACATCACGCCGCAGGATGCGCCCAAACTTTTCGATGCCGCGCCGCCCGTCTTCAAGATCGCGATTGGAACCAAGACGCCAGCAACACGCATGTGCGCAAACTACGCAGAAGGCGCTCCGGGCGAAGTCTTTGGAATCCTCGGCAGCATGGGTTTTCTGGAAATCGCCGCCAACCGCGGATCAGCCTTCCAGCTGCTGGGAGCGGGCAAGGGCAGCGAAGTGAATGTGGTGATGGAAGGGTAGTGAAGAAGGCACAGACCGTGCGCAGGATGGAATCCATCATGCACGATACCTTAGAACCCTCCAAAAAACCGTCCTGGCGCTTCCCTGCGTACCGACTGGGCCTAACTCTGTTCATAGTAAATGTGATAGGCACCATCGTTTATTTGTTTGCGGCTTCGTTCAGCTGGGCAATCCCGCAAGAGCGTGAGCTTGGATTGCATTCCACGACAGGGGAGCCCTTCACCTGGGCGATTGCCGTTTTTCCGATTTACGCCTTTTTTGCCTTGTTGAATCTTGCTTGGGGAGCATATATCTGCTTCAAGAAGAGGTGGCGAAGCGGTTACTTTTGGCTCATGACCGCCGCGGTGTGGCTCATCGCTGTATGGATTGATTTCGCGCACCACTGAGTCTGCGCACTGAGTCCGCATGGTAAGGGCGCTGCTGCCTTAAGTAACGGACGACCGATTCGCATCGGGAACGTAGGGACAACTACGTTAGCTAGCTGTTCTTCGCACCGGGATGGACGTAGTGATCCATCTCCGCCGTCCACTTCAGGAAGCGCCACAGGTTCGCTCGCTCCGTCCACAAGAATCCCCAGAATTCCAGGAATCCGATCTGGGTCATTTTGACGCCGGTGTAGGTCTCGATGCGCCATAGAAGAAAGGGGCTGCGCCAGGGGGCAATCCGGTGGCCACGGGTCGAGTTCCAAAGAAAGCGCAGCATCGGCCGCATCGGGTTCCAGTATAGCGCCGCAGAGACGGGGCAAGCCCCGTCTCTACTTTGTAATCTCTACGCTGGCGCGGGTGTTTTCCCACTCCATGCGCAGCGTGCACTTGCTGCCAGCCTGGTCGGACGCGATGGTGAAATTCTCCACCGGCGCCGCGGTTTTGGAAACGTTCATCGGCACGCGCAACAAATCTTCCTTCTCTCCGGGATAATCCGTTCCCCATTCGCCCGTCTTCTTGCTGACGACGAAGGTCCACGCGCCAGCCTTCGGGATGGTGAAGATGGTGTAACTGCCCGCCGGAACTTCCTTGCCGCCTACCTTCAGGTTCGCATCGGTGACGAACGTCGTCGCTTCATTGGCGCCGGTGCGCCAGACCTCTCCGTACGGCACCAGTGCCTTCTCGCTCGCCTCGCCGAAAATCTTCCGGCCTTTTGCGCGCGGACTGGAATAGTCCACCTTGATCGTCTTGCCATCCGAGAACTTGCACTCGGCACTGGCCGGCGGACTGGGCCGCTTGGATTTGTCCTCCGCCATGTTCATCTGCGCCGGGGCGAGAGTTGCGATGGCAAAGACGGACGCTGCGAGTAATGCGAATTTCTTCATGATTGTTCCTCCTGGGAGCAGTCAGCAATGCAGAGGTCAGAGGGCAGATTGCAGAGGTAAAAGGTTCGGCCCTTCGGCGGTCATCGACGCGGCAAAGGTTTTCAATTCTGCAATCTGACCTCTGACCTCTGCAATTGCTGATTGCGGCTTCGCCAAGAATTATACCCACATCCCGATTACAATTTGTCCATGGCCGTCTTCAACGAAAAGCAGGAAGAGCTTGAGCACTATGAAATCCGCATGGGCGTGCCCCGCGGACGCCTCGCCGTGACCATGGACCTGGTCACCGACGCCATGGCCCTGGTTGGGCAACATGGTGTCTACTGCCAGAGCCAGCGCTGGCCGGGCAAGCCGGTCATGGATGTGCAGCTCATCATGAAAAACCTCACCGACGCTAAAGAGCTGATTCAGAGTGTGATGGAAGAACTCCGGCCCAAAGCCTGAATTTTCAGCGAGTTGGTAGAGACGCGGCTTGCGTCTTGGCGTCTGAGACGGGGCAAGCCCCGTCTCTACATCGAAACCAAAGTTTTTCCGCGGGCTTTCACGTGGGATCGTAAGTGGCGGAAAGGCCTTACAATCCGGAATATGGAGCGCAAGATTTTCTGGATCTCTTTCACCGTGCTCGGGCTCGCTGCCGATTTCGTTCTGCCGCTCTGGTGGGCCCTGGGCGCGACCATTCCGATCGGGTACGCGTCGTGGTGGCTGGCTTACCGCAGTGGTTGGTTTGAGTAAACAGGATTGCACTTTGCCCCGCCGCCGTTCATAATCACCAAACCGCATTCCCAATCTCACAGGGGTAAGGAATGAAAATCCAATTATGGAAGTTCGCTGCCGTGCTGTGCCTCGTCTTGACGCTGACGCTGGCCAGCGCCGCTCAAACTGCTGCCGCCCTCGCACCAACGACTTTGTCGGCCGAGGAGCGTGAAGCCGCGCTCAAGAGTCTGCAATCGACTCACGATGCATTTCTGAAATCGATCGCTGGATTATCGGAGAAGCAATGGAGGTTCAAGCCGGCTCCGGACCGCTGGTCGGTCGCCGAAGTGTCGGAACACATTGCCGTCTCGGAGTCCGCGCTTCTAGGACTGGTTCAGACCAAGTTCATGACGTCGCCGGCGGACCCGGCCAAGCGCACCGAAGTGGCGGGGAAAGACGCGATAATCCTGCAGCGGGTCCCGGACCGCAGTCGCAAAGCGCAAGCGCCGGAATTTCTCAAACCAACCAATCGCTGGGCGTCAGAGGCGGAATTGATCAAGGCCTTCGATGAAAGCCGCACCGCGACCATGAACTACATCCGCACCACCAACGATGATTTGCGCGACCACTTCGGACCGCATCCGCTCCTGGGCACGCTGGATGCTTATCAGTGGATTCTGTTGATCTCCGCGCACTCGGAACGACACACGAAGCAGATCGAAGAGGTAAAGGCGGACCCGAACTTTCCGAAGGAGTAAGGGGACAGATACCACTCCTTCAGCACATCTGATGACGTGTCAAGGCCTCTCCCCGTGAACCGTGCGGCCCTTTGATGTCGTGGTGAAAATACCTCGACGCGGTCGGAACACAACTTCTAATAAGAGTGCAGGGGTCCTTGGACTCCGCATGAGGATTCGCTCCGCGAATCCTCATGCTCCGCTCAGGATGACAGGGCGCTGGAGAGATGCTCTCACGGCCTACCCCAGCCGATACTTCCCTGCCTCAATCGTCTTCTGCGCGATCTGCTGGCGCAGCGCAATCGTGTTGAACGGCTCGTGCTTGGATAACCGCCGCACAATCGCCAACTGCGTCCGCAGCATGTCGCCTTCGGCCACGTCGGCTATGACTTTCTTGGCCGCCGCTTCGACTTTTTCGAGCGCTTGCGTCAGATATACTCGCGTCATCGCAATCGGCAGCGCCGCCGACGCTTCGCCTTTTAGTTCGACCATCTTCTGCGCGCGCAGCACGGCCGACTCCATGGCGTAGATCTCGATCGTCATATCGGCGATCGCGCCCATCACTTCTTGCTGGTCTTGAATCGTCATCATGTACTTCTGCGTAGCTGATCCGGAAACGAACAGACCAAGCTTCTTCGCCTGCGCCACCAACTTGCGTTCTTCTGCCAGTGGACCCTCGATCTCTTCGCCGGCGGACGGCCCGCTCAGCACTTCGTCCATCAGCTTCTTGATCGCCGGCATCAGCGGCAATTGGCCGCTCATCGCGCGCTTCAGCAGGAAGCCGGTGATGATCAGCCGGTTGATCTCGTTCGTGCCCTCGAAGATGCGGTTGATGCGAGCATCGCGATAGGCGCGTTCCGCCGGATACTCTTCCACGAAGCCGTAGCCGGCATAGATCTGCAGCGTCTCATCGACGACGTAATCGATCATCTCCGAGCCCCAGACCTTAAGGATCGAGCACTCGACGGCGTATTCCTCGATCGCCTTGCGCCGTTCTTTTGCCGCGTCGGGGCTCGCAGAGTGGATTTCCGAGAGCAACGCATCCATCATTCCGACCGTGCGATAGACCAGTGACTCGCCAACATAGATCAGCGTGGCCATGTTCGCGATCTTTTCCCGAACCAGCCCGAATTCGCCGATCGTCTTGCCGAACGCCTTGCGCTGCTTGGCGTAGGCCACGGCACTCTCAATCGAAACCCGGGCCCCACCCACGCACATCGCACCAAGTTTGAAGCGTCCAATGTTCAGAATGTTGAAGGCGATGATGTGCCCCTTGCCAATTTCGCCGAGCAGATTCTCGACTGGCACCTTGCAATCATTCAGAATGACGGGGCAGGTGGAAGATCCGCGAATGCCCATTTTGTGCTCTTCGCCGCCGGTGGAAAATCCCGGAAAAGTTCTTTCGACCAGGAACGCGGAAAATTTCTCGCCGTCAATCTTTGCGAACACCGTGAACAGGTCGGCAAAGCCGGCATTCGTGATCCACATCTTCTCGCCGTTCAGGATGTAGTGTTTACCATCCGGCGAAAGCACGGCACGAGCGCGGCAATTGAGAGCGTCGGAGCCGGAAGTCGCTTCCGACAAAGCGTACGCGCCGACGATTTCTCCCGTGGCCAGCCGCGGCAGATATTTTTTCTTCTGCTCCTCGGTGCCGAAATAAACGATGGGCAACAAGCCGATGCCGCTGTGCGCTCCCCAGGTGGTGGCAAACCCGGCATACTTGGCCATGTGGTCGGCGATGATGGCGGCGGTGACTTTGTCCATTTCGAGGCCGCCGTAGGCCTCGGGAATTTCCACTCCGCTGAGGCCGAGGTCGCCGGCCTTTTTCAGCAGGTCGCGCGAAATCGAGTAGTCCTTGTGCTCGATCTTCTCCGCCTGAGGAAGAATTTCGTTGACGGCAAACTCTTCGGTGGTCTGCCCGATCATCTGTTGCTGTTCGGAAAAATCTTCTGGGGTGAATACATCGGCAGTCTGCCGCTCTTCCAGCAGAAAGCTGCCGCCGAGAATCTTGGTCTTGGGTAGTGCAGTGGTGGTGGCCATTCTATTAGACCTCGATATTTAGATCACTTGATGGAAACCGCTGAGTAGATACAGGACAGCGACGCAACCATTCTAACGCCTCAGGCGCCGCAGATGGGGATCCTTGCGGCATCGGAAATTCCTGCGTTGGAGCGCTAATGGCCGTCGCGCCGCGGACTAGGGGGCGTCGAACAGGAACACGCTGTTGTATGCCCAGGAATCGTATGCCCCGCGACCCCGCGCCAAGCACGACTCGTATTGCTGCAGCCGCAATCGATAAAACAGGGCCGCGCCGGGGTCAGACTGCCCCCGCATACGCAACTGCTCCGCTGCCAGTTCATTTGCCAAGGCGCTGCAATCATTAAAAAACTGATATGGCTGGCTGCAACCATAGCCGTTGCCAAAGCCGGTCCAGACTTGGCCCTTTTGACACGAGTGGGCTTGCGCTGGAAAAAGGCATGCGCCACTTGCGCTTCGACTTCCTCCGACACCACAGAAAGAGGATTTTGGGGGCTCCTTTTTGTGCAAGAGGGACGAGAAAAAACCCTTCTTTTCAGGTTTCACGATCGACGCCGGGGCGTGAGTCCGTGCAGTCGATCCTGTCGTCGCTTGCCCCGTTCGCGCACTGGAAGAGGGGGCGCTGCCGGAACTATGGAAGCTTCCGGAACCGCTTGCGGAGCTGGCGTGCGAGCCACCCGAGCTTGATCCACCTCCGGAGGAATGCTGTGCCAAAAGATTTACTGAAGCCAACAGGATAGCCGCCACGACGAAGCCGGAGAGCCGCATAAAGCACCTCCCACCCGACGGACGCGAATCGGGGAGATCTCTGCCGTTCCACTAACTTGGACGGTAATCTGACGCCAAAAGGATACCCCAAAACAGCGTCAAAGAACATAGAGATTGGTAACGATTGAGTAAAAAACGTCACCGCAGGTTTTCGAAAATCCCCGCCGCGCCCATCCCCCCGCCGACGCACATCGTGACCATGCCGTAACGGCCCTTGCGGCGCTTCAGTTCGCGGATCACGCTGGCCGTCAGCTTCGCGCCCGTGCATCCCAGCGGATGGCCGAGGGCGATCGCGCCACCGTTCGGGTTCACGCGCTCAAGGTCAAGCCCCGCTTCCTGGATCACCGCCAGCGATTGCGCCGCAAACGCCTCGTTCAGTTCGATCACGTCAATGTCTGAGAGCTTCAACCCCGCTAGCTTCAACGCCTTAGGAATGGCAAATACCGGCCCCAGTCCCATTTCTTCCGGCTTGTATCCGGCGGTGGCAAACGCAACGTAGCGCGCCAGCGGAGTGATGCCCAAAGCCTTAGCCCGCTCGGCCGACATGACCACGGCCGCCGCCGCGCCATCCGACATCTGCGAAGAATTCCCCGCCGTGGTCACGCCCTTCACGTGAAACGCGGCCTTGAGCGCGCCCAGAGCCTCAAGCGAAGTATCGGCACGCGGACCCTCGTCCACTTTGAAGGTAATTTCCGTCCGTTTCGGCTTCGATCCATTCGGAGTAGTAAAGCTCACCGGCACCGCAACGATCTCTTCCTCGAACTTGCCCGCCGCAATCGCCGCCAGCGCCTTCTGATGGCTGCGCAACGAAAACGCGTCGCACTGCGCGCGCGTGATGCCAAAGCGCGCCGCCACCCGCTCCGCCGTCAGGCCCATCGAGAGATAAGCATCCGGATAATGATCCACCAGCCAGGGATTCGGCGAAATCTTGTTGCCGCCCATGGGAATCATCGTCATCGATTCCGTCCCGCCCGCCACCATCACCTCGGCGCCGCCGCTCATGATGCGCTCGGCCGCCATGGCAATCGCCTGCAAGCCGGACGAGCAGAAGCGATTGATCGTCACCGCCGACACCTCCACCGGCAGCCCCGCGCGCAGCGAAGCGATGCGAGCCACGTTCATCCCCTGCTCGCCCTCAGGCATGGCGCAGCCCAAGATGACGTCTTCAATTTCCTTGGGATCAAGCTGCGGCACGCGCTCCAGCGCACCCTTGATAGCAACCGCAGCCATTTCATCAGGACGCGTAGCCCGCAGCGTCCCCTTATAAGCGCGTCCCACCGGAGTGCGGACGGAAGAAACCACCACGACTTCTCGCATGATGCAATTTTACCGCAGAGGGCGCGGAGTGCGCGGAGAAGATCACGGGCTGCGAACGCCGTAAAGGGAAGCCGCCGTCACGCGGGTGCCCCATGCTTGCGTCGTGCCTTTCGACGTTAGGGTGGGATTCCACGCCGCGTAAAGCTCGGGGTCTTGCCGCGAGCCCGAAGAGTTCCCACTACTCTTTTTTCTTCAACTGCTGCTTCCATCCCAGCACCCGCGCCTTGTTCCCTTCCGCCTCGGCCTCGGGAACCATTCCCTTTTTCTGATACAGGATGGAGAGGCTGGTGTGCGCCAGAATGTCGTCGGGATCGATGGCTGAGATTTGCTGGGCAACAACGATGGCTTCGTCGAAGCGGTTGAGATCCTGCAGGGCGCGGCTCAGTCCATGCAGCGCGTCGGTGAATTTGGGATCGGCCGCCACCGCCTGCCGGTACTCTACGACCGCTTGCTCGTGGTGGCCTTCGAGAACCAGATCGAGCGCGGCGTAGTAATGGTGTTCGGCCTGCTGACGGGCGGTTTCTGGGTGGACGGGATCTTCGGGCATAGGGTAGGGCTTGGCTGATTCTAGCAAGGACCACACTGGCCGAGCGCCCTCGGAGGCTAAAGCCCGTATCTATTGTGGCTCTTATCGGCGCGGCTGAAGCCGTGCCCTACCCAAACCCGCGTCAGTCTAGCTCGCGGCTTCTCGCGGGCGAGGGCGCCCGCGCCACACGGGCTCGTCTTTCTACTTTTGAACCGCGGGCGACGCGCTGCTGGCAGAAGTAGCGTCCGCTACTGTGCCAATGGCATTGCCGGAGACTACCAACTCCACGCGCCGATTTTGCTGGCGGCCTTCCGGGGTGTCGTTGGAGGCCACGGGCTCGCTTTTTCCAAAACCGCTGGCGCTGATTGCTTCGGCTTCAATGCCTTGCTGCACGAGGTAGTCGCGGACGGCGTCGGCGCGCTGCTCCGAGAGGCGGCGGTTATATTCGTCGGTGCCGATGCTGTCGGTGTGGCCTTCGACCGCAAGACGGAGGCCTTGATAGGCGAGCACGATGCCCGATACTTTGGCCAGTCGTTCACGTGCTCCGGGCAGCAATTCGAAGCTGCCGCTTTTGAAGAGCACGTCTGACATGTTGGCGATGAGACCGCGCGCCGTGTCGCGGGTGGAGAGAACGGAGTTGAGCTGCTGCAGAAGGCGGGCGCGCATCTCCTGCTTTTCTTTTTCGGCCTGCTCGCGAAGCTTGTCGGACTCGGCTGCGGCCTGGTGCGCTTTTTCGGTTTCGGCGGCTAGCACCTGCTGCTGGGCCAGAGCCTCGGCCTTCGCTTTCTCGGCTTCCTCACGCTGGCGCGCCGCTTCTTCAGCGGCCTTTTGCGCTTCGGCCTTGGCGGCTTCGGCTTGGGCTCGCGCGGCTTCGGCTTCCGCCCGTGCCCGGGCTTGCGCTTCGGCGTCCGCTTGCGCTTTGGCGGCTCGCTCTTCGGCTGCTTTCTTTTCCGCGGCGGCCTGAGCTTGCGCTTCTTCTTGCGCCTTCTGCTGGACGGCCATCACGCGCGCTTCTTCGGCGGTCTGAGCTGCTTCTCGCGCTGCCGCTTCGATCGCACTCTTGTTTTCCTTGTGACTGTAGGCTTCCTCCGCCTGGCGCAGTTGCAGTGCTGCCTTCGAGAGAATGGAGGGCGCGTACCGATCCGCCTGCGCCACATGCGCGAT
>Ga0116134_1000366_pt1 | contig 23773 bp, 16 predicted proteins | sample June2015DPH_19_5_FD_89737 | JGI IMG/M metagenome (GOLD analysis project Ga0116134, IMG submission 89737) | Peatland microbial communities from SPRUCE experiment site at the Marcell Experimental Forest, Minnesota, USA - June2015DPH_19_40 | ecosystem: Environmental > Terrestrial > Soil > Wetlands... | reverse complement strand
CGGGCGAGGTCACTTCGATCGCGATCATCACGCTGCTGACTTTGATCTATACGTTTGAGGGGGGGCTGGCGGCGGTGATTTGGACGGATGTGGTGCAGACCTTTATTTATGTCAGCGGAACGCTGGTGGGGCTGGTGACGATTTTGCATCTCGTGCCGGGAGGATGGGCGTCGGTGCACGCGATTGCGAGTGGGCTGCACAAGTTCCAGGTGTTCGATCTTCGCATGTCAGATCCAGCGATCTTGGCACACTGGCCCCATTTGAATTTTGCAAAGCCTTACACGCTGTGGGCCGGAATCATCGGTGGCGCGATTTTTACAACGGCCAGCCATGGCACCGACCAGCTCATCGTGCAGAGATTGCTGGCGGCGCGGAATCAACGGCAGTCAGCGTTAGCGTTGGTGTCGAGCGGATTGGCGGTCTTTTTTCAGTTTGGGTTGTTTCTCCTTGTGGGTGTGATGCTGTTTGCCTACTACCGGGTTCCGTCATCTGTGTTTGGGCGGGCGGACAGAATTTATCCGACGTTTATCGTGAGCCGGATGCCGCACGGGATCGCGGGACTGTTGATCGCGGCGATTCTGGCGGCGGCGATGTCGAACTTGAGTGCGGCGCTGAACTCGCTGGCGTCGAGTTCGATCATGGATTTCTATCTGCGCTTTCGTGCGGGCAATCGTTCCGGCTCTGGCCCGGCGGTGAGCGAAGCGGGGCGGCTGCGGCTGGCGCGACTGGCGACGGTCGGGTGGGCGCTGGTGCTGTTCGGGCTGGCGGTACTGGCGCTCGATCGAGTGGGACGCGTGGTGGAAGTCGGATTGCAAATCGCTTCGGTTGCTTATGGCGCGTTGCTCGGAGTGTTTCTGCTGGGAGTGCTGACGAAGCGCGCGAATCAGCGTGGGGCAATGGTTGGCATGATTTTCGGGCTCGCTATGGAGCTGTATTTGTGGGGGTGGTCGCAAGTCGCTTTCACCTGGTGGGTTGCGATTGGAACCTCGGTGACGATGACGGTGGGATACGCGGCGAGCGTTTTGTGGAAGGTTGAAGCAGAAGCTTGAACCGCGGAGATCGCGAAGGGCGGAGAGAAACCGCGGTTAGAATCTTTCTTTCTAACGGCTGAAGAAATATGGAACGTCGAGCACAGAACAATCACTCCCGCCCGGAGCTGGCACGCGACCTTGGGTTGTCGCATGCAGGCGCGGTGGTGGTTGGTACCATCATCGGGAGCGGAATTTTTCTGGTTCCAACGGAGATGATGCAGGCGGTAGGGTCGGCTCGACTGGTGTATCTCGCCTGGATGGTCGGGGGGCTGCTTTCTTTTTTCGGCGCGCTTACTTACTCCGAGCTGGGCGCTATGAAGCCGCAGGCGGGCGGCGAGTATGTGTATGTCCGCGACGCCTACGGGCCGCTGGCGGGATTTCTCTATTCATGGGCATGGTTTCTAATCGCTAAGCCGGCTTCGATTGCGACTGTAACTACTGGCCTGGTGCGGATCTTGGACACTTTCCCAGTTTTCTCTTTTTTCTCTCACGCGTGCTTCTCGTATGCATGGTTCTCGCATACTTCGATTTCGCATCCCTTCACGATCACCTACGGGCAACTGGTGGCGATTGCCGCCACACTGCTGATTTCGTGGCTGAACTACATTGGGGTGCGCCGGGCGGGCGAATTTCAGTTTCTGTTCACGCTGCTGAAGGTTGCGATCATCCTCGGAATTGTAGCCGTGGGCTTCTCCTATCGCGGAGGAACGTGGGCGAATTTCGCGACCGAGTTCACTGGGGCGAAAGGCGGCGTGGCTGGATTCTTTGCGGCGCTGGTGGCCGCGCTGTGGGCTTACGACGGTTGGAACGATCTGAATATGGTGGCGGGAGAGATACGGAACCCGCGGCGCAACATTCCGCTGGCGCTGATCTGGGGCGTGGCAACGGTGGGCGCACTCTACATTCTGGTGAACGCGGCGGTGCAGTATGTGCTGCCAGCAGCGGCGATTGCAGGCTCGGAGCGTCCTGCGTCGGACGCGGTAGCGCTGGTGCTGGGGGGGGCGGGTGCCAGCCTGGTGTCGGCGGGCATGGCGATTTCGATGCTGGTGACTTTGAATGGCACCATCATGAGCGGAGCGCGCGTGCCATTCGCGATGGCGCGGGATGGATATTTTTTCAAGGCGATTGCGGAGGTTCATCCCCGCTTCCACACGCCGTCGGTGGCCATCGTTGTGCAGTGCGGGCTGGCGATTGTTCTGCTGCTGCTGGGAGGCAGCTTCCGGCAGTTCTTTTCGCTGGCGATTTTCGCGGAGTGGATGTTCTATATGATCGCAGGCAGCACGGTGTTCATTTTTCGCCGACGGGATCCGCACGCAGAGCGGCCATATCGCGTGTGGGGATATCCGGTGGTTCCGGCGGTGTTTGTGCTGGTGTCCGCGGCCCTTCTCTATTACACGTTCACCGACAATCTGAAAAGTTCGGCCGGCGGATGCGTGGCGATTCTGGCAGGCGTTCCCGTGTTCTACTTTTTTGCGCGGCGCCGGGCGGAGAGACCAAAGTAATCGGCCAGCGGGCTGAATACCAAAGGCAGTTACCAAAGGACACGCGCAAGCGACACGTTTACCCCCCGCCCAATCTCCCCTAAGGTGAAGACTCCAACCCCGAGCGCTCTCCCCAGCTTCGGGTCCCCTTTTGGAGTCATGGGATGCCTACGTACGATCGCGGTTTTCAACTCGGACTGCTGCCTGAGAAGAAGTGGAACTGGCGGACATTCGTAGCCAGCTACGGGATTGTCACAGGCCTGGTTCTCTTTCTGCTTGTATTCGGGATCATCGCGCCCGATACGCTGCAAATCACCACGAACTATCACGTCACGGAGCTGATACCACGGCCAGCGCTGCGACCGGAACCGCTGCCCAAGCCGAAGCCGCTGCCCCTGCATGCGAAGTTGCTGCCGCCTCCAGTGAGCGAGACGCCGAAGCTGATCGTGCCGCATGAGATCCGCGCGCCCAAGCCGCAGCCGCAGGAAATTGAACCGCCCAAAGTGGCGATGAACAACTTCGCGCCGGCGGTGCTGAAGCCGACGAGCGGAGCTCGTCCGGTGCTGGTTCATACCGGGGATTTCCAGGGAAGTTCAGTGGCGCCGACGGTGAATGCTCCGATTTCGAAAGTGCAGACGGGCGGGTTCGGCGATCCGAATGGGCTAAAGCCGAGTGAAAACAGCAAACCGAACGGGAAGCTGATCGCATCCGCGGCGGGTTCGTTCGACATGCCGGTAGGGCCAGGACAAGGCAACGGGTTGGGTGGCGCGAAAGGGATTAAGGGAACGGTTGCGAGCGCCGATTTTGGCGGTGGGGTGGCAACAACGGGACAACTAGACGGGCGCAGGAGTGGCCGCGGCAGTGCGGGACTGCAGACCTCCGGTTTGGGCGCGCAGGAGATCGCGCAGAACACGCCGCATATTCAGCGCGTGGATAGCGCGTCGACTACGCCGGTTGAGATCACTTACAAGCCGAACCCGGTTTATACGAATGAAGCAAGAAATCTGAAACTGGAAGGCGAAGTCTTGCTCGAAGTGGAGTTCGCGGCGAACGGGCAGTTACACGTGAATCGCGTGGTCCGGGGCCTGGGCCATGGACTTGATGAGGCCGCCGTGGCTGCGGCCAACAAGATGCGGTTTAAGCCAGCCCTACAAAACGGGCAGGCAATAAATTCGACGGCAATTGTGCACGTGGTATTTCAACTGGCGTACTGATCACATTGGAGATGCGAGTTATGCGGAGAGTTAGGCGATACGTTATGAGCAATAGGAACTGGATGATTTTGGCTCTGCTAGCGTTGACGATGACAGCAGTGGCCCAGCAGTCGGCGACCCTGCCGCAGAACCCGCAACCGGTTTCGGCGACACAGCCGGGGCAAACGGCCGCTCAGCCGAGCCAGACGCACTCAAATCTGGCGCCACCCACCACAATGGATCAGGTGGTAGACCGCGTGATCCTGCGCGAGAAAGACCTAATCAGGTTCTTGTCGCCGCGCACTCCAATTGTGGAAACCTATCTGCAGAATCTGACGCAGGATCCGCAACTGGGGCCGATTCCGCAGGATGATCATTATTTTCTGGGCCGCATGGACTTGAGTCAATCGATCGACCGGAGCGACTACCTTGAGGGCAAGGGCAAAAACAAAGATCAAGACGACGGCATGGAGAAGCATCTTCTGGGCGAGATCACGAAGAAGTTCAAGTTCCAGTACCAACCGCTGGGCTTTTCGTGGATGATCTTCGTCGACCGCAATGACTTTGACCGGCAGCACTACGATTTCCGCTATGTGCGGCGCGAGTTCATAGGCGACGTTCGCTGCCTAGTGTTTGACTTGACGCCGAAAAAAGACGCTGGACGCGGGCGCTTTCTCGGCCGCATCTGGGTTGAAGATCAGGACTTCAGTATCGTACGCCTGAACGGCACTTATGCGCGTCCTTCGCGTAACAATTACTACTTCCACATGGACAGCTGGCGGTTGAATTTGATTCCGGGTTATTGGATACCAGCTTACATCTACAGCGAGGAAGGCGACTTCACGGCAGGAGCCAAGAACAAGATCGCGTTCAAAGCGCAGACTCGCATGTGGGGATATAACCTGAAGACGGGAACGGTGAACGACGAACTTACTAACATCCGTGTGGATAGCGTCAAGGACGATACGCCGAACGCACAGGATGCTACTCCACTGGCCGCCGAGCGCGAATGGCAACAGCAAGCGGAAGACAACGTGATCGAGCGACTGGAGCGCGCCGGCCTGCTGGCGCCGGAAGGCGACGTGGACAAGATTCTGCAAACGGTGGTGAACAACCTGGAGATCACCAACAATATCGAACTGCCACGGCCCGTCCGGACGCGGGTGCTGACGACTTCTCCGCTGGAGACTTTCAGCGTCGGTAACACGATTGTGGTGAGCCGCGGGCTGATCGACGTGCTTCCCGATGAGGGCAGCCTGGCCATGGTGCTCTCGCACGAACTGGCGCACATTGTTCTGGGACACAACCTGGGCAGCCAGTATGCGTTCAACGATCGCATGTTGTTTTCTGACGAGGGGACTTACCAGAACCTTGGGTTCAAACATATTCCCGAAGAGGAAGCGGCTGCCGATAAAAAAGCCATTGAGCTGCTGAAGGCCTCGCCCTACGCGCAGAAACTGGACTCGGCCGGGCTTTTCATCAAAGCTTTGCAGGCGCGCGCTTCGCAATTGAGCGCTCTGCTGCAAGCACATCTCGGCAACAGCATTACGGAGAACGGCACGGTGACGCGCATGGCGCAGTTGGGTACCTCGGCTCCGGCGCTCGATTGGAACAAGCTGGACCAGATCGCCGCGTTGCCTCTGGGCGGACGCGTCAAGCTGAACCCGTGGGATGACAAAGTGGAGATTGTAAAGGCGCAGCCGGTCGCGATCACTTCGGCGCGCGACAAGATGCCGTTCGAGGTGACGCCGTTCTTTCCGCGCCTCTTGCGGTACAGCACTACGAGCGCGCCAGCGGCTACCACTGCGACAGCGCCCGCAACTACGGCAACCGCCGCCAACGCCAGTTCCACGCCGACCGACTGAGGCGGCTCTCAAGTTGATAGAAGCGCGGGCCGGGACCGGAAGAAATTCCGGGCTCCCGGCCTGTGTCTATTGGGGCTAAGACGGTCTCGGGACTAGAGCGCAGTCGAAGGCCTAAAAGTCACTCCGCACGTTGGTTTTCATTTTTTCTCCAATCCCGCGCCGACTTTTGCTACTATGAACACCCCGCGTTGTTCGTCACCCCCTCAGGAGGGTCGCAAATGATGAGTGGTTTAACTTTACGGAAAAGTTCTGCGCTGGCTGCGTGTGGCAGCCTTCAAGAAAGGTCGTGCATCTTGTCCAAGAAGTTTGTTCTCACAGTAGTAGTTCTGCTGGCCGTGTCCAGCGTCTCGCTGGCACAAACGCTGACAACGCTCAAGAATCAACCGCCGGACGGAATTATTTACACTTTCCAGTTGACCGACGGCACAGTGATGGCGCAAGGGAGCAACTGTTCCGATTGGTGGAAGCTCACGCCGGACAACACCGGCAGCTATGTCAACGGCACCTGGACGCAACTCGCCAGTCTCCCCGCCGGATATGCACCCTACGCCACGTCCTCCGCAGTCTTGGCCGATGGACGCCTGCTCATTGAGGGCGGTGAGTACTCCGACTGCGGTGCGGAGTTTACGCTTACCAACCAGGGCGCCATCTACGAACCCACAACCAATACTTGGACCACCGTGGCGCCGCCGAAAGGCTGGAACTATATCGGGGATTCGCCGTCGCTTGTGCTGCCGAACGGCGACTATGTGATCGGGAACAAACTTACAAAACAGATGCGGGAACTCAACCCCAAGACTATGAAGTGGACTACGTTGAGTTCGAAGGGTAAGAAGGATTTTGACGCCGAGGAGGGCTGGACTTTGTTGGCGGACGGCTCGATTCTGACGGCGGATGTGAAAGATGCTCCCAACTCGGAGATCTATACTCCGTCAGCAAAAGAGTGGGTGACTGCGGGGAGCACGCTCGTCGATTTGCATTCGCCATCGCCTTACGGCTGTATCAACTATGGTCCTGGCGGTAAGCTCTGTTATTACCCGCCGGGAGAAATTGGCCCGCAGATCCTGCGTCCCGATGGCACGGTGTTCGTCTCAGGGTCGTATACGAAGAACAACGGCCCCGGGAATACGGCCATTTACGACAGCCTCACGGGCAAATGGACAGTCGGTCCAGTCTTCCCGAATGACGACAACGCGGGCGATTCGTTCGCTGTTTTGCTGACGAATGGTGACGTGCTGGTGGAAGGCGACTCGGGAACTTCCTATGTGTTCGATGGGACAAATCTTACTCCCGGGCCGTATACCCCGGGAAGTCTGATGGTATTACCTAACGGCGAGGTGCTGGTCGGAGGCGGGACAACGGAAGTTTACACTTCCACGGGCACTTACCAGACCTCATGGCAGCCGGCGATCTCGACTTATTCCTCAACGGTAACTCGCGGATCGACTTACTCGATCTCGGGAACGCAGTTCAATGGATTGTCGCAAGCGGCTGCTTTCGGAGACGAGTTCCAAACAGCGACAAATTATCCTCTCGTGCAAATTACGAATGACAGCACCCACCACGTGTTTTACGCCAGAACCCACGACCACAGCACCATGGGCGTGGCTACTGGCACGGCGACGGTTTCGACAAATTTCGATGTGCCGTCGACTATGGAAACGGGCGCGAGTACGTTGGTAGTAATAGCGAACGGCATACCTTCCGCGGCCGTTGGTATTACAGTTCAGTAAGTGATAGCCCTAGATTGTTCTAACTGCCCTTATATCTCATGCGATTGTTGAGATATAGGGGCAGTTCTTTTTAAGCATGACTGTGGACACACCAAGGCTGGCTAAAAGTGTTTCCTGAGCTCGCCGAAACGATCTACTACCAGCAACCGCTGTGGCGCTGGGGCGGTCGTGACTTCCTCGTGCTCTAGAATCCAGGTGTTGTCGTGGGGGATGAAGACGGCGTGCAGCCCCGCGGCTAGGGCGGGGTTGATATCAGACTTGGGGCTGTTGCCGACCATCCAGGTGGTGTCGGCCGGGAGGGCGTACTTGGCGAGGGCGGAGCGGTAAGTGGATTCGTCCTTCTCGGCAACGATCTCGACGGCGGAAAAATATTCTTTCAATCCTGAGCGCTCGACTTTTCCAGATTGCTCGGCAGGATTTCCTTTGGTCATCATGATGAGGTGGTGCCGCTCGCCGAGATACTGCAGCGTCTCAGGCACGCCGGGAAGAACTTCGATGGGATGCTCGGCGATCTGGTGGGCAAAGCTGCGAATGCGTTCGTGTAAATCGGGCGTGACTGGGTCGACGGAAAGCTTCTCAAAGGTTTCGACGAGCGAATGCGCGAAGCTGTGCAGGCCGTAGCCGTGCTTTACGATGGACTCCCGTTCCACGCCGTTCAGCACCAGGCGAACCATCTCGGGCGAGTATTCGCGGTGGTTGAGGAACGAAATGAATTTTGCGATCGCCCGTTCGAAATAGATGTTATTTTCCCAGAGCGTGTCATCGGCATCGATCAGCAGAGTCTGGGCATCATTCTCTCCCCGCATGGATTCATGATAACGGCTTTGGGCGGATTCACGACTTTGATAGACTGTACTTATATGAAGAACGGCTGTATTAAAAGCTTTTTAGCGTACTGTTTCCTGCACTATGGGCCGGTTTTGGTTTTGATTCTCCTGATGTCAACTTTCGGCGCCACAGAACAGAAAAAAAAGGTGATGAGGGGTTCGGCGGCGAAGAGCGGTGCTCCGGCAGATTTGAAGGTCGCAACTGACCTGGAGCAACGCGCAGCCAGGTTCCGGCGCGTCCCAATGCCCTTTCGGACAGCGGGTCTGAGCGCTCGCGAGCAGCAACTCGTTCACAAACTGGTGGAGGCCTGCGGGTACCTGGAAAGCATCTACTGGCGGCAGAGCGATCCCGCAGCGCTGACGCTGTACCAGTCGCTGGCCTCGAGCCGAAATCGGCGCGACATGCAACTGCGACGCTACTTGTGGATTAACGCTTCGCGCTTCGATCTGATTGACGATAATAAACCCTTTGTCGGAACGGAGACCATACCGCCGGGGCAAGGATTCTATCCTGCGAACCTGACGCGCAATCAGGTGGAGCAATACGCTAAGGAGCATCCAGAGCAGAAGGCGGCGATGTACGATCAATTCACCATCGTGCGCTGGCATCAGAAACAACTGGAGGCGGTTCCGTACCGGATTGCCTTCCGCGCTTTTCTGGAGCCGGCGGCAAAAACGCTGCGGGCAGCGGCCAAGCTCAGTGACGATGCGGCTTTTGCGAAGTTCTTGCGACTGCGGGCCGATGCGCTGCTCAGCGACGATTATTTCCCGAGCGACCTGGCATGGTTGGAGTTGAAGAATCCAAAATTCGACATCATTTTTGCGCCCTATGAAACTTATTTGGATGGACTGCTGGGTGTCAAAGGTTCGTATGGCGCGGCGGTGATGGTGCGCAACCAGCGCGAGAGCAAGAAGCTGGAGTTGTTCCAAAAATATGTGCCAGAAATTCAGGACGCGTTGCCGCTCGAAGCGGAAGATCGACCGTCGAAGCGTGGGCTGGAGACGCCAATGGAAGTGATGGACACTCCGTTTCGCGCGGGAGACATGGCTCACGGGTACCAGGCGGTGGCCGACAATCTGCCGAACGACCCGCGGGTGCACGAGCAGAAGGGCAGTAAGAAACTCTTCTTCAAGAATTTCATGGATGCGCGCGTGAACTATATCATTTTGCCGCTGGCGCGCAAGCTGATGGAGCCGGACCAAGCTGCTAAAGTTTCGGCCGAGGGCTATCTGCTGGGCACGATCACGCATGAGATCTGTCACGGGCTGGGGCCGGCGTTTGCGCGCACGTCATCGGGTAGGCTGGCCGGCAAAGTCGATATCCGAGAGGCGATCGGTCCGGGCTATAGCGGCCTGGAAGAAGCGAAAGCCGATGTGACCGGGATGTTCGCTTTGAAATGGCTGGTGGATCACGGCGCGCTTCCAAAAGAAGAGCTGGAGGAATCTTACGCGTCGTATGTGGGCGACCTGTTTCGCACGGTACGCTTCGGGACGGCGGAGGCGCACGGTCAAGCGGAGATGATGGAGTTCAACTATCTCTCGGAGCGCGGCGCGATCCGGCGGAATGCGGACGGGCGTTACGCCATTGACTACGAGAAGATGCCGGGTGCGGTGGCCGATCTAACGAAGGAGTTGCTGGAAATTGAAGCTACGGGAGACCGCTCGCGTGCGGAAAACTGGTTCACGAAGTACGACACGATGCCGGAGGAATTGAAAACGTCGCTGCAAGCGGTGTCGGATGTTCCGGTGGATATTGATCCGGTATTTTCGTTCGCGGAGAAGGTAAGGTAGGGCTGCGAGCTTCGGACTCCGGGCTACGAGCGAACAACTGCAGATCCCTAAAGTTGCGAGGAGAACGCGTCTAGTTCGCGGCTCGAAGCTCGCAGCGGTCCTTACACCCACTCCACACGCGGGGTCTGCGGAATGATGCCTGCCTTGTGGCCCATGTCGAGCAGGCGCTTCACGGCTTCGCGGCCGTCATCGCCGTAGTCCAACGTACGCTCGTTGACGTACATGCCGACGAATTTATCGGCGAGTTGAGCATCGAGATCGCGGGCAAACTGCATGGCGTAGGCGAGCGCTTCTTCCCGATGATCGACGGCGTACTGGATGCTCTCGCGCAGCGCCTGAGTGACGCTGGTCATCGTTCCGCGGCCGAGCGAGCGCCGAATGGCGTTTCCACCGAGAGGCAGCGGCAGTCCGGTGACTTTCTGCCACCATCTGCCAAGATCGACGACGCGGTGGAGTCCGGACTTGTCATAGGTAAGCTGGCCTTCGTGGATGATGAGGCCGGCTTCGTGTTTGCCTTCGAGAATCTGCGGAATGATTTGATCGAAAGGGACGACTTCCGTTTCAATGCCGGGCGCGAATAGTTGGAGCGCCAGGTAGGCGGTGGTGAGTTTGCCGGGCACCGCGATTTTCCTGCGCTTGATTTCGTCTTGCGTGAAGGGCCGGGTGGAAACGAGCATCGGGCCATAACCGTCGCCCACGCTGCCACCGCACGACATCAGCGCATAGTTATCCTGAATGTAGGGAAACGCGTGGAATGAAATCGCGGTCACGTCGTAAACGCCTTCCCGCGCTTGGCGGTTCAGCGTTTCGATGTCGCAAAGGGTATGGTTGAACTTCAGTCCGGGCACGCGAACTTTGTTGGTGGCCAAGCCGTAAAACATGAATGCGTCGTCGGAATCCGGGCTGTGGGCCACGGAGATTTCTCGAACTGGAGAAGATACTGTACTCATAAGATTCCTTAATCCTGTTCTTTAACTTACAACTGGTCACATGGGAAATAGCGTCTTTCCTTAGAGACGCGGCTGGCCGCGTCTCCGGAGACGGAGCGAGCCCCTTCTCTACAGGGGGAAGAGATTGCGGCATCGCAAAAGCGATGCCCTGATACGAAACCCGCGTTCAGCGTTGCGAAGAAGGCCGTTGGTGCCAGCGAGTGGCGACGGCGGCGGCCATCAGCACCTTGATGACTTCCGCAAAAACGAACCAGTAAAGGCCATACCTGATGGCCAGAGAAACGGAGTGCGTAAGCACGGCAAGCCAACTGAGTCCACCCGCGAAGAGCACCGCTTCCGCGGCCAGGGCTGACAGCGCGGCCCAGCCGAAACGGCGCGAGTTGTGCTCATAGAGATAGCCCGCGACGAACGCCACGAGTGGATAGGCCATGAGGAATCCACCGGTCGGGCCGAGTATGTGAGTAATTCCGCTGCCCAGAATGGCGGGGCTGAATACCGGAAGCCCGAACGCACCTTCGGCGAGGTAGAGCGAAAGAGCAGCAAAGCCGCGACGCGAACCGAGGAGCAAGCCCACGGCGAGCACTCCGAAGTTTTGCAGCGTCAGCGGCACCGGCGTGAAAGGTAGGGGAACGGTCACGCGCGCACATAGGGCGACGAAGAGGCTGGCGGCGATCACGATGGCCGCCTGCTTCGCCCATTCCTTTCCCCGATCCTCTTGCCGACCTATTTCCCGACCTATGGGCCGGGTCTGCTGGTCAAGAACTTGCGTGGCTATTTTAGACATGGCGCTCCTCTCCTCGCGGCGGACTAAACTTCAGGCGGCGAGTGGTCGACGCCGTCGCGTTCCGCTCGGTGGGCCGCCGAACGCTTCATTTGCCGCCGGACCCTCATGTAGAGCGTAAGCGCAACCGACACGACCACCGCAGTACTGACTCCCAAGATGAGAAACCACCAGAGCATCCGCACAACACACTAGGATAGCAGATGGGCGGCGCCACACCTGTGCAAGAATCACAGAATGAGAAGAACGCAGGGCTGCGGTCAGCCCTTCTTCGCGGGCTTGGCCAGCGCTTTGCGTCGATTCTCGACATTCTTCGCAATGCGCTCCAGTCGCTTGCGGGCCAACTTCGATCCCGTGGCAACCTTCTCAATATTCGCGTACGCCTCGGGGTTGTTCATCTTTTCCCGGACTGCTTTCAAGAAGGGGTGAATTTTGGCGAAGATGACGAACATCTCGCCACAAATGCCGGGCTGCAGGAAGAGCTCTTCGTTGACCGCGCCGTGCAATACGAGCGATGCGGCCATATCCCAGTAACCGCCGACCTGGCGCATCCAGGCATTTTCCTGGCTGGGAAATGCGTTGGCGACTTTCAGGACGTCGTCGGCGCTCTGCGGCCAGAATTCCGTCGTAAACCAGTTTCTCGCCTTGCGCATCTCCGCTTCGCGGCGGAGATCATAGAGTTGTAGAACCACCAGGGCATCGTGCGCGGTTGCTTTGTTCGCCATATTTTCGCCTCGTCAGCTATTTCTAAATTTAGTTCAGTTCCCGAAATTTCGTTGTAACAAACCGTTGCCTTTGTCAGACTTTTGAAACGTCTGCAGTTGCGCCCTCAACGGAGCGCTCGTAATCGCATTCCTTATTTGGACACGCGATTACCGCTCCGTCTTTGCGCAGCCGTTCCACCAGGTACTCATTTCCGCACTCCGGACACTTCTCGGGGATGGGCTTCGACGCGGAGGTAAACTTGCACTTCGGATAGTTTCCGCATCCGTAAAAAGTGTTGCCCTTGCGTGCGCGTTTTTCGACGAGCTCGCCTTCTTTGCATTCGGGGCACTTCACTCCGATGAAATTCTGTTTCACATACTTGCACTCGGGATATCCACTGCAGGAAGTGAACTCGCCGAAACGGCCGTGCCGCAGAATCAGGTTGCGTTTGCATAGCGGGCAGATTTCATCGAGCGGAATGTCGGGCACTTTCTTTCCCTGATCGAGCCGTCGCGTTGTCTTGCAATCCGGATAGCCGGTGCAGGCCATGAACTGGCCAAAGCGCCCGCGCTTCAGGACCATGACGCGGCCGCAGTTTTCGCAGTATTCCTCTTGCGCGATCTCCTGCGTTTCGGCCGTGTCGAGGTCGGGCAGATTGATGGGATTTTCTTTGGTGAACTTGCAGGTGTCGGGGTTTTCCTTGTCGTAGGTGCTACAGGCATAGAACGAACCGTGCTTGCCCCACTTGATGACCAGCGGCGCACCGCAGAGTTCACACTTTTCGTCGGTGGGCTTCTCCATACGCTTGATGTTTTCCATGTGCTTTTCGGCGTATCGGAGATCCTTGGAAAACTTCTGATAAAACTCGGTGAGCGCGCCGTTCCCCGTCTGCTTGCCTTCTTCAATCTCGTCGAGCTCTTCTTCCAGACGCGCGGTGTATTGGAAGTCGAAAATATCCTTGAAGTTCTCAACCAGCAGATCGGTAACGACCAGGCCAATTTCGGTGGGCACGAACTTGCCGCCGACCTTCTGCGCGTACTGCCGCTCCTGAATGGTGCTGAGAATGGTCGCGTAGGTGGAAGGCCGGCCGATGCCGCGCTCTTCGAGTTCCTTCACCAGAGAAGCTTCGTTGAAGCGTGGAGGCGGCTCGGTGAAATGCTGCTCCGGGCGCAGCGCCTTCAGGGTGAGCTTCTGCCCGGCCTCGAGCGGCGGGAGCTTGTGCTTCAGTTCCTCGTCTTCTTCGTCCTTCGTGTCTTTCGCCTCCTCGTACACCTTGAGGAAGCCGTCGAACTTTGGCACCGAGCCGGTGACGCGGAACCGGAATACTTCGTTACCGGATTTGGCATCAATTTCGACGGTCGTTTGGTCGAACACGGCTTGATTCATCTGCGAAGCGACGAAGCGCTGCCAGATCAGCTTGTAAACCTTGAATTCGTCTTCCTGCAGATATTGTCTGACCTGGTCGGGATGGCGCATGGCCGAGGTCGGGCGAATGGCCTCGTGCGCCGCTTGCGCTTCTTTCTTCTCCTTATATGTATTGGGAGAATCGGGCAAGTAGTTGGCGCCGTACTGTTCCGTGATGTACTCGCGAACTTCGGTGATCGCCTCGGCCGAAACGCGGGTCGAATCCGTGCGCATGTAAGTGATCAGGCCAACCAGTCCCTCGTCGCCGATTTCGACACCTTCATAGAGGCGCTGCGCGATCATCATGGTGCGCTTCACGCTGAAGCGCAGCTTGCGCGAGGAATCCTGCTGCAGCTTGCTGGTCGTGAACGGCGGAGTGGCATTGCGCCGCCGCTCTTTCTTTTCCGCGGAGCGGACGAGCCAGTCGGCGTGTTCGAGCGCGAGACGGATCTTTTCCGCTTCTTCGCCATTCGTGATTTCGATCTTCTCTTCGCCCTTGCCCAGGAAGCGGGCATCGAAGGCGGGCGGCTTAGCGGCAGCGAGATTGGCGTCGATCGTCCAATACTCTTTCTTCTCGAAGGCTTTGATTTCGCGCTCGCGATCGACGATCAAGCGGAGTGCTACGGTCTGCACCCGTCCGGCGGAAAGGCCGCGGCGGACCTTGTCCCATAGAAGCGGAGAGACCTGGTATCCCACGAGGCGATCGAGCACACGTCTCGTTTGCTGCGCGTCCACCAGGTTGCGATCGATGTCGCGGGGATGCTCGAAAGCGGCCTTGACCGCGCGCTGGGTGATTTCGTTGAAGGTCACGCGGCGGATGCGCGCGTCGTCGCCGATGTCGTCGGTCTTTGTTTTAGCCTTGGAGCTCTTCTTCTTGCCCTTCTTCTTTTCGCTCGAATCTTCGCTGAGTTCGTCGGCGAGATGGGCGGCGATGGCTTCGCCTTCGCGATCCGGATCAGGCGCAAGGTAGATGCGGTCGGCCGAGAGGGCCAGCTTCTTCAGCCTGGCAAGGACTTTTTCTTTTCCGGGGATGACGACATATTCGGTATCGAAATTATTTTCGACGTCGACACCCAGGCTGCTTTTGGGCAGGTCTTTCACGTGGCCGAAAGAAGCATCGACCGTGAATCCCTTGCCCAGATACTTCTGGATTGTTTTCGCCTTAGCCGGCGATTCGACGATGACTAGACCTTTGGACAATGTTCTCCCCGAATGTTAGCTATTTGAATCGAAGCTAACATGATTTGGCAAATTTCGCGAAACACACCGGCTGCGAGCTGCGAGCTTCGGGCTTCGAGCAACCCAGAACGAACCGGCTTTTGCTCGCCGCGATAGCACCGTCAGTACTGCCTAGCCGCAGCACTTCTGGCTCGCTGAACAGGCTGCACTTGCTGGACCAGAAGTCAACATTCGTTGCACTTCGTCCACCTGTTTCCGCAATACATCAAACTTTGCATTCGGCAAAAGATCGAGATCGCGAGCGAGCAGCAAATGATACTCAAGCTCTGCAGCCGAACCACGGGCAATGTGCAGAAACCGCGTCAACTCGCCATCTGACCGACGGCCAGTGCCCTCTGCTATGTTCGCTCCGATTGAGGACGCAGCGCGGCGCATCTGTGATGTTATCCCGAACAACTCTCCTCTTGGAAACTCTCTCGTGACTTTGTACACACCGATTGTCATGGAATGAGCTTTCGACCATACTCGTAGGTCCTTAAAGTCTTTCACACGAACCCTCCATCGTCGGTCTTCGTGCTGCGCTTGCTCGAAGCTCGCGGCTCGTAGCTCGCAGCCGCTCTCAAAAGCTTTTCACAAAATTCTTCCCCGGCAACTGCCGTATCTTGCCATTCAGTTCCAGTTCGAACAACGCGGCGAAGATTTCCGAGGACGACATTTCGTTTTCCAGCAATTCGACCAGTTGATCGATGTGCGTGGATTCATCGGCCTTGAGCAATTTGAGGATATTTTTTTCGTGGGGCGAGACCGCCTCGTCCGGGAATAGAGATGCGGTTTCCGGTTCGGGAGATTCATTCTGCATGGAACTGAGCGCGGCCTGCACTTCCGCCGGAAGCTCTTCCCACACGTCTTCCCAGGTGGCGACAAGTTTTGCGCCCTGCTTGATCAGCGTGTTCGGTCCCCAGGAGCTCCTATTGGTTACGTTCCCCGGGACGGCGTAGACATCGCGATTTTGTTCGAGCGCGAGGCGGGAGGTGATGCGCGTGCCGCTGTATTCCGCGGCTTCGACGACCAGTACGCCGGCGGACATGCCACTGATGATCCGGTTGCGAATGGGAAAGTTTTGCGGGGCCGGCGAGGTTCCAACTGGGAACTCGGTGATCAGCGCGCCCCCGAGGGCGATGATCTGTTCGGTGAGCCGCGTGTTTTCTTTCGGGTACATGACGTCGATTCCAGTGCCGAGCACGGCGACGGTTTTGCCTTTGGCAGCGATGGCGCCGCGATGGGACGCGGTATCGCAGCCGCGCGCTAATCCGCTGATGATTACAAGGCCGCGAGCGGCGAGGTCGGTGGAGAGGCGTTCGGCCATGCCGCTGCCGTAAGGCGTGGGATGACGCGTCCCCACCATCGCAATGCCGGGCTGCGCCAGCACCTCGACGCTTCCTTTCACGAACAGGATTACCGGCGGGTCGTAGATCTCCTTCAGTCGTGACGGGTATTCGGGATCGCTCAGCGAAATAATTCTTGCGCCCGCCTCGGCTGCCTTCACGCATTCCTGCTGCGCTAGTTCGATCGACTTTCCCGTGGCAATCGACTGCGCCGAAACGGCGCGCATCCCCATGGCTTCGAGTTCGGTCAGGCTGGCATGGAAGACGCGCTCGGCTGTGCCAAAGTGCTCAATCAGTTTCTTGATGCGCGTGGGGCCGAGTCCCGGAGTCAGGGCCAGCGCGAGCCAGTAAGTGCCTTCGCGAGAAGCGGGGTTGGGGGCGGCAACGGCAACATTCGACATGGAGGACACGAAGCTGCGAGCTGCGAGCCGCGAGCTTCGAGCAAACCGATTGCCCGTAGCTCGCAACTCGTAGCTCGCGGCCCTCGACAACAGGCTTAGCCCACATGACGAACGGCTGTCAAGGATGGCGCGCACATCACTTTTGGTAGAATTCGTAAAGTGATGAGCCGGTTAAAGATCTCGGCCATTTCCTACCTGAACACGGCGCCTCTCATGTGGGATTTTGAGCATGGCCAGGCAGGCGCGGGCCGAGTTACGAACAACGATTTTGAAATTTCCTACACTATCCCCTCGGCGTGCGCCGAAGCCTTGCGTACGGGGACGGCCGATATTGGCATCATTCCGGCGGCGGCGTATTCGACGGTTCCCGATCTCGTCATCATTCCGGACGTGGCAATTGCGGCACGGCGGGCGGTGCGGTCGATCCTAATAGTTAGCAAGACGCCTGTCGATTCCAGGTGGACGCAGGTGCGCACCGTGGCGCTCGATACTTCTTCGATGACCTCGGTTGCGCTGGCCAAGATTCTGTTTGCAAAGTGGCTGGGTGGGGCGCGCGAGTATAAGGCGATGGCTCCGAATCTCGATGCCATGCTCGGCGCTTGCGATGCGGCGTTGCTCATCGGAGACCCGGCGCTACAGGTCGACCGCACGCGCTACTTCACGCTCGACCTGGCGGAGGAGTGGGTGGCGCGCACAGGCAAGTCATTCGTCTTTGCGTTCTGGGCCATTCGCAAGCAGGCGCTTGCCAGACGCAATGCGGCAGCGATCGCAGAGGTCTTCAAGAAGTCGCGGGATCACGGGCTGTCGCCGAAAAAACTTGAAGCGATCGCGCAGGAGTGGGCACCACGCCTCGGCCTCACCGTCGAGGTTATTCGCGTTTACCTGACGCATAACATCCATTATTATCTCGACCCTCGGTGCCTGGAGGGGCTTGCGCTTTACTATCGCCTGGGCGCGGAAATCGGCGCGCTTCCGCCGGCGCCGGAACTGCGGTTTGTTTAGTATCTGCAACTCGCCAACCGCAAACCTGCTCTAATAGGGACAATGCCCCTGCCCGCGATCCTACTGCTTGTGACGAAAAAGAGCGCCCTGCGATGGCTGATCCATCTCGGCGGCCCCAGCCTGATCTTGCTGGGGTTGGTCGATAACTCGGTCATCCCTCTGCCGGGGAGCACGGACGTCGTCACCATTCTGCTGGCCGCGCACCATCGCGAGCCGTGGTTCTACTACGCGATCATGGCAACGGCGGGCGCGCTCATCGGCGGATATCTTACTTACCGCATGGCTCGCAAAGGTGGTAAAGAAACTCTGGAAAAGAGGTTCTCGAAAAAGACAACCAACAAGGTGTACGCGATTTTTGAACGCTGGGGCTTCGCGGCCGTCGCGATCCCAGCGCTGCTTCCGCCGCCGTTTCCCATCGTGCCCATGCTCTTGGCCGCCGGCGCCATGCAGTATCCCACGAGGAAGTTTTTGACCGCTCTGGCCGTAGGACGCGGCATCCGGTTCACCATCCTGGCCTATCTCGGGTTCCACTACGGCCGGCACATCGTGAGGCTTTTTGACCTGTACTACTGGCCCATACTTTTGGCCCTGATCGCTTTCTCCCTGCTGGGCGCACTATACGGCCTGTTCGAGTACAAACGCAGACAGAAAGCCAGTGGCTCCGAAACTCCGCGCCCACGATCGCAAGCTCGACGCCGGACGGCTTAGTCGGTGATCGCCTGAGGAATCCGACGGTGGAGAGACGGGCGTCCCGCCCGTCCAGCCGGGCGAGGACGCCCGGCGCTCCACCACCAAACTCAGCTAAAATAGCCATTAGCGTGGGGTGGATGAGGATGTCCCTGACCAAACAGCAAGCTCTGGAGATGTTCCGGTCCGACGATCTGATCGGGATTGGCATGGAGGCGGACGCGATGCGCCGCAAGATGCATCCTGAAGGCGTCGTGACTTACATCATCGATCGCAACATTAATTACACCAACTTCTGCACGGAATATTGCACCTTCTGCGCGTTCTATCGTCCCTTGAAGGGGCTGGCGGCCAGGGTTAACGAAGGCTACATCCTCGATTTCGATACTATCTACGAAAAGATTCGCGAGACCGCAGAACTCGGCGGCACGGGCGTGCTGATGCAGGGCGGTCTGCATCCCGATCTCAAGATCGACTGGCACGAACGGATGCTCAGCGGCATTAAGCAACGCTTTCCGAAAATCCATCTGCACTGTTACTCCGCTTCGGAGATTCTGGCGATTGCCGAGTACAGCAATCTCAGCGTGCGCGATACGATTGCGCGGCTGCGCGACGCCGGCCTGGATTCGATTCCGGGCGGCGGGGCTGAGATTCTTGATGATGAAGTCCGCGACAAAATCGCGCGCTTGAAATGCCTGACCGCGGATTGGCTGGAGGTGCATCGCACTGCGCACCAGCTCGGCATGCGCACCACCGCGACCATGATGTTTGGCGTGGGCGAGTCCATCGAACACCGGATCAATCATTTGCAGTGTCTTTACGATTTGCAGCAGGAGACGGGCGGGTTTACCGCGTTCATCCCGTGGAGTTTTCAGCCCGCTCATACCGCACTCGGCGGACGCCACTGGGATGAGGCCACGGCGGTTGAGTACCTGAAGGTGCTGGCGATTTCGCGGCTCTATCTTTCGAATTTTCTGAACGTGCAGTCGAGTTGGGTGACGCAGGGATTGAAAGTCTGCCAGATGGGCTTGCGCTTTGGCGGCAACGACGTAGGCTCGGTGATGCTGGAGGAAAACGTCGTGCGCGCGGCGGGCGTGACCAACTGCACAACCGAAGAAGAATTGCGGCGCATCATACGCGATGCGGGCTTCCGTCCGGCGCAGCGGGATACGTTGTACCGGCAATATTTTCTGAACTGAGCGAAACCTATTGAATCATTGAGACATTGAATCATTGAGGCATTGATTCCAATGATTCAATGTCTCAATGATTCAATGATTCAATCCCTGATGAAGCGCTCACTTGCCCTCGCGTTTTTCGTTCTCTGCGCCCTGCTGCTTTCGAGCGCGCAAGAGTCCGTACCCGCGGCGAACGCGTCCTCCATTAGCGGCGCGGTGGTGCAGGAACCGGGCAGCCAGCCGCTCAAGAAAGTGCTGGTGCAGGTCGTCGCAGAAGACCAGAAACAGGGCGGAAACTACACCGCGTCGACCGATGCCGACGGCCATTTCCGCATTGAGAACGTGACGCCGGGGCGTTACCGGATATTCATCGAGAGGACCGGGTTTGTTGGAGTGAATGGACGCGGGCTCAAGTCTGACGTCAACGTCTTCACAGTTCAAGCTGGGCAGTCGGTGGAAGACCTGCTGTTTCGCATGTTGCCCACGGCCGTCATCAGCGGACGCATCACGGACGAAGATGGCGACCCGATGTCCGGGGTCAGAGTGCTCGCACTAAGAAAAGTACCTGGGAAGGCAGCACGGGAAGGAGCCGGAACCGAGGCGACGAACGATCTTGGCGAGTATCGTATCGCCGGTTTGTTTCCTGGCCAGTATTGGGTTGTGGCCATGCCGCCGCCGGACTTTCGCGATTACGAGAAACCGCAGGAGAAGTCAGCGCCTGGCGATAACCAGAGCGTTCCCCGGCCCGACACTCGTTACGTCACTACGTACTATCCCGGCACCTACGATGCCATGCAGGCTGCGGCGGTGACGCTTAAGGCGGGCGACGAGATGCCGGTCAACTTAACCCTGGTGCCCGCGCGAACCTATCGGGTTCGCGGAACCGTGACTGGCGTCACCCCAGGCCAGAAGCCGGTGGTGGAGTTGTTCCCTAAGGCGGGTGATTCTATCCGGGCGAATGCAAATGAGATCGGGCCGGACGGGCAATTCGAAGTGCGTGGCGTCGCGCCGGGCTCTTACGTTTTGAGGGCAGGAGCCGGCACGGGATCGCAGTTGCTCACTGCGCGGCAGGATATCAGCGTCGTTGCCGCCGATGTGGAAGGCGTGAAGTTGGCTCCTCTGCCTACATTCACGATCTCAGGTCATCTCCACATCGAGGGCAGCGCGTCGGGCGACCTCACGCAGTACGTGGTAAACCTGCGCCAGGCCGAGTTGCCGGAAGATCCAGGCTTCTTCATGTCCCAGGACTTCTTTGGAACGAACGCGTCGGTCGACCGTCTCGGCAACTTCGACTGGAAAGACGTGAACCCCGGCACCTACGTCGTGCAAGTGTACGGAGGCGAGGGACAGGGTAGCTTCTTCCTGAAATCAGTGACGCTCGGCGGACGAAACATCGAGACCGGATTCACGGCAAGCGGGCCGGCGACGTTGGATCTGGTGGTGAGCTCCAAGGGAGGCATGGTCGAGGGAACGGTCGTTGAAAAGGAGAAAGATGTGGAGAACGACCATCCGGTGGCGAACGCCACTGTGGTGGCCGTGCCGGAAGAAAAATATCGCAAGCTTCCCGATCGCTTCGGGATGGGATCGACGGATCAGCATGGGCACTTTACGATTCGCGGCCTGGCTCCGGGCACATATACGCTCTATGCCTGGCAGGATCTGGAAGAGGGCGTGTGGCGCGACCCCGACTTTCTGAAGTCCCAGGAAGCGAATGGCAAAACGGTGAAGGTGGAGGAAGGTTCTCATCAGCAAGTCGAACTGACGCTAAGTAACGTGGGTGAGGAGTGGAGCCATTGAGTCATTGCCTGACGAAAACGAGTAGCGCCGGCATCTTGCCGGCTGTCCCGCGGGCGTCTCGCTCTCGGCGCGGCGGGCGACGACGCCCGCCGGACAGCCACTGCCCTGCGACCATCGCAACTCGGCGTCTTTGTACTTGACACAAACGCTATAAATAGTACTTAGGTCGCAGCCCAGAGCGGTCGCGCCGAAGTTCTCCTAAGTTATTTGAAATCTGGACTTTGCGCGACTTAGTAAACGCAACTTCCTGATTCTAAAGGCCAAGCCCTTAGAAGTCCGCCAATAACTCCTTTGTTATGAATACTTTGTAAGTTAACTTCTTTAAACTCAAAGACCTGGCGAGAATACCGCTGTAAATCAATGATTCTAATAGGCCGGGGGGGGAGGGGGGGTACCACCAGTACCAACTCAACTAGTAAACATCGTTGAAATGAGGGTCAAGCCATCACCAAGACGACCAAGTCATCCCATCGTTGGGTCAGAGAAAGGAAAAATGATTCAATGCCTCAATGATTCAATGCCTCAATGGTCTCGTCCCGATCAGGTACAATACTGCTGCCGCTGTCTTTCCTTTTGATACATGGTGCTGTTGAGTTCATGGATTTGACACTCACTTCTTCCCCGCTGGCCTTAATCCTCATCTCTAAGGGCCTGATGCCCTACCTTCGCCACCATTTTCTGGACAAGACCTTCGTGGGGCTTTACCAGGTCAATGCGTTTGATCTGGCGCTCCTGATTCCCTATTTCATCGTGCTGATCATACTGGCAGCTTACGGCGCGCACCGCTACTGGCTGGTCTATCTTTATTACAAGCACCAAAAGAAGAAGACGACAGAACCCGGAGCTCAATTCGACGAACTGCCGCGCGTCACGGTTCAGTTGCCGATCTTTAACGAGCAATACGTGGTGGAGAGGCTGCTCGATGCCGTGTGCCGTCTCGAGTATCCGAAAGAAAAGCTCGACATCCAGTTGCTCGACGACTCGACCGACGAAACCGTCGAGGTCGCCCGCCTTTTGGTCGATCGCTACGCCGCGTTGGGACATCCGGTCAAGTACCTGCACCGCGAGAATCGTGAAGGCTTCAAGGCGGGCGCTTTGGAAGCAGGATTGAAAACGGCACAGGGCGAATTCGTTGCCATCTTTGACGCTGATTTTGTTCCCCCACCCGACTTTCTGATGAAATGCATCCATCACTTCACCGATCCCAAGGTCGGCATGGTGCAGACGCGCTGGACGCACATCAACCGCAACTATTCGTTGCTGACCCAGGTCGAAGCCATTTTGCTCGACGGCCATTTCGTCATCGAACATTCGGGACGGTCGCGCAGCGGCGTTTTCTTCAACTTCAACGGCACGGCCGGCATGTGGCGGCGCTGCGCGATCGACGAAGCCGGCGGGTGGGAGCATGACACGCTCACCGAGGACACCGATCTTTCCTATCGCGCGCAGCTCAAGGGATGGAAATTTCTTTATCTGCAGGACGTCGAATGTCCGGCCGAGTTGCCGGTAGAAATGACCGCATTCAAGACGCAGCAGGCGCGCTGGGCCAAAGGGTTGATTCAGGTCTCGAAGAAAATACTTCCGCTGGTGTTTAAGAGCGACGCATCGCGACACCAGAAAATTGAAGCCGTGTATCACCTGACGGCCAACATCAGCTATCCCCTGATGATCGTGTTCTCGGTGTTGCTGATGCCCGCGATGATCATTCGCTTCTACCAGGGATGGTTCCAGATGCTCTACATCGACCTGCCCCTGTTCATGGCTTCGACGTTCTCGATTTCCAGCTTTTATCTGGTTTCGCAGAAGGAGCTGTTCCCGAAAAGCTGGCTGCGATCGCTGCTCTACCTGCCGCTGTTGATGTCCTTGGGAATCGGGCTGACGGTCACGAATTCGATTGCCGTGCTCGAAGCGCTGGTCGGCAAGCAGACGGCCTTCGCGCGTACTCCCAAGTACCGCGTCGAATCGAAGAAAGACAAAGTCGGCGCGAAAAAATACCGCAAGCGCTTGGGATGGGTTCCGTGGATTGAACTCCTGATCGGAGCGTATTTCGCGCTGGCAACCTTTTACGCCATCGACAACGAGAACTACATCACTGTTCCCTTCTTGCTGCTGTTCCTGGTCGGTTACTGGACCACGGGGCTGATGTCACTGATGCAGGGGCGGTTCGCGGGACTCTCGGTGGGCTCGGAAAGCCACACCAAGCCGTTCCCGGTGGGAGTGTAGAAATCGGGTCATTTAGTGATTGAATCATTGAGTGATTGAATCATTGAGTCATCTTCCCCCGTCCGAAGTTCTAATGATTCAATGACTCAATGATTTAATGATTCAATGATTCGGGGAGCTTGAACTCAACGCTGATCCGGATCTCGCTCTTCACGGGTTT
>Ga0116134_1000362_pt1 | contig 23965 bp, 22 predicted proteins | sample June2015DPH_19_5_FD_89737 | JGI IMG/M metagenome (GOLD analysis project Ga0116134, IMG submission 89737) | Peatland microbial communities from SPRUCE experiment site at the Marcell Experimental Forest, Minnesota, USA - June2015DPH_19_40 | ecosystem: Environmental > Terrestrial > Soil > Wetlands... | reverse complement strand
TCAGCCGGCATCCGCGCAGCCCAAGCTTCTTGAGCGCTTCGCCCAGCAGAACCGCCGCCGGTTCTCCCGAACGTCCCGCCGGATACTGCTGCTCGCCGCAGTGAATCAGCCCGTTGAGAAAAGTTCCAGTAGTAATGATGACCGCGTCGGCCGAGACGCGGCGCCCATCGCGCAGCAGGATGCCGCGGATAATGCGGTCGTCGGTCGCTAGTCGTTGGTCGTTGGCGAACGCACACCCCTCGCTTCGTTCGGAGCGACAATTTTCATCGGAACCCGCGAACGACGAACGACCATCGACCAACGACTCCGCGATCACATCCACAACTTCCGCCTGCTTGATCTTCAAATTCGCCTGCGACTCGAGCACTTCGCGCATCTTCAGACGGTAGGCCTGCTTGTCGCACTGCGCCCGCGGCGACCAGACGGCGGGTCCACGCGAAGTGTTGAGCAGCCGAAATTGGATTCCGACGGCGTCGGTGATTTCGCCCATGATGCCGCCGAGAGCATCCACTTCGCGCACCAGGTGCCCCTTCGCAATGCCACCGATGGCCGGGTTACAAGACATCTGCGCAATCAGATCGACGTTCAACGTATAAAGAGCAGCCTTCAGCCCCATGCGAGCGGCAGCCATGGCGGCCTCGCATCCGGCATGGCCGGCGCCCACCACCACCACCTCGAAATGTTCGTCAAACCGCTGCATCTGCGCTGGTTCAGGGCCCACAAGGAGAGGGGATACTGCTTCATCGATTGTAACAATGTTCTTTGCTTTGAGGGCCTTGCGGTCTTCACGCTGCGTCCTTGTGATCCGCCGGTCCCGACCGTATAGTGGAAGAGTACCGAGGTCATTAAGGAAACGAAGAATATGGAAACGAAGGTATTTTTGTCTCTTCTGGACGAACGCATTCATCAATACGATTTGCTCTGTCATCCCTTTTACAAAGCCTGGTCGGCGGGCGAGTTGACTCGCGACGATCTGCGGGAATACGCCGAGGATTACTACCCGCACGTGGAGGCGTTCCCGGGCTATCTGGCTCAGTTCGGCGTCCGGCTGGAAGAAGGCGAGCTGCGGCGCGCCGTTCTCGCTAACATGACCGATGAGAAGGGCGGCGAAGACTCCTTCGGCGAGCCGGAACGTTCGCACTCCGAGCTGTGGCTCGACTTTGTGGCAGGCGTGGGTGGCGGCCGCATTCCGAAACGGCGGCCGGTTGGGGAAGTTCGCAAGCTCATCTCCTGGTTTCAACGTGTCGCCAGCGAGGGCACTCCGGAAGAGGCACTGGCGGCCTTCTATGCCTACGAATCGCAGGTGCCGCGCCTGGCGCAAGAGAAAGATCGCGTTTTGCGGGAACGCTTCGGCGCCGATGAGAGGACCCGTGGCTATTTCACTTTGCACGCCACCGCCGACGTGCACCACGCGCAAGTGTGGCGCACACAGCTCGAGAAGCGGGTCGAGGCTAATCCCGAGACTGCCCAAAAAGCGTTGGCTGCCGCCGAGAGTGCGGCCAAATCTTTGTGGCGTGTGCTGGATGGTTTCGAGGCAAAGCGGCTGGAACGGACGGCGGCCCTAGCCTCAAGCCGGAATTAAGAAGCCCGCCTGTAGAGACGGGGCTTGCCGCGTCTCTACGGGACTTCAGTTCTTCCGCAATCCTGTTCTAAGCAAGAATGGCCCGGCCCATCCCCATCGGCGTGCGCGGCGAGGCGGCTGAAACCGTCGAGTTGAAGCACACGCTCGCCGCTCATGATCCGGAGTTGCCGCCGGTGTACTCGACTCCCGACATGATTCGGCTGATGGAAATCGCCGCCTTCAATGCGCTGCAACCGTTTTGTGATGAGGGTGAAATCACGGTGGGGATTTCGATCCACGTCGAACATCGCGCGGCCAGCGGAATCGGAGTGCAAATTCACGCCGAGGCGGAACTGGAATCGTTTGACGGCCGCTTCTATATCATGCGCGTCCGCGCCCACGACGGCACGCAGGAGATCGGGCGCGGTACGGTGGGGCGCACCGTGGTGCACGTGCCCAGTTTCATCAAGCGCATGCGCGATAAAGCTCGCGGCAGTTGACCCCGCTTGAAACCAGCCCGCCGGAAACCTGCCGCAGAGAAGATTCGAGAAAATTAAAGAGAGAAGCATGGAATCCCAGACCAACCAAGCGATTCAGTTCCGGCAGCTCCATCGCGCACCGGGCGTGCTCATTCTGCCGAACGCGTGGGATGTGGCCAGCGCCCGCATCTTCGAAGATGCTGGCTTCCCTGCGATTGCAACCACCTCCGCGGGCATCGCTTTTTCGCTGGGTTATCCCGACGGCCAGCGCATTCCACGCGAGGAAATGATGGCGCGTATCGGCCGCATCGCTCGCGCTGTGCATGTGCCGGTGACCGCTGACGTCGAATCGGGATATGGTTCCAGCCTTGAAGATGCCGCCAGGACGACGCGCGAACTGATTCAGGCGGGTATCGTCGGGATGAACCTGGAGGATGCCAGCAACCGTCGGGATCAACCCTTGATCGACTTACAGCTGGCGGTGGAAAAGATCAGGGCGGCGCGCGAGGCTGCCATGCAACTGCATGCGCAAATTGTGGTCAACGCTCGCACCGATGTGTTCCTCCTGCCGGGAGGCAATCCGGACGCGGACTATTCCGAAGCTGTGCGGCGGCTGGTTGCGTTTCGCGAAGCGGGCGCCGATTGCGTCTTCGCCCCCGGACTCAAAGATGCCGAGACGATCGGGCGGCTGGTGAGAGCCGTCGAGTGTCCACTCAACATTCTCGCTGGGCCGGGAACGCCCTCGATTCCGGAACTCGCAAAGCTGGGCGTAGCGCGCGTAAGCGTGGGATCAGGCCCCATGCGCGCTACCCTAGGGCTGCTGCGGCGAGTGGCCGAGGAACTCAAGACCCCCGGAACCTATAGCGCGATGGAGGGAGCTGTCCCCTATGCCGAAGTGAACAAACTGTTGGGCGGCTAACTACATCCATCGTGTGGTGACGGGGCTTCGCCCCGTCTAGGCGGGCCAAAGCCCCGCCTCCACACAGGTCTACTTCTCACCCATTGACCAGACTCATCACGTGTTCCGGGTAGCGCATTCCCGCAGCCGCACCGGAGGGAAAGACTTCGCTCAGGCGGCGCAGGTCATCCGCAGTCAGTTTCAAATCCACCGCCGCGGCGTTTTCCTCGAGATACTTGCGTCGCTTCGTGCCGGGGATGGGGACAATGTCGTCACCCTGCGCCAGCACCCACGCTAGCGCCAATTGTGATGGCTGACATTTCTTTTCGCACGCCATCTCCTCGACTCTTTTCACAAGATTCAAGTTCTTCTGAAAGTTGTCGCCCTGGAAGCGCGGCGAAAAACGGCGATAATCATCCGCCGCCAGGTCTTCGAACTTGTTGAATCGGCCGGTAAGAAAGCCGCGTCCGAGCGGACTGTAGGCGACGAAGCCGATGCCGAGTTCGCGGCAGGCCGCCAGAATTTCGTGCTCCGGATCGCGCGTCCAGAGCGAATACTCGGTCTGCAGCGCCGCGATGGGATGCACCTTCGCCGCGCGGCGCAAAGTGTTGACCCCGGCTTCCGACAAGCCGATGTAGCGGATCTTGCCTTCCTTGACCAGTTCCGCCATCGCGCCAACCGTTTCCTCAATCGGAGTATTCGGATCGACGCGGTGCTGGTAGTAGAGGTCAATGTGCTCGACCCCCAGCCGCTTCAAACTTCCTTCGCAGGACTTCTTGACGTAGTCGGGCTTGCCGCTGACGCCGCGGATATTGGGGTTGCTGGCATCGCGGACAATGCCGAACTTTGTGGCCAGCACGATCTGGTCGCGCTTGCCCTTAATCGCGCGTCCGACGAGTTCTTCGTTCTTGTACGGCCCGTACATGTCGGCCGTATCGAGAAAGTTGATGCCGAGTTCAAGCGCGCGGTGGATGGTTGCGATCGATTCGGCGTCATCGCGTCCGGAGTAAAACTCCGACATGCCCATGCAGCCAAGCCCGAGGGCGGAAACTTCAAGACCGGAACGTCCAAGATTGCGGGTTTTCATTCGATTGTTCCTTTCGCAGAAAAAAACGTGGCTAGAGATTTGACGATTAATGGTCTACCCTTCTGCGGGTATTGATGCAATAGCCTGCGGTGAAGCTTCCGGCAACCGGAAACGTGCCACGGATTGCATCGCTCCCGTTTGCTTTGGCATCTTATAGCGAACGCATGATTTTGATTCGCGTGCAACCATGAATCGAGCGCCGATCTGGTTTGAACGGAAGTTTGAGTTCACGTTTCCCGTCGACCTTCATCCGAACCTGTGCGCTCGCTTGCGCGGCACGCCGGCGCGACTGGAAGAAGTAGTCCGTGGCGCGGCTCATGACGTCCTGGTTAGGAACCCGATCAGGAAACCGGGCGAAAACGAAAAATGGTCGGCCCAGGAACATGTCGGGCATCTGCTGGACCTCGAACCTCTGTGGATGGCCCGGGTCGATAACTACCTGGACGACTACCTGACGGAAGCGGCAGAGCTCACTGTGGCTGACCTGAGCAATCGGAAGACGTTCGAAGCGCAACACAACCAGCGCCCGATCGAGGAGATCCTGGCTGAATTCCGAAGCGCACGCTCGCGGATGGCGAGTCGGGTAGAAAAGATCGACCCTGCAATCTTCGCGCGCGCCCGTCTCCATCCGCGGCTGAAAACACCCATGCGACTGGTGGACCATTTGTACTTTGTGGCAGAGCACGATGACCACCACCTGGCCCACATCTGGGAACTGACCAGCGCCGGCCAGCGGGGAACGCACGAATCAAGAAGTGACCCCGATTAAGTGACAAGGATTAAAGGTTTCGTGCGCGCCAACACCTGGCCGATTTCGACGGCGGCAACGCCAGCATCCTGCAGCGCGCGTGTAAGCGGGCCGGCATCTTCGGCGGAAGCCGAGATCAGCAGGCCGCCGGCGGTTTGCGGGTCGAAGAGAAGCGTGCGGATGTCTTCGGGAACCGACTCGTCATAGCCGACCAAGCATTCGGCGAAGTCACGATTCGCGTTGAGTCCGCCGGGAATGTACCCGGCGCGGATGCAATCGAGCGCGCCTTCGAGCACAAGAATCTTGGCGGATTCGAAGACAAGGCTGACGTTCGAAGCAAGTGCCATCTCACGAGCGTGGCCGATCAGGCCGAAGCCGGTGACATCGGTTAGAGCGTGGACGGACCACGCAGGGACAGCCGCCCTCGGGTGTCCTGCGGAGCTTCGCTCCGCTTGGACGGGCGGGACGCCCGCCCCCACACGAGCAGTGGTGATTACCTCGGCCGCGGCCTTGTTCAGGGTTGTCATCGACGTCACGGCGTCGTCGATCCACTCCTGCTTGGCGACGCCTTTCTTGATCGCGGTCGAAATGACTCCCGTGCCCAGCGCCTTCGTGAACAGCAACCGGTCGCCGGGTTGCGCGCCCTGATTGGCCAGCACACGCTTGGGATGAACCACTCCCGTGACCGAATAGCCGAATTTCGTTTCCTCATCGCGGATGCTGTGGCCGCCGACCACGGTGCATCCCGCCTCGATCATCTTCGACAAGCCGCCGGCCAGAATGCGCTCCAGAATGTTGAGATCGGCTTTATCGGGAAAGCAGACGAGGGCCAGCGAAGTCAGCGGCTTTCCACCCATGGCATAAACATCGCTGAGCGCGTTAGTCGCGGCAATCTGGCCGAAGGTGTAGGGATCGTCCACGATGGGCGTGAAAAAATCCACCGTCTGTACCAGCGCCGTCTCGGGCGTGAGCAGATACACGCCGGCATCGTCGGCGTGATCGAAGCCGACTAGCACATTCGGGTCCTGTTGCCGGGCTAATTTCCCAAGCACCGTGTCCAGCGCCGCCGGACTCAGCTTGGACGCTCAACCCGCGGCTTTTGCGGACTCCGTAAGACGAAATGGTTTTACGTCAGGCACGAGTCGATTGTACTGGAGGCATGTGCTTCGAGCTTCGAGCTATGAGCAACCTGTTCGCTCGTAGCTCGGGGCTCGAAGGCCGCAGCTGCTTCTGCACCCTACTTTGTGCTGACCTGCGTGATTTGCAGATCAGGATAGGCGTGGTTCCACTGGGCGGAGATGTTCTCGAAGGTCAGGCGGAAAGGTTCACTCTGGCCGGGCGCGAGCGGCGACAGGCTGAGGTCCACGGCTTCGTCGTACGGTCCGCCCGTGCGTAGAACGTGGATGGGAAGTTCCTCGCGCTGCGCGGTCTGCCCCATGTCGTCCTTGAACGTGATCTGCGCCACGGCGTGGATGACGGTCTTATCGCCGGTGTTGGTGATGGAGCCATCGAGATAGCTGACGGTGGCGCCCACAAAATTTTGCGCCGCGCTCGTCTTCAGGTCCGAGAATTTCAGGTAGGCGGCATAGGCTGGAGGTGGGGCGGGCTTTTTCTGCTCGGCGCGAAAAATCAGCGCAAGAATACCGACCACTATCCCTACGATGACGATCCCCACGAGAATCGGACGCAGGCTGGACTCTTCCGGCTCCGTTGTGGGATTTGCGTTCGGCTGGAGCAGGCTGCCCATGGCGGGATTGTACTACCGCCGACTCCTTGCGCTGGAGGCGAAGCCAAACTGCGCTCGTCTGGGACAGGTGCGCGTCCCTCCGCGCCCGTTTCGCTAGTGGGCGCTCGCGTCGGAAGACGATGCTTTCGCGGAGTTCCCAGATTCCCGCGCGTAGCTCACACGGTAGTTGTTGTATTCAATCGTCAGCGTGGCGCGTCCCCCGAGCCGGATGTAGCTCACAGACTCATTGCGCCGCGGAAGCCAGAAATCCTGCACTTTCACGTACTCGTGATGAACCTCATTTTTCTTTGTCCAGAAGGAAGGATTCTGGGCTGGCTCGGCGTCAATCCGGGTCACAGCAAAATCGGTTCCGTCGACCCACACTTTGCCGCGATAGACGTACTTGCTTCTCACCTTCGGGTAGACGGCAAGCACGTATTGGCTGCTATTGTTAGAAGAATTGAGGCCCGAAGAATTGACGCCCGACGACTCGAAGCCGATCAGCACGAAGTCGTAGTTGTCGCGGTTCAGCAGGGTGCGGGCATGCATTTCCGGCGTGGCGGCTTCTTTTTCGCTCTCCAGCAACCGTTTGAACACGCGATCAATGACCAGCTTCGATCCCGTTTGGGAAACGACTCTAAAGCTCTTCGTGGATGGACTGTCATAAGTGGCCTCCACGGTCATTTCGGCGTCGCGATCACCCGGGAATCCGCGATAGGAAAGGTGATACACGCGGGTGGATTCGTAATGGCGCAGAGCCTGCGCCCGCGCTACGTCTTTGCGGACGAGATTGTCCACGACCTGGTCGACCGAGAGTGGCGCCGTAGTGATGGAAGGCGGCAGTGGGTCGGAATCGACGCCGGCCCCGAACGCGCCCACCAGTGCAACCGCCAGAAAAAAGAAAAGTCTGGTCGAAGTTCGGACCAAGACCTGGATCGAGCTTCGAATTGAACTCTGGATGGAACTCAAGGGTAGGCGCATGCATCATCCGTCGAAGCGCTTAGCTTACCACCATCGCTGGGCGCCCCCGAGTGGTGGGCGGCACCAACCGCGCAAATTTTTCGGTTAGCCTGTACGATTTCACCCACTCCAGAAAAGCGCGCCGCAATGCCCAGAGAATGTTTTCAACTACTTGCGGAAAAGAGCAAACGGGCAGATAATTGCGTGGCATAGGGCGCACCAAGGAGCCCTCCCCCATGCGGTTTCGCGAAAGCGACAGGTATGAGGTTCATCGAAATTGGATTGGCCTCTTCTCCTTAGCCGCGTCGCTGGCTGTCAGCCTGGCGATTTGGAGGGGCGTATTCTGCGTCGTGGAACACTTGGTGAAGTAAGTTCTCTTACCGATCATAGTTACCGGTCATGCTAGCGGTCATAGTGCAGCAGCGAGAAGACGTCGTACTTCGCTAGTCGCTCGCGCCCTCTCAGGAAATCGAGTTCGACCACAAACGCCAGTCCCGCAATCTGTGCGCCCAAGCCGCTGGCCAACTCCGCAGTCGCGACCGCCGTTCCTCCGGTAGCCAGCAGGTCATCCACGATCAGAACCCGCTGACCTTTGCTGATGGCATCTTTGTGGACCTCCAGCGCGTTACTACCGTATTCAAGTTCGTAGCTGACCTTCACTGTTTCAGCGGGCAGCTTTCCCGGCTTGCGGACAGGGACGAATCCCGCATTCAGCCGGTAGGCGAGCGCCGGGCCGAAGATAAATCCGCGCGCCTCCATGCCGAGCACAAGGTCAATCTCTTTGCCGATATAGTTTGCCGAGAGCGCGTCAATCAGCCGCGCGAAGCCAAGTTTGTCCTTGAGCAGAGTAGTAATGTCGTAGAACAAGATGCCTTTTTTCGGGAAGTCGGGCACCTCCCGGATCAGTTTTTTCAATTCGTCGCAATCCACCGGCTTGGTCGGCATCTGGGTTGGCATCGTAAAGTTAAGCTCCTCGTACTTGAAATGAACTGAGTCCCGCGACCGGCTCGGCCTCGGACACCTCGACGTCATCCACGCGCGCCGCCCGCGGCCCTTCCTGTAATCGCGACCGCAATCCGGCCAACTGCGCGGGCGTTCCCATCGCCAGCACTTCGACGCTGCCATCGTGATTGTTGCGGACCCATCCCGCAATTTGCAGGATGTGCGCCTCACGCTCGACAAACCAGCGGAAGCCGACGCCCTGGACACGTCCGCGCACGACAAAGCGACGGGCCTGAGTGGAAGTTCGTTCAAGAGTCATTTGTGATCTGTAATTGGTAATTTGCAATTGGAGAAGCTAGCCGGCCAAAAGGTCTCAATTACAAATTACCAATCACAAACTACAAATTAGCTTACTGCGCCCGCGACAGATACGTCCCCTCTGCCGTGTCCACCTTAATCTTCTCGCCTTCGTTGATGAACGGGGGCACCTGCACGATGAGCCCGGTTTCGGTCTTCGCGGGCTTGGTCACACTCGATGCGGTTGCGCTCTTCAGACCGGGCTCGACTTCGGTCACGGTCAGCACCACGGTCTGCGGTAACTCAATACCCACCGCCTTGCCATCGAAAAACTCCACCTTGATCTGCAGGTTCGACGTCAGGTAATCCACGGCGTCGCCGAGGATCTCGCGGGTCAGGTGAGTTTGCTCGTAATTGGACGTGTCCATGAAGTAGTAACTGTCGCCATCGGCGTACAGAAACTCCATGTTGACTTCATCGACGTTGACCTTCTCGATCGGGTCGGGCGAGCGAAAACGGTGCTCGAACATGGCGCCGGTGCGCAGATTGCGCAGCTTCGCCTGGATGAAGGCGCGCAGGTTGCCCGGCGTGCGGTGCTCGACGCTGAACACGGAATGCAAGTCATTGTTGTGCTTGATGATCATGCCGGGACGGAGCTGGGTCGCTGGAATCGACATTGCTGGTTTACATCTCCTTCACTCTGCTAGGAATTCTGGACAGCTGGGCAGGTCCGGGGTCCCCAGCGGGCCCGCTCTTGGCCTGCTGGTGTGGAGGCCGCCGGGGCTTCCGCCGCACTTGGAATCAACACTTCATTTTACACAGGCGGAGAGGGTTGTGGGAATCGGGCCGCTGGGTAATTGGTAATTTGCAACCGGCAATTTAAGCCCCAGAGACTCGCCAGATTTTCAATTACCAATTACAAATCGCAAATTACCAATTCCATATTCGGGTCTAGAATAGAGCTTGATCAGGAGGTTCGTATGCGCATTGGGAAATATGAGAGTTCGGAAGGGACGACCGGTACAGCAATTACCTTTCTGCTGATCGGGCTTGGCGTCGGTGCTGCCCTCGGTCTGTTGCTTGCTCCGAAGAGCGGGCGACAGCTGCGGAAAGACCTGCGCCAATCCTATGATGACGCCCTGGAAACCGCCTCCGATTGGACCGACGAAGCGAAAGACCGCTTCGAGGAAGTGGTCGAAAAAGGCGCCGATCTCGCCGACGAACTGCGGGCCAAAACCAAGCCGCTGAGCGATTTGTTGCGCCGCCCGTAAATTGGCGCAAAGCTCGCGCACGGAATGATCACCGGTTGCGAACCGAAAGCCCGTGTCTCGCTCACGCCCGCTGGTCGTTAGTCGTGGGCAAACCCGCCATCCACGAACGTGCGACGCTCCCCGGTTATTGTTCGGGCGGAGTTTCTTCCTCCAGCGTGCGCCTCTTCTTGTGCACCTTGTGGATCACAATACCCACCGAGAATCGGAAGTTATCCTGCTTCTGCTTCGCGAAAGTCGGGAATTGGGAGCCGGTCTGGAAATAATCGGCCTTGAGCCGCAATGAGAAACGCTGATTGATTTTGCGGTCGAGGCCGGCGCCGGCCACCAGCGCCCGGCCCGTGCCGATTTCTGTGAAGCTGGCACCCCCGCCGGTCGCCACACCACGCGTGCCCTGATGTCCGTACAGTAACTCGCCAAACGGCGTCCAGAGTTCATACTTGCGGCGGAAAAACTGCGCGCCAAAAAGAACGTTGTACTCTCGCGTCGTCGCGTCAAACGTGGGAAAAGTGCCCGGGCAGAACGATGGATTCCCGCCGCATTTCGGAAAGGGTTCCGGCACGGCCACTGGAATTTTTGAGGTTCCGAAGTATTGGCCGCCATCCACTACGATCCCCAGCCATTTGGTCAGGTTCAGGTCGAGAGAAGCATCCCAACCGGGCAAGCCCGCCCAGTGTCCGGCGTTGAAAAGGCCGGCCTCCGCGTACGAACCGCCGCCAAAGAATTCGTAGCGCGGAAACTGGGGCCCCCGCGCCGGGTTCTCCGTTGTAGTAGTTGGAGTTGGAATCGGAGTTGCCGCGGGGACCGAAGCTGGGGCCTGGGCTTGATCTGTGGTGGGAGCTTGACCCGGAGCCTGCGCCCACGACATCACACACAGCGCAGCCACGCCAGCCAAAACTCCCAGGTATTTCCTCACGATTCCTCCTTGAAATGCAGCAGCCAGTACCCAGTTGCCAGTCCGGCAACCACTCGCCCTCTGCCTTAGCCCGAAGTCTAGTAGGCGGGAAGACCGTCTCCCGTTTCAAAACTGGCTACTGGCCGCAGGCAACTGGCAACTGGTTCTATTGGATGCGTCCGACAAACTATTGAGTATACCGTGCCTAGCCCGTGGAGAGCCGGGCGCCCTCGCCCGGCAGTCTGCTAGGCAAGGAAGGGTGAGACCCCCGTCGCTTCATCGTTCTGGCGACTCGGTACAATGGATGAAATTTATGGAATTCAAACTGACGGAAACTGAAGTGCGCGTGCTGGGGTCGCTGATCGAAAAGGACATCACTACGCCGGAGTACTATCCGCTCTCGCTGAATGCTCTGGTGAATGCGTGCAATCAGAAGTCGAATCGCGATCCGGCGATGCAGTTGGACGAAGACGCGGTGCGCGACGCGCTGGACGGTCTCGAGCAGCAGCGCATGGCCGGACCCGCGCGCGGCGCCGACAGCCGCGTGACCAAGTACGAGCAGCGCTTGCAGGAGGTATTTAACTTCACGCGCGCGGAGATTGCAGTGCTGTGCGTGCTTCTGCTGCGCGGTCCGCAGACGCCGGGCGAGTTGCGCGGACGCGCCGAGCGCATGCATCGGTTCGAAGCGCTGGAGGATGTGCAAGCGGCGTTGCAGAAGTTAATGCAGCGCGAACCGCCACTGGCGAAGGTTCTGCTGCGGCAGCCGGGAACGAAAGAATCGCGATATGCGCACCTGCTCGCCGGGGATGTGGTGGAAGCGGAAGCGCCGGTGCAGGCGGGCGCGGCGGTTGAGCGCAATCCAGCGGATGCCGAGCGCATCGCGCGGTTGGAGGAAGAGGTGGCTGGGTTGCGACGGGAAGTTGGCGAAGTGAAGGACCAGCTGGAGAGATTCCAGAGGCAGTTTGAATGAGATAGCAGGACGGGTGGGCATTTGTACCAAACGGTATTTGTGGTCTACTTCAATCGCAGCGAAAACGTCCTCTGCGGTCCGGCCCCATGAACGACCAAAAAACTCGGCAATTCTTGCTATACGGCGTGTTGGCGATAGGGTTCCTCCTGCCGGTCGTGACCTCGATCGGGGTTTTGTTCGGCTGGTTCCATTTACACCCTGCGACGCAAGGCCGTCTCCTTTTCAGAGTCATTTATCAGGTGGCGGGACTGCTCAGTCTTTATTTTGCTCTCGGATACCAAGGGAGGAAACTCAAGGATATAGGATTTATCATCGGCACTTGGCTGCGGGAAGTCGGTCACGCATTTGGGCTGTTCTTTGGCGTGCTTTTTCTGAGTGTCGCTCTTTATTTCGGCTTAAGCCCATTTGTCCCTGGGCTACGAGGAATACTCCGCCCAACTTACGATCGTGCAGCACTATTCGGAATTCGCGTTGGCTTTCTGTCGGTCTTATGGTTAGTCCTAAATCCATTCCACGAAGAGCTTCTGGTGCGTGCATTTCTGATCACTGAAATGGAAGGTCTGTATCACAGCACGCTGCTGGCAGTGCTAGTGAGCGTATCGCTACAAACCTCTTATCACCTTTATCAAGGGCCACAGGCGGCGCTAAGTCACGTCCCGACGTTCCTGGTATTTTCGTGGTACTACGTGCGTACCCGCCGCATCCTCCCGGTGATCTTGGCGCACCTGTTGTTGGACGCATCCGCGTTGGCTGTGTACGCGACCCACCACTGAGATATGCTGATGTTTCTTAGGTTCACAAAACTCGCTCTTGCGTGTAACCAGCCGCGCCTAATGCCGAGATGATTTCCGCGATATGGTCGGGCCCGCGCGTTTCCATGGTGATCTCAATGGCGGTCTCGCCCAGACCTACGCCGTGGTAAGCGCGGTCATAATCCGTCTCAACGATATTAGCGCGATGCTCCGCCAGAATCGATGTGAGGCGATGGAGCGCGCCGGGATAGTCGGGCAGATGGACGCGCAGGCGCACCAGACGCCCGTCTTTGACGAGGCCGCGTTCGATGATGCGTGAGAGCAGCGTCACGTCGATGTTTCCGCCGCACACCAGCACGGCAACTTTCTTTCCGACCAGAGACAGCTTGCGATTGACCAGCGCCGCCAGGGCTGCCGCGCCGGCGCCTTCGGCCAGAGTTTTTTCGCGCTCCAGCAGCAGCAGGATGGCGTTGGCGATTTCTTCTTCTTCGACGGTAACGATGTCGTCCACGTACTTCTGAACGAGCGGCAGGGTTCGGTCACCGGCGCGCCGTACGGCAATGCCATCGGCGATGGTGGACGCCGCCATGAGCGTCACCGGCTTGCCTTCGGCCACGGCAACCTTCATCGATGGCAGGCGCGAGGGCTGAACTCCAAAAACTTGAATTTTATGATTCGATTCTTTCAGCGCGCAGGCGATGCCGCCAATCAGGCCTCCACCGCCGATCGGCACGACGACGGCCTCAAGGTCGGGATGCTGCTCCAGGAGCTCCAGCCCGATGGTGCCCTGTCCGGCGATGACGGCGTCGTCATCGAAGGCGTGCACGAAAGTGAGGTGCTCAGCCTGGCTGCGCCGCACCGACTCTTCGAAAGCTTCGTCATAGTTGGCGCCGTGCAGAACCACATCGGCACCGTAACCGCGCGTCGCCGAGACCTTGATCAGAGGCGTGGTCAGGGGCATGCAAATCTGGGCGCGAATTCCGAGCTTGCCGGCGTGGTAGGCCACACCCTGCGCGTGATTTCCCGCCGAGGCCGCAATCACGCCCTGGGCGCGCTCTTCGGGGCTCAGCGAGAGCAACTTGTTCAACGCGCCGCGCTCTTTGAAAGAGCCCGTCCGTTGCAGGTTGTCAAGCTTCAAATAGACTTGGTTGGCGGTGGACTCGGAAAACGTCTCCGAACGCGCACACGGCGAAAGGTAGATGGAGTTGCGAATGCGGCCCAAGGCCGACTGGATGTCGTTGAGTGTGATCATTTTCTGACTGCGGCGACGGATGTTGGCAACATCTTACCTGAATGCAACCGCGGCGGAGGCGCCGAGAGAAACGAAGGGAGCAAGAGTAACGGGTCCAGGTACGACTTCCGTAATGGCCCTTTTGGATAGGGGGCTAGGCCCTTCGAAACCTATGCAACCGTGGAAACGCCCGTCAGAATATGCGTTTAGAGGAGTTTGCCCCTGGGACTCATGCCTATTTCGACTGCTACCGTTCCCGCCGCCCCCGTTCCCGTCCATCGAAAGACGGCTGCACGTGTCGCGCTGTTTGACTTGTCCGAGGCGTCGGCACAACTGATCACGGAGTGCTTCCGTCAATATGGAATCGAAACGGTTGCCATTACGTGCGAACAAGCGGATCGACTGCAACACGAAAAGTTCGAGGCCTGCGTTTTGGCCCTGGGAGAAGCAGCCGGCAGCATCATCGAGTTGGCCCGGGGATCCGCTTCCAACAGCCGGATCATCATTTACGGACTGGGCGGCACCGCGCAAGATGCCATGCGTTATTCGAAGTTGTGCCTCAACGCCGTGTTTCACGAACCGTTGGAACGGTCAGCGGCGATGAAACTGGTGCGCTCGACTCGCATGCTGGTGCTGCACGAATTCCGCCGCTACGTGCGTATTCCGGTCATGACCGAGGTTGGCGTCATAATGGCCGACGGTGGCCGCATTACCGCGACCAGCCAGGAGATCAGTTCGGGGGGAATGTCGCTCAAGGGCAGTCACGTGCCCGAACAAGGAAGTCTGGTGGAAGTGTCGTTTTCTTTGCTGACGCTGCCGCGCGTCTGGGTGCGCGGTCACGTCACCTGGAAGAAAAGCAACAAGACCTTCGGGATTCGCTTCGACCCTACCGACGAGCGGCGCCAACGTCTGAAAGAATGGATCGTGGCATATCTGGAAGGCTAGGCAAACCTGCTCTCGGCTGTCAGCCGTCAGTCTGCCGTTAACTAACCTCCGGTTACAGTCAAACCTCTCTACCCCGGCTACAATATCCGCGTGAGTTCTTCTTCAGCCGCGGTTGAGCCTGAGCAGCCCTCCGTCTTGGAAACGCGCCGCTTCTCGCTGCGCCAGAGAATTTTTTTGTGGCTCATCAGCTGGGCAAGCTATCTGGCGATTTCGCTGATCGGTCCGACTCTCCGCTATTCCATCTCGTGGGAAGAACCGCCTTCGCCGCCGGACGCGACTTACGAAAAACCGGTGATCTACTCCTTCTGGCACCGGGCCGTATTCGCCAGTGCCTGGTTCTGGAGAAAGACCGGAATCGCCGTGATGGTGAGCCGCAGCTTCGACGGGGAATACATCGCTCGGACCATCGAAAAACTTGGCTTCGTCGCGGTGCGAGGATCGAGCAGCCGCGGCGGCGCAACCGCTCTGCTCGGCTTGCGCAGCCAGTTGGAACAGGGCAACCTGGTTGCGTTTACCATTGACGGTCCACGCGGCCCAAAATATGCGGCCAAGCCGGGCCCGGTGCTGCTGGCGCGCGGCAGCGCCTTTCCGATGGCGGCGTTCTATGTTGCGCTCAGCGATGCCTGGCTGCTAAATACATGGGATGCGCTGATGATCCCAAAGCCATTTTCGAAGGCGCTGGTGCGGTTCAGCGCCAAGGTGCGAGTTCCCGCCGAAGCCGTCGACGCCGAGATGGTGGAGTTTCACCGGCAACTGCAGGCCGCGCTCGAACGCGTCACCCGGTTCGCCGAGGAGCACGTCGCGCAAGTAGGATCAATGGAGTTTCCCGTCATCAAGAGCTAGCGATCAATAATGGAGAGCCGGGCGTCCCCGCCCGGCCGCCACTGGACCTTCGACTTCGCTCAGGGCAGGCGCGTGAGACGCCCGTCGCTCCACTAGCGTTTGACTTTGCATCCGCACACCCGGTAAATTTGCTAGCTGCTATTCCTGCTCTTTCTCAAAATCAGGTTCGCGCATGATCGTAGGCCAGCGACACGCTGGCGCTATGGGAAGCGGGTGCAAATCCCGCGCTGCCGCGCAACTGTAAGCGAGGACAACGCAACCGGCCACTGGGGCTACCTGAAAAGGACACCCTGGGAAGGCCGATTGTAGTAGCCGGATGCTGGGCCCAAGCTCATTAGAGTGAAGCTCACATCCTGACTCGCAAGCCAGGAGACCGGCGTGAACCGTCCACACAACCCTTTCGCGTGATAAAGGAGACGTGCCATGCGGTTTTCCAGTCTATTCGCTAGCGTATTTTTTCTGTTGTCCATTTTTCTGTCCATCGCTTCCGCCGAAATCAAAGTCGCCGAAATCAAAATCAAAGTTGTCGACCCTCAAGACGCCGTAGTTGCCGGCGCACAGGTTCAATTGCTCAAGCCGGGGAAGTCCGTTCCCGCCGCCGTGCAAAGTACGTCCCCAGAAGGGATCGTGATTTTTCGCGAGCCGTCATCCAGCTCTTATCGTGTTCAAGTGTTGGCTCCGGGCTTCGCGGCAGAAATGGCGACGGTAGACCTTTCCCCAACTGCCGAAGCCATTACCATCAAGCTCCGCCTGGCGACGGCCGCGGAAACCGTGGTCGTGACCGCGACTCGCACCCCAGTTCCAAGCCAGGCCGCGGGCGCTGACGTTGACACTCTGAGCGGTCAGCAGTTGGAAGTAATGCAGCCGGTTGCCGCGGACGACGCCATGCGTTTCCTTCCGGGCGCAGTCGTGAATACCGCCGGGCAACGCGGCGGCATCTCGTCTCTCTTTGTTCGTGGCGGAGAGTCCACTTACAACAAAGTGATTGTCGATGGCGTTGCCATCGATAACCCGGGCGAAACTTTCGACTTTGGCACTCTGCCCCTGGCGCAGGCCGATCGTCTGGAATTTGTAAGGGGCGCGCAGAGCACTTTGTACGGCTCCGATGCCATGACCAGCGTGGTGCAGGTGTGGAGCCGCACCGGAAGCACTCCCATCCCCGAACTGCGCTTTGGCGCCGATGGAGGGAACTTCGGAACCGCCAACGGCTATGCGTCTCTGGCCGGCGCCCACCGGCGCTTCGACTATAACTTCTTTGGCGACCAGTTCAACACCAACGGGCGCGGCGTGAACGCTGCTTACTCGGATTCGCTCGAGGGCGCGAATGTCGGAGTCAGGCTGACTAACGAGGTCTCTTTGCGCGTGCACATGCGCCACTCCAACAGTCACACCGGAGTTCCCGGGGAGTGGAGTTTTAACGGCTACGACCCGCCGGTGGTTATGAATGGCGTGGCCCAACCCCTGCAGCCCGATCCCGGCGAATGGTCGCAGCTCAACAGCCTGCTAGGTAGCGTGGAACTCACCGTGGGTGCGCCATCGGGATGGCAGCACCGCTTTACCGGATTCGACTATCTTTATCGTTACACCGACGTGAATCTGAACGGCGATCCGGCTCGTGTCGACGGCTATGGGTATCAGTTCGACTTTCCGGCTCACGAATACGATCACATAAACCGCGTAGGATTTGAATACCAGGGAGACTATTCCGAGCGAACCTGGGCCCACTCCACTTTTGGATATCGCATAGAGAACGAAAACGGCACGGTCGGAGACCTCCTCTATCCCCCGGAATCGCCCGGTCAGCGTCTCAGTCAAGATGCATACCTGCAGCAGCAGTTCACGCTGGGCAGGCTCTCGGCGATCGCTGGGGGGCGTTTCGTCCACAACAGCGTATTCGGCAATACCGGCGTGCCCAGGGTGGCTCTAACTCTGCTGGCGTTACGTGGTGGAGAATTTGTTTCTGGAACGCGATTGCGTTTTTCCTATGCCACGGGCTTCATGGAACCCGCTCTCTATCAGACTTTTGCCGGACTCCCCTACTACGTTCCGAACCCTGGCTTGTTGCCCGAGCGCACCCGAGCCTTCGAGGCTGGCTTCCAGCAGAAATTCCTTGCAGGCCGCTGGGCCCTGGATGCCACGTACTTTAACAATCTCTTCCACGACCAGATTGAGGCCGCACCCAATCAGGAACCGTATCAAGGCAACCCGCCGGGCACCTTGTACCAGTTTTTCAACGTGCAGCACTCTCTCGCTCACGGCGCCGAAGTGCAGCTGCAAGGAAGAATCTGGAAGAAATTGTCGCTGAACACGGCCTACGCCTATACCTCGACGCAGATTCTGCAGGCTCCTCTCTGCACCCCGGCGAATTTTTGCGATCCTGTGTTTGACACGGGAAATCCCTTGCTTCGTCGCCCCAAGCATTCGGCAACAACGCTCCTCAACTATCTGGGCACGCGCTGGGGCGCAAACCTTGGTGGAAGCTTTGTAGGCCGTCGGCCGGATTCCGATTTTGAGAACTTCGGCATCAACCGCGCCGCCGGTTACGCGCGCGTCGATCTGGGCGGGTGGTATGCCATCAATTCCCGAATCGCGGCGTACGCGAATGTCGGGAACGCGCTCAACGATCACTACAACGAAGTGGTGGGGTATCCGGCTTTGACGGCGAATTTTCGCGCGGGCGTAAGGTTTCGCATCGGAGGAGAATAACTCTACTGGCGGCTGCCGGCCGTCTGTTTCGGCTCGCCGTCGGATTGAAGGTCGGATCGAAGCTCGTCCGCTCGAAGCTCGTCCGCTCGAAGATCATCCGCCTCAACCGGCCTGCGCGGCGGCGTGGGGTTCGCTCCGCCGTTGTAGCGGTGGCGTACCTGGTGGAGTTTCTCCACTTCTTTCTCACCGAGCGGCTGCTCGTTGCCGAGCAGGTGCGTGACCAGTGCGATCTTCGCGAAGTGCTCTACTGTTTCCATCTTCATGTACGCACTCTCGAGCGAGGACCCAAACGTCACCACCCCGTGATTCGCCATCAGGATGGCGTCATGGTGCGGAATCAGCGGCTCCAGAGCATCGGTCAACTCGGGCGTGCCCGGAGTGCCGTAGCGAGCCAGCGGAATCGAGCCCAGTCCGACGACGACCTCGCACACCAACGGACGGTTCAAATCGTATCCCGAAGCGGCAAACCCGGTAGCAGTCGGCGGGTGCGCGTGCACGATGCCATTTACGTCGGGGCGCAGGCGATAGATCAGCAGGTGCATGCCGATCTCGGTCGAAACGCTGCGCCGACCAGCGAGCCGTTTTCCGTCCATGTCCACAATCACCATGTCGGAAGCGCGCATCCTCCCCTTGCTTAAGCAGGTGGGAGTAACCAGCAGGCGCTCTTCGTCGAGTCGGACGGAAAGATTTCCGTCGGTGGCGGCAACAAATCTGTTTCCGTGCAGCAGGCGGCCGAACTGCACAATCTCAAGACGATGCTGGCGGTCGCTGACCATTGCGGCCATGGTACAGCACACCTCGGAAACCTTACAACCACTAGCGTGTGAAAATATGTAAGACAGAAGGCGACGGATTCCGGCGGACGCAGCGGCAGCCTTGGGATCTGCCCCTAAAACCCTATAATCTCCTCGATGCTCGTCTCGGACTTCCACTATGATCTGCCGCCCGAACGCATTGCGCAGGAGCCATTGGCGGATCGCGCCGGATCGCGCCTGCTGCACCTTAATCGGCTGCCTAGGAGTTGGGAGGGCCAAGGTTGGCAGGGTCAAAGTTGGCAAGGTCGAAGCTTTCGCGAATTCCCCGACTTGCTGCGGTCCGACGACCTGCTGATCGTCAACAATACGCGGGTGTTCCCGGCCCGGCTCTATGCCCACCGGAGCGGACAGCGGGCCCAGCCTCTGAGCCCGCACAATCCGGCGGCCCGAGATTTTTTGCGTGGGCGCGTCGAAGTTCTGCTGACACGCCAGGTCGCGGAAGATCCGAATGAGTGGGAATGCCTGTTGCGGCCCGGGCGCAAGATCGGGATCGGGGAAAAACTCTACTTTAGCGATCCCCCCGGCGATCCGCTTAAGAACGCCCCCGCCGAACTGGAAGCCGAGGTCACCGAACGCGGCAGTTTCGGCGAACGTCGCATCCGCTTCGCGCCGGTCGCAGATTTCTTCGCCCGTGTCGAGCGCATTGGACACGTGCCCCTTCCGCCCTATATCGACCGCGACGACCAGGCAGCAGACCGCGGTCGGTACCAGACTATATACGCCCGCACTCGGGGATCGGTGGCTGCGCCCACGGCTGGCTTGCACTTCACGCCGGAGATCCTGGAGCAGATTCGTGGACGCGGGATTGAAATTGCCGAGATCACGCTGCACGTCGGCCTCGGCACCTTTCAGCCGGTGCGAGTAGAAAAAGTCGAGGATCACAAGCTGCATCGCGAGTGGTACGAGATTCCAGCGGAGTCGGCGCAAGCCATCAATCGGGCGAAGGCCGAGAATCGTCGCGTGGTGGCCGTGGGCACAACCACCGTCCGCACCCTTGAATACGCCGCGGGGCTTGCAGAGAAACGCGTCGGCGAAAATCGCGTAGAGGCCGGGCAAGGCGAGGCGGACGCGTTTATCTATCCCGGCTATCGCTTTCGCATCGTAGACGCGCTGCTGACCAACTTTCACCTGCCGCAATCGACTCTGCTGATGCTGGTGTGCGCTCTAGGCGGGAAAGAACTGGTGATGCGCGCCTACCGCCACGCGGTCGAAGCCGGGTACCGCTTCTACTCCTACGGCGATTGCATGTTCATTGAGTGAGAGTAGCCCCGGTAGCGCTCAGCCAAACACCCGCCGCGCGTCACTAACGTATGTAAACTTGTCTTACGTTGATCCAGTTACTCATGCATTGCCGCATCGCTACGATTGGCGTCGTTGCTCTGGGCCTAAGCTTCACAGCACAGGCACAACGCCAGACTACGCCTCCGCCGGCCAAGCCCGCCGCTCCCACCGAAGACGCACAGCTTTACCGCAACGCCACTTTCGCGTTCCGCTTTCAGATTCCCTACGGCTGGGTAGATCGCACCAGGGAGATGCAAGAGGGAAACAACGCCGGCAAGTCAGAACTCCTGCTCGCGGTTTTCGAGCGTCCGCCCGAAGCCGCCGGAGACACCGTCAACTCCGCGGTCGTGATCGCCTCCGAGAGCGCAGCGTCCTATCCCGGCCTCAAGAAAGCCGAAGACTACCTCGGCCCGCTAACCGAACTAGCGACCGCCAAAGGCTTCAAGCCCGAGGGTGAACCATATGCGCTGACGGTTGAATCGCGGCAACTGCTGCGCGCCGATTTCATCAAGCCCCTCGCCGTTAAGACAACCAACGATAAACTCACCATGCGCCAATGCACGCTCGTCCTGCTCGCGAAGGCTCAGATCGTTTCGTTCACCTTCATCGCCGGCAGCGAAGATGAGCTAGACGACCTGATGGATGGCCTCCATTTCGGCCTCGGCAAATCATCCACTCACTAAAAGTCGTGGTGCGACGGGCGTCCTCGCCCGTCCAAAGTTTGCGTAGGGACAGCCGCCCGCGGCTGTCCAAGCCGAGCGTAGCTCGGCAGTTGCTCGTCGTGCCGCAGCAACTCTGGATTCGCAAAAGAATCCGTCCGCCGTTAGCCTTCCGGGCCACGCTTCAAACCACCTCCCTAAGAGCAACAAAAAGCGCCGTTTATGGTCTCGATTCCAGCCTCAAAATCAGCGTTTTTTATGTTAAAATACACAGAGCTCTGGTGATACCTAAATAGCAGAAAATTCAATAAGTTGAGCTCACCCGAGCAGCCCCGGAATCGTCCCTCAGCCAGGCGTCCGATCTCGGGCCCCCAGTGGGCCCGGGTTTGGCCCGCTGGGGTGGGGTCCGGCTTTCTCCACGGAGCAGAATGGCCACCAAAGAATTGCAAGCAGAACTCGTCGGCGCGAAGAATAACAACGGCAAATCCGCCAACGGAGACTACACCGCCGACTCCATCAAAGTTCTCGGCGGCATGGAAGCCGTGCGCAAACGCCCCGCCATGTACATCGGCTCGACCGGCGAACTCGGCCTGCATCACCTCGTCTACGAAGTCGTCGACAATTCAGTCGACGAAGCGCTAGCCGGTTACGCCGACAAAATCGATGTCACCATCCACCTCGACAACTCCATCACCGTAGTCGACAACGGACGCGGCATTCCCGTCGACAACATGGATATCGACGGCGAAAAAATCTCCGCCGCGCAGGTCGTCATGACCACCCTGCACGCCGGCGGCAAATTCGACAGCAACTCCTACAAAGTCTCCGGAGGATTGCACGGCGTAGGCGTGAGCTGCGTCAACGCGCTCAGCGAAGAACTCGATCTCGAAATCTGGCGTGACGGTTTCACCTGGGAACAGTCTTACTCCAAGGGCGAGCCCACCAACAAACTAAGGAAGACCGGCGCCGCCAAAATCAAGACAGGCACCAAGGTTCACTTCGTGCCCGACAAAACGATTTTCACCACCACCCTCGAATACAACTTCGACACCCTCTCGCAGCGCCTCCGCGAACTGGCATTCCTGAACAAGGGCCTGGTGATCACCCTCACCGACGAGCGCCAGACCGACTCGAAGACCGGCGAAGCCAAGCGTACCGAGTTCAAGTACACCGGCGGCATCGCCGAATTCATCAAGCACCTGAATCGTGGCAAGCAAACGCTCCACGACAAACCCATCTACATGGAAGCCGACAAAGACCAGGTGCACATCGAGATCGGCCTCCAGTACAACGACGCCTACTCGGAATCCGTTTTCAGTTTTGCCAACAACATCAACACCGTCGATGGCGGCACGCATCTTTCCGGCTTCCGCACCTCGCTCACCCGCACCATCAACTACGCCGGACAGCAGATGGGCCTCTTCAAAGACGTGAAAGAAAATCTCACCGGAGACGACGTCCGCGAAGGTCTGGTTGCCGTGATCAGCGTAAAGCTGCCCCAGCCCCAGTTTGAAGGTCAGACCAAGGGCAAATTGAATTCCGACATAGCCGGCATAGTGCAGGCCGTAGTCAATGAAAAGCTGGGCGCATTCTTCGAGCAGAACACAGCCGTCGCCCGCAAGATTATCAACAAGGCAATCGACGCCGCCCGCGCCCGCGAAGCCGCCCGCAAAGCCCGCGACCTCACGCGCCGCAAAGGCGCGCTCGATGGCGGCGGACTTCCCGGCAAACTAGCCGACTGCTCCGAGCGCGATCCCAACCGCTGCGAGCTTTTTCTGGTAGAAGGAGAATCCGCCGGCGGCACCGCCAAACAGGGCCGCGACCGCCGCTTCCAGGCCATTCTCCCGCTCAAGGGAAAAATTCTGAACGTGGAAAAAGCGCGCTATGACAAGATGCTCGCCCACGAGGAAATTCGCTGCCTGATCACCGCGCTCGGCACCGGCATCTCGAAAGAAGATTTCGATCCCACCAAAGTTCGTTACGGAAAAATCATTCTGATGACCGACGCCGACGTAGACGGCTCGCACATCCGCACCCTGCTGCTGACGTTCTTCTTTCGCCACATGCAGGAGCTGATCAAGCGCAGCAACGTCTACATCGCGCAGCCCCCGCTATTCGGCATCCGGAAAGGCAAGTCGCACCAGTACATCAAGGACGAGAAAGAATTCGTCAAGGTCATGGTCAAGCGCGCGTCCGAGGGTCTCGTCATCCGCTACGGCGAAGGAGCCGCCAAGCTCGAAGGCGCGGCGCTGACCAAGTTCATCACCGTTCTGAACGAGTACCTCGGATTCCTGGATAAGCTGAACAAGCGCATACGCGAAGAGCAGATCACCGCGCTGCTGCCCAAACTCGACTTGGCAAAGCGTGCCGATTTCGAAGGCGACAAGAATACTCCGCCCAAAAAAATCGAGAAGCTCGAAAAAGAACTCAAGCGCCTGCAGAAGGATTTGAAGCTGAAGAGCGTGGAAACGCGTTTCGACGAAGAACATAATCTCTGGGCATTGATCTTCGTAAACTCGCAGGGCGCCGAGCACATCATCAACTGGGAACTGGCCTCGTCCCCGGAGTGCCGCCAACTCATCGCCAAGTTCAAGCAGATCGAGCAGTATCTCGATCCGCCCTTCGTGGTTGAGAGCGTGGTCAGGCCGGCAAAATCGCCAGCCAGCGCCGCGGATAAAGAAAAAGACAAAGACGAAGAAGAAAATGAAGAAGCAGGCAACAACGAAGACGAAGGCGAAAATCTGAGCGCCTCCGAAAAGGAAGAAGCCGAGAAGGCCCAGAAGAAATCCGGCAAGCCGCCGGCGCTGAGAGGAAGAGCGAAAGAGCCCGAGGTCGTAGAGAAAAACACCGCCCGCGAACTTTTCGATTACGTCCTGAACGAAGGCCGCAAAGAGTACACCGT
>Ga0116134_1000360_pt1 | contig 24047 bp, 21 predicted proteins | sample June2015DPH_19_5_FD_89737 | JGI IMG/M metagenome (GOLD analysis project Ga0116134, IMG submission 89737) | Peatland microbial communities from SPRUCE experiment site at the Marcell Experimental Forest, Minnesota, USA - June2015DPH_19_40 | ecosystem: Environmental > Terrestrial > Soil > Wetlands... | reverse complement strand
CAGCGGTGCGCGAACCGGCGGGAGCGGGTGGACCGGCGGGAACCGCCGGACCGGGCGCTGATCAGGTGGAAGATGAGCAGCAGGACGGCTGCGCCGGCGATGGCGGTGAGCCAGGTGGACAAGTTGAAGAACCCGTTGAGGGTGTGGACGTGGAACAGGCGGGTGGCGACCCAGCCGCCGGCCAGCGCCCCGGCGACGCCGATCAAGCAGGTCAGGATGAGGCCCTGCGATCTTCTGCCGGGGATCAGCAGATTAGCGAGCAGGCCTGCGCCCAGTCCGAGAACGATCCATGCGATGATGCCCATGACCGACTCCTTAAGTCAGTGACCATGACGTACGCGGTGGTCGGTCATGCTGGGTAGATCGCAGCTGGGAGAAGAGGTTCTCCCGGGAGTTCTCACCGTCCTTCGGCCGTGGCGTCTTGCCGGCACCGGCCCGTGTACGACTAAAAAAGCTCCGGTCCTGGCGCTGCCTCCGCGGATATCGCGGGTGCAGCTGCCGGGGTCCAGAGCGACACCTTTACAATACCTCTCATTCCCGTACAGAGGGCGTTCCGCAGCCAGCGGCCTTTCGAGCTTGCGGAGGCAGGACACGGGCTCAGCCTCACCGGCTGACGCTGTCCCGCTCGAAAATAGGATTCGGCTGGTGACCTGCTGGTCATCCGGGCGTCAGGCGGCGTGCGTGTACCCGTCGATCAGGCCGCCCAGGACAGGTTTCGGCGGATCTGTTGTGTGTCGACGTCGGTCACGGTGGCGCGGGGAGCGTCATGTTCGCCGTCGGGGACGCGCTGCGCGATGCCCACGCAATCGATTATTCGAGCGGCACAGGGCCAGCCGCGGGGCCGTGCCGGACCGCCTGATCGCGATGGTGCGCGGCGATGTCCGTCCAGGTCCCCGCGGTCATCCCCGGCCGCGTGCGCCAGCCACTTCTTTGACTTCGCATATGGTCTCTTCCAGCGGCCGCCACGGGCCTGGCGGCCGTCGCCTTAGCTTCGCCAGCTGCAGCGCGTGCTTCGGGGATGAATGATCCGGGTGAGGGTATGTGGATCTTGGGACCATTTCTGTGTGGCCGAGGAGGGGTTCTATGCCGGGAGTCACACATCCGGCGCGGGCCGGCCACCGAAGACTGTCGGACGAATTCCAAACCGTCGGGGTCAAAGCCATTCCCTGGCTGCCGGGCGCGCACGGTCGCCGGGCCGATCTGAGCGGTCCGTCTTTGGCGCCGGTGCAGCCATGACTGCCGCTTCCGGCGTGCCGAACGACCAGACGACCGGCAGCTCCCTGGCCGAGGTCGCCGAGGCATGGATCGCCGACGATCCCGACCCTCGGTGCCAAGCGGAACTGCGCGCTCTTCTTGATGCCGGTGACTACCGCGAGCTGGCAGATCGATTCCGGGGAAACCTGCACTTCGGTACCGCCGGACTGCGCGGCCCCCTCGGTGCCGGACCCACCCGGATGAACGTGGCTACCGTCCGACGGGCCAGCGCCGGGCTCGCCGCCTACCTGGCGGCCTCGGTTCCCCGGGCAGCCGCGGCGGGGGTCGTGATTGGCTACGACGCCCGCCACGGCTCAGAGCGCTTCGCCGACGAAGCCGCCAGAGTGATCTCCGGGTCGGGACTGCGAGTCCTGCGTCTCCCCGGTCAGCTTCCAACTCCGCTGCTCGCGTTCGCCGTCCGCCACCTCGCCTGCGCGGCAGGAGTGATGATCACCGCCAGTCACAACCCGCCACGAGACAATGGCTACAAGGTCTACCTGGGGAACGGAGCCCAGATCGTTCCGCCGGCCGACAACGAGATCTCCGCCGCGATCGGGAAGGTCGGGCCGCTGGCTCTAGTCCCGCTGGGTGATTGCGGCCAACCGGTGGGCGCGGACATCGTCGACGAATATCTCGACGCCGTCGTCGCCGCCCTGCCCGCGACCGATACCCACGACATCAGGGTCGTGTACACGCCTCTTCACGGTGTCGGCCGCAAGGTACTCATCGCCGCGTTCGACCGAGCCGGCTTTGCCGCCCCGCACGTGGTGCCGCTCCAAGCCGAACCGGACCCGGACTTCCCAACCCTGCCCAAACCCAATCCCGAAGAACCAGGCGCTCTCGACCTTGCCATTGCCGAAGCCCGTGCGGTCGGCGCCGATCTGGTTCTGGCCAACGACCCTGACGCGGACCGATTGGCCATAGCCATCCCTTCCGGCGCCGAGCCCGGCGGCTGGCGGGTACTGCGCGGCGACGAGGTGGGGGCGCTCATCGGCGACTACCTGCTCGACCGGGCCACGAACCGGCATCACGCCCAGGTCGCCACCACCGTCGTGTCGTCAAGCCTGCTCCGCCTGCTCGCTCAGGCCGCCGGAGCGTACTACACCGAGACGCTCACCGGCTTCAAATGGATCATGCACGAGACGGCCGCTCGCCCTGATATCCGCTTCCTATTCGGCTACGAGGAGGCGATCGGCTACGCAGTGAACAACGTCGTACGCGACAAGGATGGCATCTCCGCTGCTCTGGTCGTGGCAGGGATCGCCGCAGAAACGAAACGTCAGGGACGGACTATCGCCGACCGGCTCGACGACATCGCTCGCCGCTTCGGGCTCCACGCCACCGACCAATTTTTCCTCGAGCTTCCCGGAGAGGCCGGACGAGAGCGAATCAGCCGGATCATGGCAGCACTGCGCTCCTCGCCGCCAGCCGAACTGCTCGGCCATCCCGTGACCGAGATCGACGACGCCGCGACCGGGATCCGGCGAACCGCCGACGGTCACGAGGCAACGCTGGGACTGCCACGCGGCGATGTGCTGGTCTGGCACAGTGGAGAACGCGCCCGCGTGGTTGTCCGACCCAGCGGGACCGAGCCAAAACTCAAGGTTTACCTTCAGGTCGTCCTCCCCGTGGGAGAACTCAACGACGTCCCCGCCGCCAGAAAGACGGCCGCCAGCGAGCTCAGCCGCCTCAGGCACGACCTGCACGCCGTCCTCGAACCCGACTGAGCGGGAGCCCCGATGACCGAAACGCGCCGCGAGCCGGCAGCCATGATCGACCACACGCTCCTCAGGGCGTCTGGAGGCATCCGCACCGCCCAGGCCGCGTTGGCCCTGGTCGATGCCGGTACTACCCGCCTCGGACTATCGCCCGCCGCCGTCCTCACCGAACTCGACCAATCAGCAAGGCGCGTGTAGCGATGCACATCGTGGATCTCATCGCGGCCAAAAGGGACGGTCGCGCCGTTAGCGTTGATGACTTGCGCCAGCTGATCCTCGGCTACACGGCGAACGATATCCCGGACTATCAGATGGCGGCTTTCTTGATGGCCGGCTACCTTCGCGGGTTCACCTACGACGAAACAGCTGCTCTGACCGACGCCATGCTCGCCTCAGGTGACCAACTCGACCTCTCCTCACTCTCAGGGCCCACGGTCGACAAGCATTCCACCGGCGGCGTTGGTGACAGCACGACCCTCGTCGTCGCCCCGCTAGCCGCGGAGCTAGGCATGCAGATCATCAAGCTGTCCGGCCGGGGGCTGGGCTTTACAGGCGGAACCCTGGACAAACTTGAGTCCATTCCAGGCATGCGCACCCAGCTCACCACCAATGAGCTGATCGCTCAGGTCGGACGCATCGGCCTTGCCGTATGCGCCCAGACCAGCGACCTTGTTCCCGCCGACCGGGCCATGTACGCATTGCGCGACGTTACCGCCACAGTCGGCAACATAGCTCTCATCGCCTCCAGTATCATGAGCAAAAAGCTTGCCGGCGGAGCGCAGTCGATTCTTCTGGATGTCAAGGCAGGCTCAGGGGCGTTCATGAAGACTACTGACGACGCCCGAGCGCTGGCCAGAGTATGCGTGGCACTCGGAAACAGCCGCGGCCGCGCTACCCGGGCGGTGATTACCGACATGAGCCAGCCGCTGGCGGACACGGTAGGTAACGCCATCGAAGTCCGGGAAGCGATCGAGGTGCTACGGGGCAATCGCCAGTCCCGCTTCGTGGACCTCTGCCTCGCCCTCGTCGGCCACCTAGCCGCCCTGTCAGGCGCTGCTGCAGACGTTGAGACGGGACAGGAACGAGCTGCTCACGCATTGCGCAGTGGCGCTGGGCTTGACCGGTTCCGGCGCCTGGTCGAGGCGCAGGGCGGCGACCCGCGCGTCGTCGACAATACGTCGCTGTTGCCGATGGCTCCTATCGTTCACGACATCCACGCCCAGCAAGACGCCTGGCTCGCCACGGTCGACACCGAGGCGATCGGTCGCGGCTCAGGCGCCCTCGGGGCCGGCCGGGAAACGCTAGACGACGTCATCGATCCCGCCGTCGGCCTCGCCCTCCACGCAAAGATCGGCGACCGGCTCCGGCGCGGCGAGGTAATGGGGACAATCCTGGCCCGGAGCGAAGAAGCAGCTCGCGCGGGCGAAGATGCCGTGCTCGGAGCGCTTGGCTGGTCGGACCGGCCCGTCGATGCGCCCCCCCTCATCTACGACGTCATCGATGACGCCGAGGGCCGTCTGGCCTGATCCCCTCCGGGCCCAGGCGGTTCCAGTCGGCCTTCCCCGGCCACCGGAGGTCCCGGCGTCCCTTCAGGCGAGCCGCACCCCACTCAAGCGGCGGACCGCAACCCTTCGCTGGCCACATCGGCTGTTCTCGGCATTTCCCCAGCTGACCGGGCATTGCAGTGACATGGCTGGTATGCGTACATTCGATGTCAAGACGGTCGTGTATTCGCCTTGGTGACGCCGTTCCAGACCCCGGCGAACGCCTCCTCGACGTAACGATCCGCTGCGCGCCTTGCGCAGGCGGGGTGCCGAGTCGAGGAGGATGGCATGTCGAAACCGGCGAACTGCTGGGCTCTGGAGCCTCGCCCTGCCCGGCGCGGGCATCTCCGGGTGGGGTCTGATCGCCGCCTTCGGGGCCGCCCTGGCGGTCATCCACGCCAATGCCATGAACCTGTACCCGTTGACGATCGCCCTGCCCTCAGCGCTCAGCAGCTCCCACAAGCCGCGGCGCTGGGAGCAGCTGGCGACGGTGTTGCGTAGAAACTGGAGGACTCATGGCCTCTGCAGACTCCACACAGCGAGAGAATCCCGTGCCTGAGCCACGCTCCCTGCGGCAACGGATGGGTGCTGACATCGAGACCGTCGGCGTGGCCCCTGTCCCCGAGGCGCAGCGGACGATGACGCCGGGCAAGATGTTCATCGTCTGGCTGATGGCCTCGGCTTCAGCCACGACGCCGTTGATCGGATTTCTACTGTTCCACTACGGGCTGGCCTACATGATCGCGGCCATCGTCGTGGCGTTCCTGATCGGCGTAATTCCGGCTGGGCTGTTCTCGGAGATGGGCCGGCAGGTACCGCTGACGGCGCTGGTGGTTGCGAGGAAGAGCTTCGGGTGGGATGGTTCGCTGCTTTTCTCGTCGTTGTTCACCGTTGTGAACCTCGGTTGGTTTGGGCTGAATACGGAGATCGGCGCCTCGATCTTGGCGGCGATCACCCACTCGTCTACCTACCTGTGGGACGTCATCGTCGGCGGAGTCGAGATCATCTTGGTCCTGTACGGCATGAAGTGGCTTGAGCGTTTCTACCGCTACACCAGCGGCGTGCTCATCGTTTGCTACCTGGCCCTCACCATCTACCTGATCACGCACTACACCCTGCACTACCCGAAGCAGACCGTGCCGATGAACTGGGGAACGGCGCTCACGACGGTGCTGACCTTCTCGCTGCTGGCCTGGACCTACAAGTTGTCCACCACCTCACGGTTCGCGGTGCCGTCGGCCAAGACCGGGGGGACCAAAGCCTCGTACTTCTTGGTGCCCTCGGTCGGCATCATGCTCGCGGTCCTGGTCATGGGCGTCGTCGGCTCCTACTCCCAGCAGGCCACCGGCAGCTGGAACATCGCCCTGCTCGGCGCCCACATCTCAGGATGGGGTTTCGTGGCCGCCATGGGCGCCGCCCTGGCCGTCCTCCACACCAACGCCATGAACCTCTATCCGTCCACCGTGGACCTGCTGGTCGTGCTCAACAATGTCCACAAGCGGACGCGCTGGGAGCAGCCACTGGCGACCGTCATCCTCGGAATCGGCGGGATCCTATTGGCGGTCGCCGGGATCGTCCAACACGTGAGCACCCTGCTCAACGATGCCGGGGACCTGATCATCCCCTTCACGTTCGTGATGTTGATGGACTGGATCTACGTGCAACGGCGCCGCACGGCGGCCGAGGCGTTCTTCGAGCGCCCGCAAGGCCGCGCCGGCCGGATCGTGCCAAGCGCCATCGCCGCGGTAATCGTCGGCTTCATCATCAGCTACTGGGGAGACCACTTCCTGCCTGGCTTCTTCTACAACACGCTGCCCCTGCCGGTAGTGGGCGGGGTGGTCGCCGCGGTCCTCTACGGCGCGGCAGCCAGGGTCTGGCCGCGGGCGTCGGCGGCCGCCGGACCTGCCCAGCCCGTCGTGCCTGCAGTGTGACGAGCACAACGGTGCCGGCCGGGGCGGACCTAATGCCACCTGGAGGTTGCCCGCGGAACTGTAACTCGGCGCGGGCAGCGGGCGTCAGCAACTCGCCGACTGCCCCGACGAGCCGAGTCATGTCGAAGGAGACCTGCCGGGTGTCGCATTCCGGCGCGGCGAGGACCGCGAGGCTCGAGCCGTCGCTTACCGCCTTGACGAGCATCAGGCCGTCCTCCATTTCCACCAGCGCCTGGATGGGTGCTCCGCCCTCGAATATCCGCGCTGCCCCCTCCACCAGGCTGGCCAGGCCGGCGATGATGGCTGCGAACTGCTCAAGGGCGTCTTCAGGGATGCCCGCCGACGTGGCGAGCGGCACTCCGTCCACGGATACCACGATCGCGTGCGCGACGTCCTCGACCCGTGTGGTGAAGTCGGTGACAAGCCAGTTCAGGTCCTGGCGGTAGGGCTGGCTCATCGGTTGGCTTCCTCTCCTGCGTTCGGCGTCCCGGTCTCAGCCTCACGGCTGCCGAGCTGGAACCCGCCAAGGCGACTACGTGCCTTTTCGGGCGACCGCCGTGGGGGCGGTGCCTGGCGCAGGGGAATTGCCTGTCCCCCCGTCCCGGGGCTTTCGGGCTGCCAGCCGGGTGCCTGTGACTCGTCCGCGGCGGGGCCACTGGCCCTCGCGCCGCCGGCCGAGCTGGGGATCAGGTTTACCCCGGGTGTCCGCAATGGCAGCCCGGACGCCGTGCGGTCGCCGTCCGCCGGCGTGCGGATGGTCCGCATGCCGTCACCCGGCCGGCTGCCCAGGCCGGGTGCCTGCCGGGCCGGCCTGCTGGGCGCGCTCGGCGCGCTGTCACCCGGCGTATCGTGCACGGGGGTGGGCGGCATTCCGGGCGGGGACGTCCCGGCCGCGCCCGGCACGGGCAGGCCGGGCGCTGCCGTGCTGGGCGCCCGGGCGCCAAACACGCTGCCGACGGGGGTGGCGGGCTCGACCTGGGCTGCGGCGGGCACGCTGCCGACCGCGCCGAGCTCGGTCGCGCTGAGGGCGGCGCCTTGCGCGCGACGGCCGGACGGCCGCTGAGCGCGGAACCAGCTGGACGCTCTCCGGGTCGCTGCCATCGGCTGTTCCGTGCCACCCCGGGCGCGCCGGGCGCCTGTCCCCGGCGAGGCGAAGGACGAGCCCTCGGCTAGCAGCCGTGACCGCTCCTGCACATCGCGGGCGGTTTCCCGGCCGGTGAGCTTGCGGGGCAGCCAGACCAGGGCGGACAGTCCCTGTGGGGTTGCGGCCTGCAGCCGGACCCGCACCCCGCGCCGCGCGGCCAGCCGGGATACCGCGAACAGCCCCATGTGCTGGGACACCGACACGTCGATGAGCGGCGGGTTCTCGAGCCGCCAGTTCATGCGGGAAAGACGGGAGGGCGAGATGCCGATCCCGTTGTCCCTGATCTCGAGGAGCACGCCGCCCGCGGACACCTCATGCGCCGAGACGCGCACCGGGGTGTCGGCGGGGGAGAACATGGTGGCATTCTCGATGATCTCCGCGAGCAGGTGGACCACGTCGGCGGCCGCGTGGCCGGAGACGACGATTCCCGGCTGCATGTCGAGCAGCACCCGGCCGTACTGCTCGATCTCCGAGGTCGCGGCCCGTACCACGTCCGTGAGCGGCACTGGCTCGGTCCACTTGCGCACCGGCTCTTCACCGGCCAGCACCAGGAGGTTCTCGGAGTTGCGCCGCATCCGGGTGACCAGGTGGTCTATTGAGAACAGGTCGGACAGCCGGTCGGGATCGTCCTCGGCCAGCTCCAGGTCGTCGATCATTTGACCCAGCCGGTCGATGAGCGGCACGCTGCGCCGGGACAGGCTGATGAACATGGCGCTGATGTTGCCGCGCAGCGCCGCCTCGTTGCCTGCCAGCCGGACCGCTTCCTGGTGCACCTGGTCAAAGGCGCGGGCGACCTCGCCGATCTCGTCGAAGGAGTCGACGTCGATGGGCTCTACGCCGGCCGGGACGCCGTCCCCGCCGGCCTCGCTGATCCGGCGGACCATCGCCGGCAGCCGGTCTTCCGCTACCTCAAGTGCCCCATTCCGCAGTCTGCGCAGCGGGCCCACCATCGACCAGCCGACGATGAGCGTGGCGGCCAGCGCGATCCCGAGCAGCAGGGCGACCGCGAGGCTGTAGATGATCGCCAAGGCGATTGCGCCGTCGTGCAGTGACCCGCCGCGGGAGATCACTGAGCCCGCGAACTGCCGCTCCGCCGACCGCATGCCGCTGACCACGTACCCCAGTGAGGAGCTGGCGTCGGAGATCGTGGGGTCAGTGGCGATGGGCGAGTTGCTCGACGCGAGCGAGATCGCCTGCTGCTCCTGCGCCTGCGCCTGCACGACGCTCGGGCTCGACAGCACGCTGCCGAGCAGCTGGCGCTGGGCGGCCGTGGCCGCCGTCCCGAACTCGTTCAGGTCGCCTTGCTGCTGGGCCTGCGCATCGGTAAGCGCCGACTGCTGGGCCGGCCCGAACTGCCCCAGGCTGACCAGGTCGGTCCGCAGGGCTGAGGTGAGGAGCGCCTGCTGCTGCGACGCCTCCTCCTTCATGCTGGAGACCAGGCCGAGCACGCGGACCGCGCCCGCCAGCGCCGAGTCGCTGCTGCCCACCGCGATCTGGCTCTCCACGGCCAGCAGCGCGCTGATCGCCGCTGCATACTCCTGGATCACGATCAGCGCGGGAAGCTGCGTGCCGGTCGCCGAGGCGCGGATGGCCGGCAGGTTCCCGATCACAGTGAGAGCCGACTTTGTGTCCTGCTGGGCCAGTGCCGGGTAAGAGCCCCCGATCCCGCCGGCCAGGGCCTTCACCTGGCTTGCCCAGCCGTTGGTGGCCGCGTAGTCCTGGCTGAGCAGTCTGAGCTCCGGCCCCGGCGGGATCGCCGACGAGGCCGAGGCGCCCCGGCCGCCATTGCCGTTGCCCAGCATGATGAACCGGACCGTGTCCTGCCGCTCGTTCTGCAGTGCCTGCACCAGGCCCGTGATCTTGCCGCTCTGGCTGGCCAGCGTTACCACGCGCTGGTCGACGAGGGCACTTTGCAGGGACGAGGCGATGAAGATCCCCCCGGCCGCGACCGCGGTGAGGGTCGGGATGATCACCAGCAGGAGCAGCCGCGATCGCACCCGCCAGTTCTTCAGCGCGCGCTGCGCCGACCCAGCTCGTGGCGGCTGGCTGCCGGCGCGGTCCGGGAGGAGCGCGCCGGGCATGGGATTGTCCGGAGCAGCGGTGCTCCCTGCGCCTGCGGGCGGGCTATCATCGCGCGGCGCCCGCCTGACCGCCGCGCGATGGCTGCCACGAGCTTTCCTGGTCCCCGACGGCCCATCGGCGCCGCTCAGCATGAGACCGGCAGGTGTTCAGCGACATGCGGACGCCGCAGCGGAACCGACATGGGGTGCTCCTTCCCGCCAGGACAATTCTGCGTACACGGCGTGACCGACTACCCGAATGCCAACACTAACGGCGGCGAGCGGCAAACGGGATTAAATCACAACCATTGGGATACCCGGGTCTTGCCGAGGTGACGCCGGGATTCGCCCACGTGCCACTGAACCGGTATATGGGCTGGCAGATGGGCTGACGGCCGCGCCGCCGCACAAAAGGTATACGAAATCACGCAAGCGATACCACCAGCCAAAAGCCGAAACATAAGATTTTACAATGCCGAAGCTGGTCAACCCGCAAGCGATGGAGTAGCCTCTGGCGCTAGTTGTGCCCGGGAACATCCGGATTCTTCCCTTTAAGGAGGCCCTATGCGGCTGGCCTGCGCCAGTGTCTGCAACTCGGCCTTGCGCATCACGCTGGCATTACTGCCGGTGGCGGTGCTGGCTTCCGGCTGTGATGTCACGGGCACCGGTGCGTCAGGCGCCAGCGAGCCGGTCACGGTGGCCGTCGTCCCCGGAATCGACAACGCCCCGCTCCGGGTCGCCATCCAGGACGGCCTGTTCCGGCAGCGCGGCCTGGACGTCACCATCAGGGACTACCCGTCCCTCGGCGCCGAGCTCCATGCTCTTACCAGCGGCCAGGCGACGATCGCGGCCGGCGACTATACGGGCTTCCTCTACGAGCAGGCCCTCGGCCGAGCCTCGCTGCGGCTCATCGCCGACGGGTACGACGCGGCCCCGGACTCGATGGCGATCCTCACCCTGCCCGGCTCGGGTATCACCACACCGCAACAGCTCCAGGGGCAGAGCGTGGCCACGCTGCCCGCCCAGGTGGTCCCGTACTCCGCGGCGGTCCCGTACGACATGCAGACCCTGGCGGCAGCGGAGGTCCTGCAGAACGACGGCGTGAGCCCGAGCAGCGTGACCTGGACACAGACGCAGGCGACGGACATGATCGGGGCGCTTCACAGCGGCCAGGTGCAGGCGATCCTGGCCACTGAGCCCTACATCCTGCAGGCCGAGGAACAGCTCGGGGCGGTCGAGGTGGTGAACGCGAGCAGCGGCGTGACGTCCGGGCTCCCGCTGTCGGGATACTTCAGCCTCAGCTCCTACGCGCGCGCGCATCCGCCGGCCGTGCGGGCATTTCAGGAGGCGCTGGATCAGGCCCAGGCCGACTGCGCCCAGCGGGGACCGGTGCAGGCCGTGCTACCGCAGCTCACCGGCATGAGCACGGGAGACGCGGCGCAGGTCACCCTGGGCACGTACCCGGTATCCCTGGACGTCGGCCAGGTCCAGCGGGTCGCCACGCTGATGTACGACTCCGGGATGATCAGCAACCCGGTCAGCGTGAGTGCCCTGGCCTCCGGGTAGGCCGGGAACCGCGCGCCTCTATTCATATCCGCTATTCATATCCGCCCCCTCATTTGCTGAGATATGCCTCGGCGCTAGGCCACCGATCCGGCGCCAGTCAATACAGGCTGCGCGCGAAATGGAGATGTAACCTCATGCCGGTTCCCGGGAATCCCTGACAGATGCGCCACCGAAGGTCGTCAGATGCTCGGCTACCCCCAGGCGGGCCCGGAATATTCGACCGGTAACGCCCGGCTATGTCGGCATATAGCGGACCACCTCATTATGCTTACCGAGTCGCGGCGCCTGCCAGACTGCGGGCCGCGGGCCGCGGGCCAAGCAGACCTGCCGCACGTCCATCGAGCGCACCATGCCGTTTTTCCGAGGAGGCCATTTCGTGAATCAGGCAGATCGCAGCAGCGCACCGCAGCCAGGTATCCCCCGCCGCCGGGTCCTGGCCGGACTCGCGGGTGTCGGCGTGGCAGCTGGCGGCGGAAGCCTCCTGGCCGGGTGCAGCAGTACTTCGTCAGTGACGGCCGGCACCAGCCGCCGCAAGAGCTACGGCGGGAACCTGCAGGTGGGCCTCACCGGCGGGTCGTCATCGGACACCGTCGACCCGCACAAGGGCGTTACCGACATCGACATCTCCCGGATCCAGACCCTGTATGAGCCGCTGGTCACGCTCGACATCCAGGCCAAGAAGGTGGTGTACCTGCTGGCCGAGGAGATCAGCCCCCAGGGCGGGTCGCTCACTGACTGGGTGATCCGGCTGCGGCCCGGCGTCACGTTCCACGACGGCAGGCCGTTCACCGCCGACGACGTGCTCTTCAGCTTCCACAGGATCATCACCCTCGCCGCGCCCGGCAAGATCTTCATGGGGCCCATCGACATCGGCAGCACGAAGAAACTGGATAGCCACACCGTCCTGGTCAAGCTGACCTCGCCGGTCGCCGACTACGCCGCGCAACTCGCGGCGGCCCCGTTTGACCTGCTCATCGCGCCCGCGACGCTCAACCCGGCCCGTCCGAACGGCACTGGGGCGTTCCGGTACCAGAGCTTCACACCCGGCCAGCGCAGCGTGTTCACCCGCAATCCGCACTACTGGCAGCACGGCCTGCCCTACGCCGGCACCCTGACGATCACCGACTTCCCCAGCACCGTGTCCCTGGCCGATGCGCTGACCACCGGCCAGATCCACGCCGCCGGAACCCTCGACCCGCCCCAGATCGCCGCGCTATCCAACACCGGCGGCATCAACGTCGTCGTCTCGAGCGCCGGGAGCATCATCCCGTTCACGATGCGGGTTGACCAGCCGCCCTTCACGGACGTCAGGGTCCGCCAGGCGATGCGGCTGCTGGTCAACCGGCCGCAGATGATCGACTCGGCGCTGGACAGCTACGGCACGGCCGCAAGCGACGTGTTCTCCCCCTACGACCCCGGCTTCGACCACTCCCTGGTCCGCCAGCAGGACATCCCGCAGGCAAAATTCCTGCTCAAGCAGGCGGGCAAGGAGGACCTCTCGGTCGCGCTGGTCACCTCGCCCGTCCTGTCCGGCGTCGTCGCGATGGCCACCGTGCTCGCCGAGCAGGCCAAGGCCGCGGGGGTCACGATCACCATCAAGAACGTCCCGCCGGGAACCTTCTTCGGCCCGGACTACTTGCAGTCGACGTTCTCCCAGGATTACTACAGCTACTTCCCCTACCTGACCCAGGTAGCCCAATCGATGCTGCCGAGCAGCCCGTACAACGAGACCCATAACAACAACTCTCACTACACCAGCCTGTACAAGCAGGCCATCGCCACCGCGGACGCCGGGCTGCGCCAGGAGATCCTGCACGAGATGCAGGAGTACGACTTCACTCAGGGCGGCTACATCATTCCCGCCTTCACCGACACCCTGGACGCCTACAGCTCCAAGATCACCGGCTATGCGCAGTCCCGGCTCGGCCAGCCCTTGATGAACTACGGCTTCATGAACTTCGCGTTCGCCGGATGACATCCTCATGGCCGCGAGGGCCAGGCCAGCCCGCGCGGCCGGCCCACTCGCAGACTCTGGCTCACGCGTGGCTGGTCAGGATTTCCCGGATCCGGTCGTTCACGAGATCCGGCCGGTGGCCGAAGGCCGACCCGTGCCCCAGGCCCTCCAGGAGGTGGAACGTGCCGCTGGCGGCCAGCTCGGCCACCTGGCGGGCACGTTGCGGAGGGGTCTGCACGTCCTCGCTGAAGCCGATAACGTGCAGCGGCACCTGGCAGTGCGGCAGGCGCTCGGTTGAGTCATACTCCAGGCACGCCTCCCACTGCGCCGCGAGCATCTCCCCGTCGCGCTCGGCGAAGTCGTCGGCGACCAGGTCGCGGAGCCGGGCCCACAGCCGGTCATCGCCGAGCGCGCTGGCCGGGTACAGCAGGAAGGCGTAATGGGCCAGCGCGAACCCGGGGGTGAGCCGGCCCCCGGCGCGCCGGAAGTCGATCTCAGCCTGCTCCCATTCGCGGATGAACCCAGTCTTGCGCACGCACGTGCCCATCACGACAGCCACCCGGACCAGATCCGGGCGGGTGAACGCGACCTCCTGCGCGATCAGCGAACCCATCGACAGCCCCGCGAGTGCCACGGGCGGGCTGCACCGCGCCTCGATCAGGTCGATGATGTCGGCGGCGTGATCAGCGATCGACCACGGCGGCGGGGACTGCGAGGTGGTCTGGCCGACCCCGCGGGCGTCGTAGGTGGTATTGCGGTACTCCGCGTCGAATGCCGGGGTCTGGTAACGCCGCCAGATGCTGCCGCGCTGGTCACCGGCGGCCAGCCAGACCAGGTCGGGGCCGGCGCCGCTCTGCTCGAAGAAGATGGAGGCGTCCGGCCGCTGAAGGACGGTCATTGCGCGGCATCCGATTCCCGTCGGCAACCGCCCAGGTCGCCCACGTCATCCCGGTTAGTCATCGATCCACCTCATGGAGATAGGTGCACTCAAATGTAGCGGGACTTGCCTTGGGCAGCGTGGTCAGACGAGGGTCGCCCGCCCCCAGCGGGGATGGCCCGGCGGCTACGGGGGTTCCGGCCGGTATGTGTGCCGCGGGACCGAGACGACGGCCGCCGCAGCGCCTCACCGTGGCGGCCGCCCAGTTCGCACCCGCCCACGGTGACGTCCCGGCGAACCTGGGCCTCATCGGCCGGCTGCTCCGTCAGGCCGTGGCCCGGGGCGCAGACCTGGTGGTCTTCCCTGAGCTGGCCACCACGGGCTATTACTGGCCCTCCGGCGAGGCGATCGCGCCGTACGCCGAGACGGTCCCCGGGCCCGCCACAAGGTGGCTCGCCCGGCAGTGCCGGGAGCTGGGCTGCCACGTCGTGTGCGGCCTGGCCGAGCGCGGCGGCACCCCGGCCGGGCCTCGGCGCCGGTGGCGGGCACTAGGTCCCGCGGGCCAAGCGGCCGCAGGCCCGGCAGCACGACGGCAGCTGTTCAACACGGCGGCCCTCGTCGGCCCCGGCGGCCTGGTCGGCCGCTACCGCAAGGCCCACCTCTGGTCGTGGGACACACTCTGGGCGACAGCGGGCGCCCAGCCGCCGGCTGCCTGGTCAACATCGCTCGGGCGCGTCGGTGCACTCATCTGCGCCGACCTTGACTATCCGGAGGGAACGTCATGGCTGGCCGCCGCGGGGGCCGATCTCGTCGCCGTGCCGACCTGCTGGTCGGAGGAGCCCACGCCCTCGCCGGTCTGGCGCACCCGGGCACGCGACAACAGCCTGGCCTTCGTGGTCGCGAACGTCTCGGGAACCGAGCAGGGCGTCACGTTCTCGGCCGGCTCATGCGTCATCGATGAGGACGGCCGCGTGCTGGACTGGCCCCGCGGAAGCGAGCCGCTCGCCAGCGCCACCGTTGACCTCGCCGCGGGCCGCGCGCGCCGCCGCCGGCGGGCGGCCGGGCTGGACTGGGCGGCCTCGGGCGCATGCGAGGCGCTGGATCGCAACGTGCAGCTCTTCCCGCCAGCCCGCTCGCCGGGAACCCGCCCGCGGCCGGCCCTTCCCGTCGCGATCGTGCAGGGAGCCGCGGGCACCGACGCCGAGCGGGACCTGGCGTCACTCGGCCGCAGGCTCGTCGGCCTGCGGCCGGGAAAGGCGCCGCCGGCGCTCGCCGTGTTCCCCACCCTGGTCACGTCCGACCTGGATGGTGACAGGGGACTGCTGCCACGGCTCGCGCTGGCCTGCCGGGACTACGGCCCGGCGGAGGTCGTGCTGTCCGTTCTGGATCTGCGGACTGGCCTCACCTCCGTCGTGCTGGCCGCCGCGGGCACCATCGTCACGTCGTACCAGGTGGACAGGGATGGCCAGCGCTCAGGAGAGGGCGCCCCGCTGCGCCCGGTCACCCGCGCTTGGGGCGCCCTGGGCCTGCTGACCGCGGCGGAGCTGCTCCGCCCGGAGCCGGCCCGGTGCCTTGCTATCAACGGCAGTGACCTCATCGCCGCGACCGGCCGTCTGGCCAGCCCCCCGGTCGAGGCGGCGTTCCCGCACGCCCCGGCAGTCCCGCCGCTGGACCTGTGGCGGGTCCGGGCCGGTGAGAACAACTGCTACCTCGCGGTGGCCAACGCGACGCTGCCGGGCGGCGGCGGGATGAGCGCCATCCATGGGCCGGACTATTACGACCACGCCGCTCCGCGGGTGGCACTGGCTGCATCCGGGCCGGGAAGAGCGTCGCTGGCCCTCACACTCGACCCGGCCGCGCCACCCGGGCGGCTGGTCGCCGACAAGCCGCTGCTCGCCCGGCGCCGCCCCGAGCTGTACACCGGGTCAGGCTGAGGGCCCGCCAGCTCGGCGGCCCGATGGCTCGCGTTGCCCAGGCTCAGACGTGCTCGTTGCGCTACAAATGACATAATCACGGGATAAATCCCCCGGATCCTCCCGCGCCAGACTGGAAGGAATCGACGACGTGCTAGCCCCCACCACCGAGGACCGCAGTGGAATGGTGCTCCGCCGGCTGATCTCGCCGTGGCCGTAGCGCCGGCTCCCGCCCGGCCGGCCGCTGCTGGCGGCGCGCACCCGATCGCGCGCATGGTCGGGCGGCGGCTGGCCGCCGGCGTGGTCACCCTGTTCCTGGTGTCGGTGGTCGTGTTCCTGGCCACCGAGGTACTGCCGGGCAACGCCGCGTACGCGATACTCGGACATGAGGGCACCCCGGCCCGGGTACGAGCACTCGAGGTCGCCCTGCACCTGAATCGCGGGCTGCTGGACCAGTACTGGATCTGGATATCCGGGCTGTTCACCGGCAACCTCGGCCATTCCCTCGCCAACGGGCTGCCCGTGTGGGGCTATGTCGAGCCGAGGATCATCAACTCGGCGATTCTGGTCTTCGTCACCGGCGTCATCGGCGCACTCGCCGGCGTGGCCCTCGGCGCCGTCACCGCGCTGCGCAAAGACGGCTGGCCCGACCATGTCATCTCGGTGGTCGTGCTGGCGATCACGTCGCTGCCCGAGTTCGTCGTGGCCATAGCGCTGATCATCGTGCTGTCTACCGCCGTCTGGCACGTCCTGCCGGCGGTCTCACTGCTGGCCCCGGGGACGTACGCCTGGAGCCAGCCAGAGCTGCTCGTCCTGCCGGTCGCCACGCTCGTGATCGTGATCACGCCATACATCCTGCGCATGATGCGCGCTGCCATGGTCGAGGCCCTGGAGTCGGACTATGTCGAGATGGCGCGGCTGAAGGGGACGCCGGAGTGGCGTGTCGTTCTCGTGCACGCGCTGCCGAACGCGATCGCGCCCACCATCCAGGTCATCGGCCTCACCTTCCTGTACCTCGCAGGCGGCGTCGTGATCGTCGAATACGTGTTCAACTTCCCGGGCATCGGCCAGGCGCTGGTGAACGCGGTCAACGGCCGGGATATCCCCGTGATCCAGTTCATCGTTCTGGCCCTGGCCGCGTTCTACCTGGCCGTGAACATAGTCACCGACGTGATCGCCCTGCTGGCCACCCCGCGGCGAAGAATCGTTGGTTAGCCATGGCCGTGAACGTTCCCGCCGCCCCTGAGGCCCGGCTGCGGCAGGCCCGGCGGATCCGCCAGCATCAGTGGGGGTCCGTACTCTGGTCGGCCGCCCGGACCCCGCGCGGCATGATCGGGCTCGGGCTGGCCGCGTTTGTGGTGCTGGTTGCGGTCATCGGCCCGTTCGTCGCCCCGAATGCGCCAGACGCCCTGGTTACCCTGGCCTTCGGCAAGCCGTCCGGGCAGTTCCTCCTGGGCGGCGACTTCCTGGGCCGCGACGTGCTGTCACGGGTGCTCGATGGCGGCTGGGTGCTGCTGATCATGGCCGCCTGCGCGACCGTCCTCGGGATCGCCGGCGGCGCGACGGCCGGTGTGTCAGCCGCCTACCTGCGCGGGGCCAGCGACGGGATCATTATGCGAGCAGCCGACGTGATCCTGTCATTCCCCCAGATCGTGTTCGCCCTGCTGCTGCTGAGCCTGCTGGGCCCGAGGCTGTGGCTGATCACGATCGCGGTCGGCGTCTCGCACGCCCCCCAGGTGGCTCGCGTGCTGCGGTCGGCCACCCTCGACCTCTCTGAACGGGACTTCGTCAAGGCGGCGGAGCTCCAGGGCATGCGCCCGGCCAAGGTCATGTGGAAGGAGATCTTGCCCAACCTGGTCAGCCCGCTGATGGTGGAGGCGGGGCTCCGGCTGACCTACTCAATTGTGATCATTGCCGGGCTCGCGTTCCTCGGCTTCGGGCCGCCGCCGCCGGCGGCGAGCTGGGGAACGATGATCAACGAGAACCGGGATGGCCTGTCGCTGAGCCCGTGGGCGGTCATCGTGCCGGCCCTGCTGATCGCGCTGCTGACGATCGGGATGAACATGTTCACCGACGCGTTCGCACGGGTGGCGATCGGGGTTGACCGTCAGCCTGAGGAGGCGGCGCTGATCGAAAACCTCAGCCCAGGATCCCGGTGAGCGAAAAACCCGGGGGAAAAGGGCGCCCAGGAGCGCCGCCGCGCCCGGAGGCGAGCGGAAAGCATAGCGTGAGCCAGAGTGCAGCGCCGCAGGCCAAGACAACCACCGCCCAGCCGGAGGCACGGCTGAAGGTGGCCGGTCTGGAGGTCCGGCTGGGCCGGTCTGGTCCCGACGTGGTGGGCGATGTCTCCTTCGCCGTCCAGGCCGGCGAGGTGCTTGGCCTGGTTGGTGAGTCGGGCTCGGGCAAGACCACCGTGGCCCTCGCCCTGCTCGGCCACGCCCGCCGAGGGCTGCGCATCACTGCGGGCCAGGTCCTGCTGGACGGAACCGATCTGCTGGCGCTGAATCCCCGTGACCTGCGGGCGGCGCGCGGCGCCCGGGTCAGCTACGTGCCCCAGGACCCGTCCTCGGCGCTCAACCCCGCGCTCCGTGTCGGGACCCAGATCCGGGAGGTGCTGCAGGTTCACCCCGGGGCCGCCGGCAACGCCGGTGACCGCGTGGCCGAGGTCATGCAGGAGGTCCACCTCGACCCCACGCCGGAGATGCTGCGCCGGTATCCGCACCAGCTCTCCGGGGGTCAGCAGCAGCGGATCGCCCTGGCCATGGCGTTCGCCTGCCGGCCGTCACTGATCGTGCTGGACGAGCCGACCACCGGGCTCGACGTCTCCACCCAGCGGCACGTGCTGGACACCGTCCGCAGGCTCTGCCGCTCCCATGCGGTGGCGGCTGTCTACGTGAGCCACGACCTGGCCGTGGTCAGCGGCCTGGCATCCGGCGTCGCGGTCATGTACGCCGGACGGGTCGTGGAGACCGGGCCCGCAGCCCGGGTGCTCGGCGAGCCGGTACACCCCTACACCCGCGGCCTGATCAGGGCTGTGCCGTCGCCCGAGCGCATCGAGGCACTGGCCGGCATCGACGGCCAGCAACCCCGGCCCGCACGCCGCGGCCCCGGCTGCTCGTTCGCCGCGCGCTGCGGCCACGCCACCGGCGACTGCGCCACGCAGGCCCCGGAACTGGTAACCGTAGCCGACCGTGCTGTCCGCTGCCTGCGAGCCCAGGACATCCAGGCCAGCCACCCCGCCCGCACGCCGCTGGTCGCCGGCCCGCCCGCCGGGGCGGGCATGCCGGCCCTGTCGGTCCGGGAAGTCACGGCCAGCTACGGCAGCACGCCAGTCCTGTCCGGCATCAGCCTCGAGGTACCGCCGCGCTCCTGCGTCGCCATCGTCGGCGAGTCCGGCTCCGGCAAGACCACGCTCGCCCGCTGCATAGCCGGGCTGCACGGCAACTGGACCGGCGAGATCACCTTCCAGGGCACCCCCCTGGCCCGCGGCACCCGGCAGCGCGACAAGAACGCGCTGCGCCGGGTCCAGTACATCTTCCAGAACCCCTACACCTCGCTCAACCCCCGCAGGACCATCGGCCAGATCATCGACCAGCAGCTCGGGCAGCTCACCGGCCTCTCCCACGCCAAGCGCTCCGCGCGCGCCGCCAGCATCCTGGAGGACGTGTCACTGGACCCGGACGTCCTATCCTGCTACCCGGACCAGCTGTCCGGCGGGGAACGGCAGCGGGTCGCGATCGCCCGGGCCCTGGCGGTCCAGCCGGACCTGCTGATCTGCGATGAGGTGACCTCATCGCTGGACGTCTCGGTTCAGGCGATTGTCGTGGAACTGCTACGCCGGATCCAGCAGGAACGGCACCTCGCCATGATCTTCATCACGCACAACCTCGCCCTGGTACGCGCCATTGCCCAGTCCGTAGTGGTCCTGCACCACGGCACGCTGGCCGAATCAGGCCCGGTCGAGCAAATTCTTGAGCACCCGGCCCATCCCTGCACCCAACGTCTCATAGCGGACATGCCCAGGCTCAGGTCATCCAGGACCCACCGCCCGCCGGACCCGAAACCCGCATGACACTCTGGACCGCCCTGATCGACGCTCATGACCTGTTCGGCGCCTGGCCGGTCATGATGTACCCGGTGCCGAACGTCACCTGGCGGACGTGGACGTCCTCGATCACCTGCTCCAGATGACTCCACGGCCGGCCGAACCCCTCGAAGCTCCGCACATACGGCGCGTGCATCACTCTGGCCTGCAGGTTCACTCCCACCATCCACTGCGCAGCCCACTTCCCGCCGCCAGCGGCCACCCGCGCCCCGGGACGGAGCTGGCTGATAACGTTCCGCAGCGCGTCCGGGGACTGCAGGATGTCGTGGACGGCGCAGAAAAGAGCGGCATCCGCGGTGACCGCGATCTCGGCATCCTCGGCAGGGGACTGCACGACCGTGACGTTGCGCCAGCCTTCGGCCGCGATGCGCTCGCGCGCCACCGCCGCCATCTCCGGTGACGCCTCAATGCCAACCACGCTTCCCTGCGGGCCGACCTTGTCCCGGAGCAAGCCGGCGCACAGCCCCGTCCCGGATCCCACATCGAGGACCACCTGCCCCCGGCGGACCGGGAGCGCCTCGACGACCGCCTGGCGGTAGCGCCCGAACGCGCCGGTCTGCCGGTCGTAGGTACGGGCATGCTCACGGTAGGCCGGCTGACACGCGGCCCGCCGGGCCGGCGGATCTGCGGCCACCGCGAATTCAGGTGATTTGCTCATGATTTTCCGCCCCGGCCTCTCGGCGGAGCGGCACCTCCTCAACGTTTTCCGGTGCGCCCTTTGTGAAAGGAATCAAGGCCCGGGGCTCGCGGTGCCGCTCCCCCCATTCACCTAATCGATCTACTTGGGAAAACCAGCCGGCCCCGGCCAGCATCCCGGCCATTACTGATCTTCGTTTCCCCTGGTAGACAGGCAGCCGGGCCGGCAAGATTTACTGCACCGGCTCAGCGGTATATTTTCCGGCCTGCAATTTCGACCGTAGCCGGCCCGGCAAATTCTGTCGCCCGGGCTATGGCCCGCAGAATCTCCAGCTCGGCATCCTTAATGCATTACTTTCAATTCCCAGAATATATTGCTAGCTTGGAAATTACGGATGCCGGCTCAGGGCAGGCACCGGATATGGCGGCGCCGGCGGCCCGGTTGACGGGTGCCGCGGAGGCCGGCCGCTGGCGGCCCCGCCGCGGAAGATCCCGATGAGGTACGCGTCAAACTTCCCGGGCTCGCATGACTGGGGAGGATGATGGGATGCCCTGCACACTGTACGTGGCCTGGGACGAACGGCTGGCTGCCTATGACTTCGGCCCTGACCATCCGATGGCGCCGGTCCGGGTCGACCTGACGATCGAGCTGGCCCGCACGTTCGGCCTGTTCGCTGAGGCGGGGGTGTCCGTCGAGCGCGCGCCGCCCGCCACTGACGTGCAGCTGGAGCTGGTGCACATCGGGAGCTACATCGCGGCGGTGCGGCTGGCCGGCCGCCCGGACCCGGGCTCCCCGATTCCGGGTTTCGGCCTCGGTACCGGGGATGACCCGGTGTTTCCCGGTATGCACGACGCGTCGGCGCTGGTGGCGGGCGCGACCCTGGCAGCAGCCCGCGCGGTCTGGACCGGCGCGGCGCAGCACGGCGCCAGCATCGCGGGTGGCCTGCACCACGCGATGCGAGCCAGCGCCAGCGGCTTCTGCGTATATAACGACCCGGCGATCGCGATCGCCTGGCTGCTGGAGGCGGGGGCGGAACGGGTCGCCTACGTCGACATCGACGTGCACCACGGTGACGGGGTGCAGGCGGCGTTTTATGACGACCCGCGGGTGCTGACGATCAGCCTGCACGAGCATCCGGCGACGCTGTGGCCCGGCACCGGGCTGCCGGGCGAGACGGGCGGGCCGGGGGCAGTGGGATCGGCGGTCAACGTGGCGCTGCCGGCCGGGACCACGGACGCCGGGTGGCTGCGTGCCTTCCACGCCATTGTGCCGCCGCTGCTGCGGGCGTTCCGGCCGCAGATCATGGTCAGCCAGCACGGCTGTGATACGCACCGGCTCGACCCACTAGCCGACCTGCAGTTGTCTATCGATGCGCAGCGCGCCGCAGGCGCCGCGATCCACTCCCTGGCCCACGAGGTCGCGGGCGGCCGCTGGATCCTTACCGGTGGAGGCGGCTACAAAACGCTCCAGGTCGTGCCCATAACCTGGACGCATCTGCTCGCCGAAGCCGCCGGATATCCGATCGACCCCCAGGCGCGCACCCCGGACGCCTGGCGCGAGTACGCATCCCGCCGCACCGGCCACCAGGCACCCGAGCTGATGACTGACGGCGCCCCGGCACAGTACACCCGCTTCGAGTCCGGCTACGACCCCTCCGACCGCATCGACCAGGCCATCATGGCCACCCGCACCGCCGTCTTCCCCGAAAACGGGCTGCTGCTACTGCCCTGACCACCCCGGCGGCACAGCCAGATCCGGCCGAATCGAGAACACGGTCATGGCGACCGTGTAGCCGATCGTGACCAGCAGCGCCGTCACCACACCCGCCCGGGGCCCCAGACCGGTCTCCACATAGGCCGCCCGATCCCGGAGCTTGCTCAGGTACCGCTTTGGCATGAAGATCATCCTCCAGGAAGTCTCCGCCGAACCCGGGGCGGTTCAAGACCATACGGACCGCTCGTTCGTACCCGGCGTTGGGAGCTTGTCGTGAAGGTGCTCGTGGTGGGTGCGGGCGTGATCGGAACCGTCTACGGGGCGCACTTGGCGGCTGCGGGGAACACCGTCTCGGTCCTGAGCCACGGGCTGAGGACCAGGGAAGTCGCCGCCGGGGGACTTTCCGCCCGGGAGGTGACCGGCGGCGGGCACGCCCGCGCGGATACCCCCGTCGTGCCGGATGCCAGCGGAGAGTACGACGTCGTCCTGGTGGCGGTCCGGCGTGATCAGCTGGCCTCAGCCTGCGCCGGGCTCACCGGCCTGGCCGGGAACCCAGCCATCGTCTTCTTCGGCAACAATCCGGCCGGCGGGTCGGCCATCCCGGCCGGAATGCCCGGCGATACCTATCTCGGGTTCCCTGGTGTCGGTGGTGTGATGACCGGCGGAACCGCAGAATACGTCCGCATCCGGCAGCAGCCGACGGCGTTGCCGCAGACATCTGACCTCCGGCTGGCCGCGCTCGAAAAGGCGCTCTCGGACCGCGGATTCGCGGTTCAGCGGGTCGCCGACATGGACGGATGGCTCGCCTACCACGCTGCGTTCGTCGCGTGCATCGCGGCCGCCCTCTTCCGGTGCGGAACCGATCCCATCCGTCTCGCCGGTGACCGCGCGACCCTGACGCTCATGTGCCAGGCCATCACCGGGGCATTCGCCGCCCTGCGCGCGGGCGGCACGGCCGGGCTGCCGCACAACCTCGCCATCCTGCACAGCCCGCTGCTCACAGTGGTCGCCGTCCGCTACTGGGCCCGGACCATGCGCTCCCCGGCCGGCGAACTCTGCTTCGCGGCGCACTCACGGCACGCCGAAGCCGAGATGCGGGCCCTGGGCCGCGACATGTCAGCCCGGATTACGACCTCACCCGCCCTGACAGAGCTGCTCAGTCCATGAAGCGCCGGCCACCATAGGCCAGGCCAAAGATGTCCAGTGCGCCACGGATCAACCCGGGGCGCTCGCAGACCACCCCCTGTTATTCGGTGCGGGGCTCGTCTTTCCAGCGCCGGTACAGGGCAATGAGCTCTTCTTGCATGCCGGGGCTGAGGTCGGCTGGGGTGAGCTGGCCGGTCAGCTTGATGGTCGCGCGCATCTGGGCGAGGTATTCGGTGCAATGCGGGCAGCCTGCGAGGTGGGTTTCGAAACGACGGTGGGCGGCGGGAGAGAGCGCGTCCTCAAGGTAGTCGGTGACCAGCTCAACCGCCTGCTGGCAGGCAAGGTCCCGGCTGCGCGGCCGAAGATTCACGCGCATCCTCAGATCCTCCCGAACTCGGTCTCGATGAGCTGGCGCAGCCGACTGCGTCCCCGGTGCAACAGGACCCGCTGGTTGGCCGCACTGATCTCCAGGACGCTGCATACTT
>Ga0116134_1000358_pt1 | contig 24080 bp, 31 predicted proteins | sample June2015DPH_19_5_FD_89737 | JGI IMG/M metagenome (GOLD analysis project Ga0116134, IMG submission 89737) | Peatland microbial communities from SPRUCE experiment site at the Marcell Experimental Forest, Minnesota, USA - June2015DPH_19_40 | ecosystem: Environmental > Terrestrial > Soil > Wetlands... | reverse complement strand
GATGAGCAGCACCGCGGGCAGCGGCCCCGGGTGATCCAGGGCCGCGAGCAGCGGACGGGCCAGCAGGTAATCGTCCGTGAAGAGGTCGGACTCGCGCAACGCGTCACCGGTGGTCTCGGCGAGGCGGATCGCGAGCAGCTGCCGCGGGTAGTTCCACTCGTACAGCGCCTCGGCGGCGGCGATCCCCTCGTAGCACTGCAGCCGGACCAGCGTGGTGCCCATCCCGGTGGCCAGCGCCTTGGCGGCCTCCGTCTTGCCGACCCCGGGCTCGCCCTCCAGCAGGATCGGCTGGCCCATTCGCACCGCCAGGAACAGCGCGGTCGCCAGCGCATCCCCGGCCAGGTACCCCGTGCCGTCCAGGGCGGCGGCCAATGCAGCCGCATCGGGGAAACGCCCCTGAAGATCTTCCGCTGCCGCGCTCATACGCTGCGAGTCTATCGCCCGGCTAGACGGCGCACGCAGGCGATGCACCCGGCCATGTCCGTTCGGCTAAATCGGGATCTTCGCCCGCCGCGGCACGGTCACGGCATGGCTCACGTGATGGCGAGGTCGGTGCGCAGCGGCCGGCCCTGGATCGCGCACCAGACCTGCGCCGGGGTCAGCGGCATGTCGGCGTGCCGGACACCGAACGGCCTGAGCGCGTCCATGACCGCGTTGACCACGGCCGGAGGCGACCCGACGGTGGCGGATTCGCCGACGCCCTTGGCCCCGATCGGGTGATGCGGCGACGGGGTGACGGTCTCCCCCAGCTCCCAGGACGGGCACTCCTCCGCCGTGGGCAGCAGGTAATCCATGAACGAGCCGCCCAGGCAGTTGCCGCCGGCGTCGAAGGCGATCACCTCCATCAGGGCCATGCCCACGCCGTCGGCCAGGCCGCCGTGGATCTGGCCCTCGACGATCATCGGGTTGATCCGCACCCCGCAGTCGTCCACCGCCACGAAGCGCCGCACGCTGACCTTCCCGGTGCCCGGGTCGACGTCGACCACGCAGATGTAGGCACCGCACGGGTACGTCAGGTTCGGCGGGTTGTAGACGCAGCTGGCGTCGAGGTGGCCTTCGACGCCCTCGGGCAGATCCAGGTCCGAGTGGGCGGCCAGGGCGATCTCCGCGATCGTCCGGCCGTGGTCAGGGTCGCCGCGCACGAACCAGCGCCCCTTTTCCCAGTCCAGATCGCCGGCCGACACCTCGAGCATGGCGGCGGCCACGATGCGCGCCTTCTCCCGCACCCGGCGCGCGACGACCGCCGCGGCGGCGCCGGACACCGGGGTCGACCGGGAACCGTACGTCCCGAGACCGAACGGCGTCTGGTCGGTGTCGCCGTGCACCACGTCGATGTCGTCCGGGGAGATACCGAGCTCCTCCGCGACGATCTGGGCGAACGTCGTCTCGTGGCCCTGCCCCTGGGTCTGCACCGAGATGCGCAGCACCGCCGAACCGGTCGGGTGGACGCGCAGCTCGCAGCCGTCGGCCATGCCGAGACCGAGGATGTCCATGTGCTTGCGCGGCCCGGCCCCCACCGCCTCGGTGAAAAAGCTGATGCCGATCCCCATCAGCTCGCCCCGCTCGCGCCTGGCCGCCTGCTCCCGGCGCAGTTCGGCGTAACCGGCCTTGTCCAGGGCGAGCTGCAGCGTGCGAGCGTAGTCGCCGGAGTCGTACACCCACCCGGTGGCGCAGGTGTAGGGGAACTGGTCGGGCCGCAGCAGGTTCTTCATCCGCAGCTCGGCGGGATCGGCGTCCAGCTCGAAGGCGAGCATGTCGACCATCCGCTCGACCAGGTAGACAGCCTCGGTGATGCGGAACGAGCACGAGTAGGCCACACCGCCCGGCGCCTTGTTGGTGTAAACCCCGGTCACGTGGCAGTACGCGGCCTCCAGGTCGTAGGAGCCGGTGAACACGCCGAAGAAACCGGCCGGGAACTTGGTGGGCTGCGCGGCGCCGTTGAACGCGCCGTGGTCGGCCAGCACGTGCACCCGGACGGCCAGGATCTTGCCGTCACGGGTCGCCGCGATCTCGCCGTGCATGTGGTAATCCCGGGCGAACGACGTGCTCATCAGGTTCTCGGAGCGGTCCTCCACCCACTTGACCGGCCGTCCGCAGATGATCGAGCCGATCACCGCGCAGAGGTAGCCCGGGTAGATGGGGACCTTGTTGCCGAACCCGCCGCCGATGTCGGGCGAGATCACCCGGATCTTGTGCTCCGGGATCCCGGCGGCCAGCGAATACAGCAGGCGGTGGGCGTGCGGGGCCTGGCTGGTGGACCACATCGTGAGCTTGCCCGAGATCGTGTCGAAGTCGGCGACCGCGCCGCAGGTCTCCAGCGGCGCCGGGTGAACCCGCGGGTAGAGCAGGTCCTCGGCGATCGTCACGTCGGCGCGCGCGAAGATCTCCTCGGTGCGCGCGGCGTCCCCGGCATCCCAGTCGAAGACGTGGTTGCCGGCCGGCCCGGGCTGCCGGCCAGCCAGGTCGTCACGGATCAGCGGCGCGCCGTCGTCCAGCGCCCGGCGGGCGTCCATCACCGCCGGCAGCGGCTCGTACTCCACGTCGATCAGTTCCAGCGCGTCCCGCGCCGCGTACCGGTCGTCGGCCACCACAAAGGCGACCTCCTGCCCCTGGAAGCGGACCTTGTCCGTGGCCAGGACGGCCTGCTGGTCACCGGACAGGGTGGGCATCCAGGCCATGCCGCGATCGAGCAGCGTCTCCCCGGTGATGACCGCGCGGACCTTGGGATGGGCCTCGGCCGCCGTGACGTCCACCGACAGGATGCGGGCGTGCGCGTACGGGCTGCGCAAGACGGCACCGTGCAGCATGCCGCGCAGCCGGACATCGTCGATGTAGAGGCCCTTGCCGCGGACGAACCGGGCGTCCTCCTTACGCCGCATGGACCCGTAGCCCATCGGCGTGCCCTGCTCCTGAACGGCGGTCACACCGTCACCTCATGGGCGCCCGATCCATCCGGCCCCGCCGCGCCGCGGGAATGAGCGGCGGCCCAGCGGACGGAGCGGACGATGTTCTCGTAGCCGGTGCAGCGGCAGATCTGGCCGGAGATGGCCTCCCTGATCTCCGCGTCGGCCGGATCCGGGATGCGGTCCAGCAGCCAGCGCGCGGTCATCATCATGCCCGGCGTGCAGAACCCGCACTGCAGGCCGTGGCAGGCGATGAAGCCCTGCTGGACCACGTCCAGTTCGCCGTCGCGTTCCAGCCCCTCGACCGTGCGGATGTCGCGGCCGCCGGCCATGGCCGCCAGCGCGGTGCACGACTTGAGCGGCGCGCCGTCCAGCCAGATCACGCACGCACCGCAGTTGGAGGTGTCGCAGCCCCAGTGGCTGCCGGTGAGCTCCAGCTCGTCGCGGAGAAAGTGGATGAGGAGCATGCGCGGCTCCACGTCCCGGGTGTATTCGGCCCCGTTGACCGTCATCGTTATCTCCACCTCATGCCTCCTGACCGCAGGCCCGGGCGGCGGCCCGGCGCAGCGCCCGCGTGGTGAGCTCGCCGGTGAGATGCCGCTTGTAGTCGACCGGCCCACGCTGGTCGGCAGACGGGGTGCAGTGCTCCGCGGCGATCTGCCCGGCCCGCGCGAACATCTCGTCGCTGACCGGCTGGCCGCGCAGGAAGTCCTCGGCTTCCCCCGCCACGAAGTGACCCGCTCCCACCGCGGCCAGCCCGATTCCTGCCTCGGACACGGTGGGGGTCCCGGACGCCGGGTCCAGCCAGATGACGGCGCCGGCGGCCGCGACGGACCAGTCACCGACGCGCCGCGCGACCTTCTCGTACGCGCTCCCACCGCCCGGCCTGATCGGGACGCGCAGTTCGGTCAGCAGCTCATCGGGGGCCACGACGGTCTCGTACGGGCCGAGGTGGAACTCACGGACCGGCACGGCACGGGCGCCGTCACGGCCCTGGATCACGGCCGTGGCCCGGATCGCGCCGAAGACCGCCGACAGGTCCTCGGACGGGTCGGCCTGGCAGAGCGAGCCGCCGATCGTCCCCCAGTTCCGCACGATGGGGTCCGCGATGACCCGTTCCGCGTCGTGCAGGACCGGGAAGTGCTCGCCGGCCACGGCGGAGTCCAGGAGCTGAGCGTGCCGGACCAGGGCACCGATCCGCAGCTCGTCACCTTCCATGGCGATCCGGGACAGCCCGCTGATCCCGTTGATGTCGATCAGCCTCTCCGGCTGAGCCAGCCTCAGCTTCATCATCGGGATCAGGCTGTGCCCGCCCGCGAGCACCCGGGATTCCGGGCCGAACCGGGCGAGCAGTTCGAGCGCGTGTTCCACGCTCGTCGCCCTCTCGTACTCCACGTGCGACGGAACCTGCATCGATCCTCCTGCGGCGGGCGGCATTCCCACGATAAGCAATGGCTTAAAAATCCTGGCTAATCCCGGTGAACAGGAAGATCATCGGCTTTGTGACGCTCACCCAGCTCAGCGCGTTCGTGATGGTGGCCCGGCTCGGCTCGGTCAAAGACGCCGCCAAGATGCTGAACGTGAGCGAACCCGCCGTGTCCCAGGCGCTGACCGCGCTCCGCCAGCACCTCGGTGACCAGCTCATTATGCGTAACGGGGCCTCGATGACGCTGACGACCGCCGGGGTGAAACTGCTGCCGGTCGCCTCGCAGATGGTGGCGCTGGGTGCGGAGGCGCAGGCGGCGGTCCGGTCCGGGCAGGGCCTGCCGGAGCAGTTGCGCCTGGTGACGACCAGCCCGATCGCGGAGTTCGTGGCCGGCTCGCTGACCGACGCGTTCTCCCGGCGGTTCGCGCAGCCGGTGGAGGCTTCGGCCGGGGTGGCCGCCGAGGGCGAGATGGCCGTGCTGGTGGTCAACCGTCTGGCGGACATGGCTCTCGGGCCGCTGCTGACCGACAAGGAACTGGTCAGCGAGCCCGTCTTCCGGTACCACATGGTGGCGGTGGCGTCCCCGTACGACTCGCTCAAGGGCAGCGCGTCCGGCTGGCCGTGGCTGGTCGACCCGTCGGGCATCGATCCGTCCAGCGACGTCAGCCGGCTGCTGACCCGGCTGGGCGTGGGAGAGAAACGCATCCGGGTCTTCCCCAACGCCACGGCCGCGTGGGCCGCGGCGGCCAGCGGCGCGGGCGTGGCCCCCGGCGTCGCGCACCTGCTCCAGCCACAGGTCCGCCGGGGTGAGCTGCGGGTCGTCGAGACACCGGCGACGCCGATGGAGGCCACCTGGTACGCCACCACGCTGCAGCGCGAGCGGCGGCCCACCATCGCCGGGTCGCTGCGGCACTTCCTGAGCACACCAGAGGCCATGAAGCTGATGCGGTCCCCCGCCGGCGGCGTCCCCCCATCAAAGTTCCGCCCCCCCGTCTACGTCACGATCTGGAGCTAATGAAGGTTACGTAACCGGCCCGGCGAACCAGGCCGTCAGGCCTGGTGAGTGGCCAGTGCGGTCGGCGAGCAGCCGCACGGGTTACGGTGAGGCGATCGCTACCGGCCCAGCGACCCAGGCCGTCAGGCCTGGTGAGTGGCCGGTGCTGCCGGCGAGCACCGCAGAAGGTTACGGCGAGGCGATCGTTACCGGCCCAGCGACCCCAGGCCGAAGGCCTGGGTGAGCGGCCGGTGTGCCGGCGAAGTACCACCGCGCGGGCGCGGAGCGCATGCGGGGGGTTCCGGGGGGTCGCCCCCCGGGCCAGCACAGCATGCGGGGGGTTCCGGGGGGTCGCCCCCCGGGCCAGCACGTCCCTCCGTTGACAGATGGCCCTGACCCCGATTGACTGCATCTCGTAACGTGGTGGCGGGCGGCCCTGGCCTCCGGCCCAGTATCGAGGCCCTGGGGGGCGCAGATGCCACGGTTCTTGTCTTTCACGAGGTCGATGACGTCGATCATTGGTTTCACTCACCCGGGTGGCAAGAGGTCTTTGGGCCGTTGGGTATTACGGCTCAGCTCTGCACCGATCCCGCGAAGCCGAACCGGTAGAGCTGATCGTGGAAGTCCCCGGCATGGAAGCCTTCCGGAAGCTCATGCAGTCCGCAGCGGCGGCCGGCGCCACGAGGCTCAATGGTGTTCGTCCCGACACGCTCCTGCTGCTCGAAAAGGCAGCCGACCGCATGTGAAGGCGCGCTTTCGTAACCCGGCCATGCGAGGTTCCCGCTCTGCACAGTTCCCCCCCTGCATGTGCGGTGTGCAGTCGTGGGCGCTGCCCGGGGGAGCAGCCGTCAGCCCGAAGAGCTTCTTATCTCGTCAGCCCGCGATCGACGCCTTACCACGGAGTGCCGCGGATGCTCACACCTGAGGTCCCGCGTACCGGTTACCGGGCGATGCGGAGAAACTTCCTTCCCCAGGCGCCGGAGGGGCTGGCTGTCCTCTTGGCTCTGCTGGTGGCCCTGGGGCTATCGGTGAATGCTGCAGTGGCCCTTTGGATTGGGTTCCACGACGTACTCTGGCCGGTGGGGCTTTCCGCCCAGCTCGTCGGTTTTTTCTATTTCACCGCCGGTGCTGTCAGTCTGGCCGGTCTTGTGGCTGTCTTCCCGCTCTTGGGCAAGGTGCTAGACCAGACCGGCCAGCCGGACAGCGGTCGCGCCCGACACAGCCACCTGCTCGCTCCCATCACTCAGGATGGGAGCAGCTCTATTCGGCTGCTCGCATTTGTTGCCGCCGCGGCCGTGGCTGGTTTGTATATCGATTTAATCATTGTCTTCTATTCGCTTCATTACAGAATTCGTAACGTATGAATGTTCAGCGCACTCGCGCTGCTTTGCGCATGCGTAGCTTCCGGTACCCTGCCAAGGATCTGGAAATACCTCGGCAAAGGCCTGAAAGCCGTCGGCATCTCGCTTACCGCGCTAGCCTCAGTCGTCCATTTTTGGTATCAGAGCGTCTATGTTCCCGAGAACACCCTATCCGGGATCTACTATGATCTCACTCTTGGCCCCATCATCCGGTCAGGCAGTGACAGACTAGTCTCAGTTGACTTGACCATGGAAGATGAGTCCTCAGTGACTGTGCGCACCTTGGAGTCGATGGTCGTAGTCAGCGGAATCGACCCGACCCTAAAGAGCAGGATTCTGGGCACCCCCCTAATGGCAATCAGCCGCAATAGCCTCCTCTTTCCCAACGCTGCGTACTCGTCTGTTTTCCTTGTGTCAGTTCCCGATCCCGGGATCGAGGCTCTCCACTTCGAGATCACGCTCTATTATGCTCGTACCACGGGGCTGGCGCTTGGTAGGCCTATCTCAATTCAGGAACACCTTCGGTCCTGTCCTGGCGGCAAGTCATTTGAATGGCCTATTGAGGAGAGCGAGCTGCGCAGCTTTACCGAAGGGGCGCAGGTGCTCTACTCGGATTGGTGCGCAGACTCGAAGGTCCCAGGTGGCCCTTTCGTCAAGGTCGAGTTGGGCACGCCCGCCACGGCAAGGGCCTTTGAATCGCAAGTCAGCACCTCTTCCCGTGATTATGTGCTCTCGTTTGGAGGGAACTAGAGCCGTGACCCTTTGCCTGCAAAGGGTCAGGGTCGCGACCTCCCGGCCTTAGCGTCAATTCAGCTACCCAGATTTCGCGGGACGGTCCAGAAACCAAGCAATGGCAGGCCCGATCAGGTCCTGCGGGAAGGGCCCAATATGGAAGACAACGTAAAGCCGCCAGACCCGTCAGAGCGAAAAGACTTCCCCGGATCGCGCGCCCGTCCACGCAAGTTCCGGATTGGACTCATCTACACGGCGGTCGCGGTGGTCGCCATCGCGGTCGCGGTGGTCGTCGTCGTGTACCTCGTGCACAGCACGCCGGGCCCGAAACCGCCGACGGGCACGGCGACGCTGGAAAGCACTGGCCTGGAGCCCGGCGTCGGGGGTGACGCAACCCTGGCCCAGACGCCCCCGGGCTGGCGGATTGAGCTGAACGTCACCGGACTGCCCGCCGCGACAACCAGCAGTACTACTACCAGGCTTGGCTGAAGAACGCCGCCGGGATCCTGGTGCCCATCGGAACCTTCAACCAGGGCCCGAGTGTCACTTTGTGGGCCGGCGTCTCACCGGTCGACTTCCCGACGCTGACGATCACCGAGCAGCAGGTGGGCCGCAGCCAAGCGTCATCGGGGAAGCGGGTGCTTACGGGCTCGGTGCACGTCCACCTCTGAGGTTGAAATCGGGTCACGGGCAGGCGCTTGCCGACGAGGCCGGGTGCAACGGATGTCCCGGGGGGGGCGCCCCCCGGGGCAGCACCCCTATCTTCCGCCGATGTCCTCGCTCCATACCTCGGGGTAGCGCTGCTGGAACTCTTCCATGGCGGCCATGCAGCGCTCGTCGTTGAGGAGGACGACCTCGACGCCGCGGGCGGCGAGGTAGGGAAGGTCGCCGGGGAACGTGGTGGCCTCGCCGACGACGACGCGGGGAATCTGGAACAGCAGGATCGCCCCGGTGCACATCGGGCAGGGCGACAGCGTGGTGTACATGGTGGTGCTCGCGTACGTCGCGCGGCGGCCGGCGTTACGGAGGGCGGAGATCTCCCCGTGCGCGACGGGATCGCCGCGCTGCACCCGCTCGTTGTGCCCGGCCGCGATAACCTGGCTGCCCTCGGCGAGCACCGCGCCGACCGGGACGCCGCCGTCGGCCAGACTGGCCCGGGCCTGGGCGAGGGCCAGGTCCATCATCCCGGTATCGACTGCGTTAGCCTGCGCGAATCCCATGGCCGGTAACGCTATCCCGCAGGCCGGTAAAGTCGGAAGCGTTGGGAGGACCCGTGGATATAGCGGCCATGCTGCTCTGGATCGTCACGGCGGCGGCAGGCGTGTCCCTCCTGGCCGCACGGCGGCCGGCCCGTAGCTCGGCGGAGCCCGCGCCCGCCCCGGCCGAGGGGGTGCCCGCTAACGCGGGCGCGCCCGCGCAGGGCCAGGCGGGCGCGTCCACCCAGGGCCAGACGCCCGCGTCCACCCAGGGCCAGGCGGGCGTGCCGCCCGAGGCTGCGGCGGCTTACGCGGCGGGAGCGAAAGTCCCGCCGATCACCCGCAGCCGGGTCACGACCCAGCCCGGCGAGCATCCCCTGCTCGAGTTCATGCACCCGGCGCTCGGGATCGCGGGCCTGGGCTGCTGGATCGCGTTCGTGTTCACCCGCTTCCACGGGTTCGCGTGGGTCGCGCTCGGGGTGATCGTGGTGACGATCGCCGCGGGAGTGACCTGGTACCTGATCAACGCGCGGGCCGGTGAAGCCGGCGGACGTTACCCGGCCCGGCGTCTCCTGGTTCACGGCTCGGGCGCCGCCGTCACGTTCGTTCTGGCCATCGTGACCGCGCTGGCCCTCGGGCACGGCTGATCCCGGGCCGCGGGCCCCGGCCACGGCTGATCCCAGGCCGCGGGCCCTCGGCCACGGCTGATCCCAAGCCACCTCACCTGCGGTTATACGTCGCACTCAGGTCCGGTTAAGCGAGTGCTTATTCGTGTGTTGCGGGTCACGTCCGCTGAGCACATGATGTGCGGACGCAAGTACGGCGCGGGGATCGCGCCGTCCTTAATTCAGGAGTACGCGATGCGGATCGAGTCCAGCGGGCACAGTCGTGGCAATCCCCGCCTGTATGAGCTGGTCGAGGGAGCACCGAAGACGGGCAAGAGCCCCACCGTGTGGGCGTGGCCCGAGCTGATGGACTTCCTGAAGATCGCGGGCCAGCCGGTGCCGGGGCCGTGGCCGCCGCACCAGGAGCCGCGGCCGGATCCGGAAGAAGACCCGCTGCCGGTCGCCGTGGCCGAGCCGCCCGAGCCACCCGGGGAGACCGGGCCGCCGGCGAAGACCGGGGCGGCGGCGAAGACGGGGGCGGCGGCGCAGCACGACGTTCCGACGCCGCATGACCAGACGCCGCCGCAGCCGGGCCAGACGCCAATACAGCACACGCCAGTACAGCGCGGCGACCGGCACTGACGTTACGTTCCACGTCCAACGAAGGGCAGGAGCCCGGCATGTATCCGTCTCGGTTCCGCTACGAGGCTGCACGTTCCCTCGATCAGGCGGTCCGGCTGCTGCGCGACGGCGGCGACGAGGCCAAGGTCCTGGCCGGCGGCCAGAGCCTGATCCCGATGATGAAGCTCCGCTTCGCCTCGCCTGAGCTGCTCGTCGACATCAACAACATCCCCGGCCTGGACTACCACCACGCCGATCCCGACGGCAGCATTCACGTCGGGGCCCTGTGCCGGCACGCCGACCTGGAGCACTCCGGCCTGCTGCAGAGCCGTCAGCCGACGATGGCCGCGGCCGCCCCGCTGATCGCCGACCCCCTCGTCCGCAATCGCGGCACGCTGGTCGGCTCGCTCTGCCACGCCGACCCCCAGGGCGACTGGGCGTCAGTGGTGCTCGCGCTGGGCGGCTCGATCGTGGCGCACGGCCCGGACGGCCGCCGCACGATCCCGGCCGCGGACTTCGTGCTCGGCCCGTTCGAGAACGCGCTCGCGCACGACGAGATCGCGGTCGAGGCGATCATCCCGGCGCCACGGGGCGCACCGGCCGGCGGCTACCTGAAGCTGGAACGACGGGTCGGCGACTTCGCCACCGCCGGCGTGGCCGTGGCCATCGAGACCGACGGCGCGATGGTCACGCGGGCCGGGATCGCGCTCACCGGCGTGGGCGGATCGACGATCAAGGCCACCGCGGCCGAAGCGGCCCTGACCGGACGGCCGCTGACCGCCGAGACCATCGCGGAGGCCGGCCGGCTCGCCGCGGAGGCGGCACAGCCCAAGTCCGACCATCGCGGCAGCGCGACGTACAAGCGGCACATCGTGCGCACCTTCGTGGTCCGCATCCTCGGCCGCATCGAGGGGACACAGGAAAGGGCCGCCTGACATGACGATCATCTACGAGGAGACCGGCGCAGAGGGCGGCCCGGAGATCCCCCAGCAGCGCGTGACGATCAGGGTCAACGGCCGGAAGGTCATCGCCGAGGTCGAGCCGCGGCTGCTGCTGGCCCACCTGCTCCGGCACGGCATGGGGCTGACCGGCACGCACACCGGGTGCGACACCACCAACTGCGGCGCCTGCACGGTGCTCGTCGACGGGCGCGCGGTGAAGTCGTGCACGATGTTCGCGGTCCAGGCCGAGGGGCGCGAAGTGACCACCGTCGAAGGGCTGGCCACGCAGAGCGAACTGCACCCGCTGCAGGAGGGCTTCAAGGAGGAGCACGGGCTGCAGTGCGGGTTCTGCACCCCCGGCATGATGATGGCCGCCAAGGCCCTGCTGGACCGCAACCCCGACCCCACCGAGGAAGACATCCGCTGGGGCCTGTCCGGCAACCTGTGCCGCTGCACCGGCTACCAGAACATCGTGAAGTCGGTGCTCTGGGCCGCCGAAAAACTGCGGTCCCAGTCCGCAGGCTGAACCAGACCTGAGAAGGGAGCCAGGCCATGACTCAGGCACTGGACGAGATCAAGATCGGCGGGATGGGCGCGAGCCGCAAGCGCGTCGAGGACAACCGCTTCATCCGCGGCAAGGGCAACTACACCGACGACATTCACCTGCCCGGCATGCTGCACATGGAGATCCTGCGCAGCCCGGTCGCGCACGCGCGGATCACCCGGATCGACGCCAGCAAGGCGTGGGAGATCCCCGGGGTGCACCTGGTGCTCACCGGCGAGATGATGGCCACCCGCAACCTGGCGTGGATGCCGACGCTGTCCTACGACACCCAGGCCGTGCTGGCCACCGACAAGGTGCGTTTCCAGGGTCAGGAGGTCGCGTGCGTCATCGCCGATGACCCCTACATCGCCAAGGACGCGTGCGAGGCCATCGAGATCGACTACGAGCCGCTGCCGGTCGTCGTCAACCCGATGCAGGCCGGCGAGCCGGACGCCCCCATCATCCGGGACGACAAGGAAAACCAGGCCGGCAACGTCATCTACGACTGGGAAGTCGGCGACGCCGAGGGCACCGACCGGGCCTTCGAGCAGGCGGACGTGGTCTCGCGGCTGCAGCTGCACTACCCGCGCTCGCACCCCAGCCCGATCGAATGCTGCGGCTCGATCGCGGACTTCAACCGGTCCACGTCCAAGCTCACCGTATACATGACGACCCAGGCGCCGCACATCATCCGGGCCGCGGTCGCGCTGGTCGCCGAACTGCCGGAGCACATGATCCGGATCATCTCCCCCGACATCGGCGGCGGCTTCGGCAACAAGGTCCCCGTCTACCCCGGGTACGTCTGCTCCATCCTGGCTTCCATCCTGCTGGAGCGCCCGGTCAAGTGGATCGAGGACAAGACCGGGAACCTGATCTCCACCGGCTTCGCCCGGGACGTCTACCTGGACGGCGAGCTGGCGCTGCGCCGCGACGGCAAGATCCTCGGCATGCGGATGCGCACCCTGGCCGACCACGGCGCGTTCTTCTCCGACGCGCAGCCGAGCAAGTTCAAGATCGGTCTGATGCACTCGACGTTCGGCTGTTACGACGTTCCGGTCGCGCACCTGGCCGCGCGGGGGCTGTACACGAACAAGGCGCCCGGCGGGGTCGCGTACCGGTGCTCGTTCCGGGTGACCGAGGCGATGTTCTTCCAGGAACGGATGATGCACGCCGCCGCGAACGACCTGGGCATGGACCAGGCCGAGTTCCGCCGGATCAACCTGGTGCGCGACGACCAGTTCCCGCACCGCACCCCGCTCGGCTTCCTGCTCGACTCCGGTCAGTACGGCGCGTGCCTCGAGCTGGGTCTCAAGGCCGTGGGCTACGAGGACTTCCTCCGGCAGAAGGAGGAGGCCAGGAAGAACGGCCGGCTGCTCGGTATCGGCATCTCCACGATGAGCGAGCCGCTGGGCGCGGGCAACAGCCGCGAGTACGACATCCTCGGGATCAAGATGTTCGACTCGGCCGAGATCCGGGTGCACATGACCGGCAAGGCCCTGCTGCGCACCGGCGCGCGCGGCCAGGGCCAGGGCCACGAGACGACCTGGGCCCAGATCGTCGCGCACGAGCTGGGCATCCCGGCCGATGACGTGACCGTGGAGGAGGGTGACACCGACACGGCACCGTTCGGCATGGGCACCTACGCCTCGCGTAGCACGCCCGTGGCCGGCGCCGCGATCGCCATGGTCTGCCGGAAGGTCCGCGCCAAGGCCCGCAAGCTGGCCGCGCACCTGCTGGAGGTGTCCGAGGAGGACATCGAGTGGGAGCTGGGCCGGTTCTACGTGCGCAGCGCCCCGGACCGGGGCGTGACCATCCAGGAATGCGCGATGGCCGCCTACAGCAACATGCCGGACGGCATGGAGCCGGGCCTGGAGAACAACGCCTACTACGACCCGCCCAACCTCACCTGGCCGTTCGCCTGCTACATCGTCACCGTCGAGGTCGACCCCGAAACCGGGGTCTGGGACGTGCTGAACATGGTCGCGGTGGACGACTGCGGGGTGCGGATCAACCCGATGATCGTCGAGGGGCAGATCATGGGCGGCCTCACCGAGGCCTTCGCCATGTCCAGCATGCAGTTCATCACGTTCGACTCCGAGGGCAACTGCATCGGGTCCAACTACATGGACTACCTGATCCCGACCTCGTGGGAAACGCCGGGCTTCGAACTGCACGGCGAGGTCGTGACCCCGTGCCCGCACCACCCGATCGGCGCCAAGGGCGTCGGCGAGTGCGCAGCGGTCGGCGGCCCGGCCGCGTTCGTGAACGCAGTGATGGACGCGCTCGCCGGCACCGGTGTCCGCAACATCGACATGCCGCTGCTGCCCGACCGGGTGTGGGAAGCGATCACCGAGCGCCACGACGTATCCGGCGCACCTCCCGTCCGGTCGGACGGATAGGGAGGGGATGCGTCATGGACGGCTGGGGATTCCTGGAGCAGGGCGCGGAGCTGGCCCGGCGCGGTGAGCCATTCGCGCTCGCGACCGTGGTCTGGCGGCAGGGGCCATCCTCGGGCAAGGAAAGCTGCCGCGCGATCATCACCGCCTCCGGCCAGCTGAACGGCTGGATCGGCGGCGCCTGCGCGGAGCCGGTGGTGATCCGGCAGGCCCGCGAGGTGATCGCCGAAGGCGTGCCGCGGCTGCTGCTGCTCGGGACCGCCGAGCAGTTCGGCGGCCCGCTGCCCGAGGGCATGGACTTCGTGCCCATCTCCTGCCAGAGCGAAGGCGCACTGGAGGTGTACATCGAGCCGATCCAGCCGGCCCCGCACCTCGTGGTGGTCGGCCACTCACCGATGGCCCGCACCCTGGCCGACCTGTCCCGGGCGCTGGGCTGGCGTACCGACCTGGTCGCGGGCCAGGACTTCACCGCCGCTCACGCGAGCGAGCGGTCGATCGTGGTGGTGGCCACTCAGGGCCATCACGATGAGGAGGCCATCACGGCCGCGATCGCGGCCCGCCCGGCCTACGTCGGCCTGGTCGGCTCGGCCCGGCGCGGCGCGGCCGTGCTCGGCTACCTCGCCGAACGCGGCGTGCCGCAGGATGAGCTGGACAAGGTGCGGGTCCCGGCGGGCCTGGACCTGGGCCACACGACGCACCAGGAGATCGCGGTCGCCATCCTCGCCGAGCTCGTCCAGTTGCGCGCGTCGGGCGCGCTCACGGCCGGCCCGGGCCGCACGGCCGGCGTCCACGGCCCGGGCGCGCTGCCCACGGGGGCGGCCGCTCCCTCCGGAGCCGAGGACGCCGTCGACCCCGTGTGCGGGATGACCGTCACCGCCGGGCCGTCCGCCTACCCGCTCACTTACGCGGGCACCGGTTACTACTTCTGCTGCGCCGGCTGCCATCAGAAATTCGAGCAGGACCCCGTGGCCTACCTCGGAAAAGAGACCCGATGCTGATCACGAACGAGTTCGAGGTCGCGGCGCCGATCGACAAGGTGTGGCGGTTCTTCGACGACATTCCGCACGTAGCCGCCTGCCTGCCCGGCACCGAACTGACCGACGACCTCGGCGACGAGAAGTACAAGGGGCGGGTCAGCATCCGGATGGGCCCGGTCCGGCTGCGCTTCGCGGGGACGGCGGACATCGCCGAACGGGACAACGAAGCCAAGCGCATCGTGGTGAACGCCGCCGGGGCCGACGAGAAGGGCCGGGGCCAGGCCGCGATGACCGTCACGGCCAGCCTGACCCGCTCCCGCGCCGGCACCAAGGTCGGCGTGTCCCAGGACCTGCAGATCTCCGGCCCGGCCGCGCAGTACGGCCGCGGCATGATCTCCGACGTCACTTCGGTCCTGATGCGCGATTTCGCCACCAACCTGCAAGACGGGATCGCCCGGCTGGACCGCGGCGAATCGCTGGACACCGGGGCGCCCGCGGCGGCCGAGGCGAGCGGCCTCATGGTGGCCCTGCAGGCCCTGCGGATGGCGCTGCGCCGGGTCTTCCGCCGGTTCTTCGTGCCCTACCAGGCGCCCAACCCGAGCTGAGGAGAACGAGCCATGGTCTTGTGGTGGATCGGCAGCATCGTCCTGCTGGTGGTGGTCCTGCCGGTGGTTGTCGCGCTGCTCAACCGGGTGCTGGCGGCGCTGGAGCGGATCCGGGGCGCCAGCGACGAGATCCTCGGCGGCGGTGTCGCCCTGATCGGCGAGCTGGACGGCGTCCCGGAGGCACTGGCCACGACGGACAGCACCATCAAGGCGGTGGCCGTCGGCGCGGTGCGCTACGCCGGCCCCGTCAGCAAACTTCTCGGCTGAGCCGATTCGGCGTACCGAGCAGGCTCGGTCACCGAGCAGGCTCGGCGGACAGAAAGGAGAGCGCGTCATGCCGGCTGTCGCCTGGTTCACCATCGTCGTTGCCGCGCTGATCGTCGGGATTACCGCGGTGGGCCTGCTGCGGGTCATCTTCCATCTACGGGCCACACGCGCGACGCTCGGCCAGATCCTCGGCGGCGTCACCGTGGTCGCGCAGCAGACCAGCGGCGTCCCGGACGTGGTGGCGTCGGTGAACACGAGCCTGAAACCGGTCCGCGACTTCTGCGAGACGGTGTGAGGGGGATGACGGTGAGAGGGATGACGTCATGAGCTACACCGGCTGGTGGATCGGTTACGGGATCGGCATCCTGGTGGTCCTGGTCGTCGTCGCGCTGGTGACGCCGATCCTGCTGCTGGCCCGATCGATCGGCAAGGCCGCGCCGCTGATCAACGACCAGCTCGCCGCGGCCGCGCGGAATACCGCGCCGCTGAAGGACCTGAACACCACCATCGAGCACGCCACGCTCATCATCGCCGGGCTGAAGCGCGGCCGGGAAAGGCTGGGAGGCTAGGCATGCAACCGCACGTGCTAGCGCTGTCTTCCGGGCAGCACACCGCGTGGACGATCGGGCTCATCGTCGGCTTCGTCGTGATCCTGGCCGTCGTCGCCCTGCTCAGCCTGCTCATCTACCTGGTGAAGATCATTGACCGCCGGGTCATCGAGGTGCGGGACACGCTGACGACCGCGGCCGCGAACACCGAGGCCACCTCGCTGCTCCCGGTGGTCGCGGGCGGCGTCGAGGCGGTCCTCGCCGAGGGCCTGCAGCACCATTTGTTCCTCGGCCGGGTGCTCGGGAAGGTGAAGTCTTGACCACGCTGATCGTCCTGACCGTGCTGGAGATCGTGCTGCTGATCGCCGGGCTCGCGGTCTACCTATACTGGGCCGGCACCCTGCTCAACCGGATCGCCGCCACCCTCGAGCAGTGCGGCGAGCTGGTCGCCGCGATCGTGGAGCACGCCAAGCTGATCGGGCCCAATGTCGAGCACATCAACCAGACCGGCGGCGTGGTCGCGGGCGCGCTGCCGCTGCTGTACGGGATGGGCGAGGAGATCGTGGCCGGGGCCACCTGGACCCCGCAGGAAGAAAACCGCGAGCCCGCCCGGCCCGCATCCGGCCGCCGCCGCTCGCGCATGCACGACGCGGTCGGCTTCGCCCCGCCCCGCTAGCGCCCTGGCCCCGCCCCGGCCCGCCAGCACGACCGGGCGACCCCCTGCCCTTGACACCGGGCGGGGGGTCGTTCCTCAACCGGGCGGAGGATCGTCGGGGCCGCGGGAGGTCAGCGGGCCGGTCCCCGTCCCCGAGTACTCGCCGATCCAGTGGTCCTTCCAGGCCTGGTCGTACTGCTGGGTGTTACAGCGCGGACGGTAGATCGCGGTCAGCTCGCGGGCGATCTGCTCCCGGTGTGCCCGGCCACCGCCCGGTACCTCGTAGGTGCAGATATAGACCTTCCAGCGGGAGCCCGCACGCTGCACCCAGCACGGCGACCGGGGATGCTTGAACGGGAAGCGCTCGGCGGTGAGGTCGTCGCTGTGGCCGATGTAGATCACCGCGTACCGTTCCGGCTTGGTCTCCGGGTCGGGCTTGTACGCGATCGCGTAGACGGCCGGCACGCTCGGCGGCGTCCACCCGGCCAGCAGCCGCGGGCCCTCGAACGGGTAGCCGGCCAGCGAGCCCAGCCGGATCACCGGAGCCTGCCCGCCGGGATGGCCGCGGGCGGCCTCACAGTTCCTCGTCTTCTTCTTCGCTGATCGCCTCGACCCGGACCACGGGATAGACGGGCAGTCGCGCCCGCGTGACCGCACGGCCGAAGTCCGCGGTGGCCTTCCGTATCGCCTCGTCGCGGTCCTCGGCCTCGACGATCAGCTGGGCGCCGTACCGGCTGCTCCCGATGCCGGTCGCGATGCCGGAACTGGCCGCGACGGCGTCGGCGAGCTCCACGATCTCCTCGTGCTCCAGCACCCGGTCACCCTCGGCCTCGATGCCCACACTCCACTTCACCGGACGCTCCTAGCTCAATCCCGGCAGCAGCGCCGCCAGTTCTTCCAGGCTATCTAGATCGTGGCCGGACAGCAGCAGGTCGATGTGCGGCGCGACCACCATCATGCCCAGCGTGCTCGGCCGGAAGTCCGGGTTATGTCCCTTGTGCGGGTTCAGCCAGACCAGCCGGTGACACTGCCGGGAGAGCCGCTCCATCGCGTTAGCCAGGATCTCCGGGTCACCCCGGTCCAGGCCGTCCGAGCAGATGACCACCACCCCGCCGCGGGCCAGGCCACGCCGCCCCCACTGCCGGACGAAGGTGTCCAGCGAGTCCCCGATCCGCGTCCCGCCCTCCCAGTCGAGGACGGCGTGGGCGGCCTGCTCCAGGGCCTCGTCCGGGCGGCGCCGGCCCAGCGGGCGGGTGATGCGGGTGAGCCGGGTACCGAAGCAGAACACCTCGACCCGGCCGGACGCCCGCCGGGCCGAGTGCGCGAACTGCAGCAGGCTCCGCGAGTAGTCGGCCATCGACCCGGAGATGTCGAGGATGAGAATGAGCGGCCGGAGCTTGACCTTGCGCCGCTGCCAGCGCAGCTCCGCGGGCTCGCCACCCGTCCGCATCGAGGCCCGCACCGTCCGGCGCAGGTCCGGGGCCCGCCCGGAGCGCGCGGGCTGGGCGCGCCGGGTGCGGCGCTTCGGCGGGGTGAGCCGCATCCTGGCCATGATCCGGCGCGCCGCCGCCAGCTCCTCCGGGGTGCAGGCGTCGAACGACTTGCGCCGGAGCGCTTCGGCGGCCGAGGCCATCAGGCCGAGGGTGGCCTCCTCTTCGTCCCCGCCCCCGGGCGGGTCGGTGGCCGGCACATCAAGCACCGCCCCCTCCACCTGCGCGGCGATCTGCGCGCTGATCGTCATCATGGCCGGGGCCGGGGCGCTGTCCGCGAGGAAATACGCGCGGAACACCTGGTCGTAGACCTCGATGTCGTCCTTGCGGCTGACCAGCGTCGCGCGGCCCGCCCAGTACAGGTCGAGCAGGTCGGTCGGGTCCAGCGGCACCATGGCCGCGCAGTAGACCAGCAGGTCGCCGGTACCGGCGGCCAGCCCGGCCGCCCGGAGAGCGGCCACGAAGCCCGACAGGACGCCGACGAAGGGCGGTGCGCCAGGCTCCGGATGGGTGACCGGGCCGGGGTCCGGGTCCGGTGCGGCCCGCTCAGGCACCGGACGTGATCTCCCTGAGGTTCTCGCGGACGAAGTCGAGATCGTCGCGTTCCTTCAGCACCGCGCCGAGAGTGACAGAGGCGTTGTCCTCGTCCAGGTCCGTCTCGCCGAGGAAGTCGAGGGTGCGCGCCCAGTCGATGGTCTCGGCCACACCCGGCGGCTTGGCCAGGTCCAGTTCGCGAAGCCGGTGCACGGCCGCGACCACCTTCCGCGCCAGGGTCTGCGCGACGTCCGGCTCCCGGACGGTGACGATCTCCAGCTCACGCTCGGCGGACGGGTACCCGATCCAGTGGTAGAGGCAGCGCCGCTTGAGCGCGTCGTGCAGCTCACGGGTCCGGTTCGAGGTGAGGATGACCAGCGGCGGGCTCTCCGCACGGATCGTGCCCACCTCGGGGATGCTGACCTGGAAGTCGGAGAGCACCTCGAGCAGGAACGCCTCGAACTCGTCGTCGGCCCGGTCCACCTCGTCGATCAGCAGCACCGCCCGGTCGCCGGCCCGGACCGCCTCCAGCAGCGGCCGTTCCAGCAGGAACTTCGGGCCGAAGAGTTTCTCCACGGCCTCGTCACCGGCGAGCTGATGCTCCGACATGGCCCGGATGTGCAGCATCTGGCGGGCGTAGTCCCACTCGTACAGCGCCTGGCTGGTGTCGATGCCCTCGTAGCACTGCAGCCGGATCAGCTTCCGGCCGAACACCGACGCGAGCACCTTGGCCGCCTCGGTCTTGCCCACCCCCACTTCACCTTCGAGCAGCACGGGACGCTGCAGCGACAGCGCGACGAACAAGGTGGTAGCCAGGCCCCGGTCGGCCAGGTAACCGCCCTCGCGCAAGATGCCGGTCAGTTCGCCGACGCTTTGGGGAAGGCCCGCGTGGCCCGGTGATCCGTGCCCGGCGGCTTCGTCCGGCACGAGTCAGCGCGCGGTGGGGGCGTTGGGCGCGGAACCGAATACGAGGTCCTTCAGGCTCGCGCCGGAGTTCAGCTTGCCCTCCCGCTCCAGCCTGCCGCGCCACGCGGCCCGGATATCTTCGTCCGTGCCGTCAAATCCGACGTTCTGCATGTTCTTGCAGGACTTGCCGTGACCGTGGTGGCCCAGGACCTCGTCCAGGTCGGCACCGCCCTGACCCTGCGCGCTCCACACTTCCCGCAGGACCTCAAGGGCCTCGACTGGCTCAGCCATACGCGTATCCCTCCGGCCATCAACTGGTCTGACCGACTTTAGTTCGCGCCGGCGGACATGGCGACCGCCGATTAAGGCTTCTCTTATTCGCCCCTAATGCGCGGCCGTCGCCGTGACCGCGGTAACCGCGCACGCGCTGGCTCTTGCCCCGGGCGTGCGGCCGCCGTACGATTTTTGTTACCCGTCAGTAACGGAGGTCAGGTCATGGGACTCGCGTTCGAACGGGTGGGCTCGGGACCGCCCCTCGTCCTGCTGCACGGCATCGGGCACCACCGCCAGGCGTGGAACGCCGTCACCGGGCTGCTGGCCCCCAGCCGGGAGCTGATCCTGGTCGATCTCCCCGGCCACGGCGAGTCGCCGCCGCTGCGGCTGGAGGGGCGTCCGCCGGTGGAGGCGCTGGCCGCGGAGGTCGCCGCCTTTCTCGACTCCCAGGGCCTGGATCGCCCGCACGTGGCCGGGAACTCGCTCGGCGGGGTGCTGGCGCTGATTCTCGCGGCCCACGGGCGGGCCGCGAGCGCGACCGGGCTGTCGCCCGCCGGGTTCTGGCGGCGCGGCGCGGACTTCCGGCGGGCCAAGGCGATCTTCACGGTCATGCAGGCGGCCAGTGCGGGGGTCCATCCGGTCGCCGCCGGCCTGACGCGATCCCGGGCCGGCCGCGCCTTCATGTACGCCGCCATCGTCGCCAAGCCGTCCCAGCTCAGCCCCGAGCAGGCGCGGGCCGACGCCGCCGCCTTCCGCACGGCCCGCGGCACGATGAAAGAGATCCTGGACGTCCCGGCGTCGTTCACCCTGGACATCCCGGACGACGTGCCGGTCACGATCGCCTGGGGGACGCACGACCGGCTGCTTCCGGCCGGCCAGGCCGACGTCGCCCGGCAGCGCCTGCCCCAGGCCCGTTTCGTCCTGCTGCCGGGCTGCGGGCACGTTCCGATGACGGACGACCCGGCGCTGGTCGCCCGGGTCCTGCTCGAGGGCAGCACGGTGCCTGCCCCCGCGCCCGCGCGGGCCACGGCCACGGCCGAGGGCGCTACGGGCGGGTGAGACGCCAGACGATCCCGGTCCCGGTCCCGGCCTCCGGCCTGATGTCGAGTGACCGCGACCCCAGCTCGGTGAAACCGAGTTTGCGCGGAACCGCCGCACTGGCCTCGTTGAGCTCGTCGTGCACGATCTCGACGTGGTCGATGCCGGGCAGCCGGAACGCGGCGTCCGTCAGCGCGGCGGCGGACGCCGTGGCCAGCCCGCGGCGGACGTACGCCTGGTGCACCCAGTACCCGATCTCCAGTCCGCCCGGGGCGATCCTCGCCATCAGCCCGCAGCTGCCCGCAATCTGCCCGCCCACGGTGATCGCGTAGTTGTAGGCCACGCCGCTGTTCCAGTCCTGCTCACAGGCGGCGAGGAAGCCGCCGGCGTTCTCCCGGGTGTACGCCGGCGCCCACGGCATCCACGGCCGCAGGTGGTCCATCGACTCGATGACCGCCGTATAGGCGGCCTCTTCGTCGTGCCACCGCCATCGGCGGAGGGTGACCGGCCCGTACTCGAGCGTCTCGCCGGGGCGGGGAGCGGAGTCCTGCATCCCTCCATGCTGGCCTTCTCCCGCGGACGGGGACAACCCGATTATCCGCCGCCGCGATATCGTCGGCGCCGAGTCACGGAGAGGAGCCCGGATGGACGTCAAGGACACCATCGCCGGCACGGTCATGGGCGCGCGGGAACGGCTGACGGAGCTGAGTCACCGGCTGCACGCCCACCCCGAGGTCGCGTGGTCCGAGGAGCGCGCCGCCGCCTGGGTCAGCGCGGAACTGGCCGACGCCGGGTTCGACGTGGAGGCAGGCGCCTGCGGTCTGCCGACCGCGTTCATCGCCCGGACCGGCACCGGGCCGCTGCACGTGGGCATCTGCGCCGAATACGACGCCCTCCCCGGGCTCGGGCACGCCTGCGGGCACAACATCATCGCGGCCGCCGCCGTGGGGGCCGGCCTCGCGCTCGCGGCGGCCGCCGACGATCTGGGGCTCACCGTGACGGTGTTCGGGACACCGGCCGAGGAAGGGGGCGGGGGCAAGGTGTACATGCTGGAACGCGGGGCGTTCCGTGGCGTGCACGCGGCGATGATGGTGCACCCGGGCCCGGTCGACGTCGCGGAGGCCCGGCCGTTCGCCGTCTCGCACATGCTGGTCCGCTACCGGGGCCAGGCCACGCACGCGGCCGCCTACCCCGAGCGCGGTGTCAACGCCGCCGACGCGTTCACGATCGCGCAGGTCGCGATCGGGCTGCTGCGCCAGCAGTTGCCGCCGAGCACCCGGGTGCACGGGATCATCACCCACGGCGGGGACGCCCCCAACATAATCCCGGACCGCACCGAAGGCCGCTGGTACGCCCGCGCCGAGACCCTGCACGAACTGGCCGCGCTGGAGCCCCGCGTGCGGCGCTGCTTCGCGGCCGGGGCGCTCGCCACCGGGTGTGAGCTGGAGATCGAGGTGGATGCGCCGCCCTACGCCGAATTCCGCAACGATCCCGACCTGCTGCCGCTCTACCGCGCCAACGCGGAGCGGCTCGGCCGGCGGTTCGCGCCCCCGGAGGGGGCGGCCCCGGGTGCCGGGGACCCTGGCGCGGGAGGCTCTGGTGCGGGGACAACCGGGGATGCCGCGGCCGCCGGCCGGATGAACCGCGCCTCCACCGACATGGGCAACGTCTCCCTGATCGTGCCGTCGATCCACCCCTACATCGGGATCGGCTCGCTGCCTGCGGTCAACCACCAGAAGGAGTTCGCCGCACATTGCGTCAGCCCGGCCGCGGACCAGGCACTCGTGGACGGGGCGATCGCCCTGGCCTGGACCGCCGCGGACGCGGCCCTGGACGAGACGGTCCGCGGCCGCCTGCTCGCCGGAGACCACTGAGCGGAGCCAACCGGCGGATATGAAAGCCTTGTGACCGGAGGTGTTCGCGTGAAGATCGGACTTCAGATTCCTGATTTCACCTGGCCAGGGGGCGCCGCACAGATCGGCCCGGCCCTGGCCACTATCGCCCGCACCGCGGATGACACTGGCTTCGACCGCATCATGGTCATGGACCACCTGTTCCAGATTTCCATGGTGGGACCGGCCGAGCACGAAATGCTGGAGGCGTACACCACGCTCGGTTTCCTGGCCGCGCACACGTCGCGGGCCCGGCTCGGCACGCTCGTCACCGCGGCCATCTACCGGTATCCGGGCCTGCTGGGCAAGACCATCACCACCCTGGACGTGCTGTCCGGCGGCCGGGCGTGGCTGGGGATCGGGGCGGGCTGGAACGAGGAGGAGTCGCGTGGCCTGGGCATCCGGTTCCCGCCGATGTCCGAGCGGTTCGAGCAGCTCGAGGAGAGCATCCAGATCTGCCTGCAGATGTGGGCCGGGGACGAGAGCCCCTATAACGGCAAGCTCAATCATCTGGAGCGCCCGCTCAACTCACCGCAGGCCCTGACCAGGCCGCACCCGCCGATCATGATCGGGGGCGGCGGGGAGAAGAAGACCCTGCGGCTGGTGGCGAAGTACGCGCAGGCGTGCAACCTGTTCCCCACCCCGGATCTCGGCCACAAGCTCGAGGTGCTGCGTGAGCACTGCGAGCGCGAGGGCCGGAACTACGACGAGATCGAGAAGACCGCCATCTTCCCCTTCGACGTCGGCCCGAAGGGCGAGAAGGCCGGCGAGGTGATCGACCGGCTCGGGCAGCTCGCGGAGGCCGGGATCCAGGCGGTGATCGGCGGCCTGAGAGATGTCCATGAGATCACCCCGCTGGAGGTCATGGGCAGCGAGGTCATCCCCGCCGTCGCCTCCCTCGGCACCTGACCCCCGGCTGTCCCCCGCGCCCGGGCCGCCGTGGCGCGGGGGACAGCCGGGGTGGGCGGGGCGGTCAGCAGTCGCGGGAGGCGGGAATGCCCGCCACCCGCGCGCTGAGCCAGTTCACCACGTCCGTCCGGGCCAGCACCTGGGTCAGGACGTGGTCGCCGGCGTACCCGGTGAGCTGCGTGGTCACGCCCAGAGCACAGTACTGACGGTCCAGCGCCTGCTCGACACTCCACGGGATGATCTCGTCGAGCAGGCTGTGGTACTGGT
>Ga0116134_1000356_pt1 | contig 24104 bp, 23 predicted proteins | sample June2015DPH_19_5_FD_89737 | JGI IMG/M metagenome (GOLD analysis project Ga0116134, IMG submission 89737) | Peatland microbial communities from SPRUCE experiment site at the Marcell Experimental Forest, Minnesota, USA - June2015DPH_19_40 | ecosystem: Environmental > Terrestrial > Soil > Wetlands... | reverse complement strand
TGGCGTTCTGCAGCTTGCCCTGCTGGACAAACTTTTCCGCGGCGCTGAGAACCTTCTGTTTGTTGAAGCCAAAACCAAACGCCATAAGGGTGTGCGGACTCCAGCCTTTTTCCCGCCGAACGCCTGCAATTTCCGCCAGCGCCGAACGGCTCCGAACCTCGCCGGGAGATTCCCAGACGAAACCCCGCAAACCGCGTAAACCGGGATCGCGGAGTAAGGTAATTGTAAGGCCGGGTACCCGCAGTCCGATGGTTACCGACGATTACCGGGGGTTACCGAAAGGGAGTGTACGTCCGGTTCCGGAAAAAGCTGCTCCCAGCTTCCCGAATGGGAGCAGGAAAATGTCACCCATATTCCACGCCGCTCTTTTTATGGTGTATCCTGCTCCCCCGGTGTTTCTCTACTTTGCCATTGAGGAAAGACCATGGGCACACCCAAGAAGAGCAGTCCCGCGGCCGCTAAAGTGGATCTCAAATTGGATCTCTATGACAAGCTCATCGCGACCCATCCCGAAATCGAACGCAAGGGCGCTGCCAATCCCTACACTTCCCTGAACGGAAACATGTTTACGCTGCTGCAGGATTCCCGCTCCCTGGCCATCCGGCTACCTGAGGATAAGCGGGAGGAGTTTCTGAAGAAATACAAGACTACGCTGTTTAAGGCGTACGGCGTAGTGATGAAGGAATATGTTGCTGTGCCTGACGAGTTGCTGAAAAAGACAAAAGAACTGCAGAAGTACCTCGAGTTTAGCTACGAATATGTCAAAACTTTAAAGCCCAAGCCAACCAAGAGGAAGTCCAGGAAATCGTGACCGGCGAGGTTCGCGGATCGAGTCATCGATTCCCGGTCTTCATTTGGCTGTGAAATGCGGAGCTTTTTCGGCCCAGCGCTCTCGCACTCCCGCCAGAAACCTTTCCCTGTCCTCCCTCATTAGCCGGACCAACGCCGGATTGTCGGTTTCTTCATGGGCGGCCGCCCACAACACCATTTCCGTTAGCACCGGCGCAAGATCGATCCCTTTGGCGGTCAGCAAGTAATTCTGCTTTCGCCCGTCTAATGGGTCGGGTTCCGCGGTAATGATTCCATGGTCGACCAGTTTCCGCAGGCGGTCGGCCAGAATATTCGTCGCAATTCCTTCATAGCCCTCCATGAATTCCTTGTAGGTCCGGAACCCGCGCAGCATCATGTCGCGGATGATCAACAGCGACCAGCGATCGCCCAGCATCTCCACGGATGCATTCAGTGGACACTCCGAGCGCCGCTTCGCATGGCGTTTCCCGGCCATATTTTTATGATAATTATTTTACTTGCATTAAACAAGTAATATGTTTCATAATCTGCCGCGCCGGGTGGTCGAATCATAAAAAACCATAGAAGGAACAAAAACAAGGAGACAACCATGGACGCAAAACCCACGCACGAACAAGCGCGACTCCACCTGCAGATCTATGACATGCGCCGCGAGGCCCGGCTGCGCCAGGCTCGCGAGTGGTACGTCAAGAACTACTTCGTGGACAATCTCGAGGACTGGATGCGAATCGCCGCGCCGGGAACGGAAACGGGCGCGTTCGCGATGATGGTGCTCAGCTATTGGGACCAAGCCTGCGCCATGCTCAACTACGGCCTGCTCCATGAGGATCTCTTCTTTGAGACCAGCGGCGAGTTTTTCGGGGTCTGGGAGCGCGTCAGGCACATCGTCCCGCAGGCTCGGGAGCGGTTTATGAATAAGCAGTTCCTCGCCCACTTGGAAAAAGCGGCGCAGCGCTACGAAACCTGGATTGAAAACCGCAGTCCCGGTCATATCGCTGCCATGAGCCAGTTTATGAAACAGATGCGCCCTCAGCCGGCAGCGGCAGCGTAACGCCTGATTCAGATGCGAGAACAAATAGCGAGCGAGCCTGCGCCCCGGGTGCACAACAGTGCTTCCGCGGCGCGGGCTCACACTTAGCATGACAAAGATTCTGTACAACTGAGAGGGCCATATGCAAAAAATCACTCCTTTCCTGTGGTTCGACGGCAAGGCCGAAGAGGCAGCAAATTTCTATGTTTCCATTTTTAAGAACTCGAAAATCCTGAACGTTGCCCGTTATGGAGAAGCGGGGCCGGGACCGAAAGGAACCGTGATGATGGTGACTTTCGAAGTCGAAGGGCAACGATTCATGGCGCTGAACGGGGGCCCGCACTACACTTTTTCTCCCGCCATATCGTTCTTTGTAGACTGTGAGACGCAAACGGAAGTAGACGAGTTGTGGGAGAAGCTCTCCGCTGGAGGAAGCGAACTGCAATGCGCCTGGCTGAAGGACAAATTTGGCGTGTCGTGGCAGATCGTCCCGAGAACTTTGATCGAGCTGATGCAGGACAAAGACCCGGTGAAATCGCAAAGGGTCTTCAAAGCCATGCTGCAGATGACCAAGATCGACATTGAGGGCTTGAAACGAGCTTATCGGGGTGAATGAAATGGATAAAAGGAGCGCAGTATGAGCCAGGTACGAGTTCTGGTCGGTACACGCAAAGGCGCGTTCGTTTTGACGTCGGACGGCAAGCGCGAGCAGTGGGAGGTTAGCGGCCCACATTTTGCGGGCTGGGAGATCTACCACCTCAAGGGATCGCCCGCGGACCCGAATCGGCTGTATGCGTCGCAGTCCACCGGCTGGTTCGGGCAGTTGATCCAGCGATCGAACGACGGCGGCCAGACGTGGGAGCCAGTGGGCAACAAGTTCGTGTACGACGGCATCCCCGGCACTCACCAGTGGTACGACGGCACGGCGCATCCCTGGGAGTTCAAACGAGTGTGGCATCTGGAGCCGTCGCTCACCGATCCGGATACTGTTTACGCTGGAATCGAAGACGCTGCCCTGTTCCGGTCGAGCGACGGCGGGCAAACGTGGCAAGAACTCTCCGGACTGCGCGGCCACGGCTCCGGCCCCCAATGGCAGCCGGGCGCGGGCGGGATGTGCCTGCACACCATCATTCTCGATCCGAGCGACCCCGGCCGGATTTTCATTGCCATCTCGGCGGCGGGCGCGTTTCGCACCGACGACGCGGGTAAAACCTGGAAACCGATCAACCGTGGACTGCGTTCCCAACACATCCCCGACCCCAGCGCTGAGGTCGGTCACTGTGTTCACCACATCGCGATGCACCGGTCGCGTCCGGATGTGCTGTTCATGCAGAAGCACTGGGACGTGATGCGCAGCAACGACGCCGGCGATTCGTGGCAGGAGGTCAGCGGAAACCTGCCCACCGACTTCGGGTTCGTGATCGACGTGCACGCACACGAGCCGGAAACCATCTACGTTGTCCCCATCAAGAGCGACTCGGAGCACTTTGTTCCGGATGGGAGGCTGCGCGTGTTCCGCAGCCGCACTGGCGGGAACGAATGGGAGGCGCTGACCAAAGGCTTGCCGCAACGCGACTGCTACGTCAACGTGCTACGCGACGCGATGGCCGTGGACTCGCTCGACAAATGCGGCGTGTATTTCGGCACCAGCGGCGGGCAGGTTTATGCCTCGGCCGATGCTGGAGACAACTGGGCCACAATTGTTCGCGATCTTCCGGCAGTGCTATCGATCGAGGTGCAAACGCTGCCATGACCACATCGATATGATCCGAGTCATTCTCCCGCAACATCTGCGAACGCTGGCGCAAGTTGGCGCCGAGCTACAGCTCGACGTTGAGGGCCGGCCCACGCAGCGCTTGGTCCTCGATGCGCTCGAGGCCCGCTATCCGATGCTGCGCGGCACGATCCGCGACCAAGTCACCCAGCAGCGCCGGCCGTTCCTGCGGTTCTTCGCCTGCGAAGAGGATCTATCCCATGAGCCGCCGGACGCTGCACTGCCCGACGCGGTTGCGTCAGGGGCGGAGCCCTTTATCGTCATAGGAGCGATCGCCGGCGGCTAGGAGCGGCACTCGCGACGTAAGGGACTTCTGCAATTCGGTTTTTTCACTTCTGCAATGCAACCGCTACTTCGCCGCGCTTCTCCATGGGAACGAATTCCCGCGTGTCGTGCCCGATCCAGACCTGGCGCGGACGCGCAATTTTCTGTTCGGGGTCGTTCAGCATTTCCTGCCATTGCGTCAGCCAGCCGACGGTGCGCGGAATCGCGAACAAAACCGTAAACATCTCGGGCTTGAAGCCCATCGCCTGGTACATGATGCCGGAGTAGAAGTCCACGTTGGGATAGAGCTTGCGCTGCACGAAATAATCGTCTTCGAGCGCGATGCGCTCCAGTTCGAGAGCAACTTCGAGTTTGGTATTGTGTCCGGTAACTTCGAACACCTGGTCGGCGGCCCACTTGATGATCTTGGCCCGCGGATCGTAGTTCTTGTAGACGCGGTGCCCAAAGCCCATCAGCTTGCCTCTTCCCTCCTTGATTTTTTTGATGTAGGCGGGCACGTTGGCTTTGGTTCCGATCTCGTCCAGCATGTGCAGCACTTCCTCGTTGGCCCCGCCGTGCAGCGGTCCGGAAAGAGCGGATGCGGCCGAAGCGGTAGCCAGGTAGGGGTCGGAGTAGGAGCTGCCCACCGAGCGCATGGCGTTGGTGCTGCAGTTCTGCTCGTGGTCGGCGTGCAGAATAAAGAGGACGTCGAGCGCGCGCGCGATCACGGGATTGGCGACATACTTGGGCTCGACCATCCGCCACAGCATGTTCATGAAGTTTTCGGTGTAGGTGAGATCGTTGTCGGGATACACGTACGGGAATCCCACCATGTGGCGATAGGACATGGCGGCGATGGAGGGCATCTTGCCGATCAAGCGCTTGATCTGCAGCAGGCGGGTTGCCGGATCGTGAACGTTCTTCGCCTCCCGATACACGGTCGACAGCGCCGCCACGGTGCTCACCAGCATCGCCATAGGGTGCGCGTTGTCGCGGAAACCTTCCATGAATTTCTTGGTGGTTTCATGGAGCATGGTGTGGTGGGTGATCTCGTAGACCCAATCCTTCAATTCACTCGAGGTGGGCAGCTCGCCGAACAGAAGCAGGTAGGCGACTTCGAGATAGGTACAGTGCTCGGCGAGAACGTCGATGGGATAACCGCGGTAGCGCAGGATTCCCTTATCGCCGTCAATGTAGGTGATCGCGCTCCGGCAGGAAGCGGTATTGGTGAAGGCGGGGTCATAGGTCATCAGGCCGAAATCATCAGGCCCGGTCTTAATCTTGCGCAGATCCATGGCGCGGATGGTGCCATTTTCGACGGGAACGGTGTAGCTCTGCCCGGTACGGTTGTCGGTGATAGTCAAGGAATCTTGCGACATTCAAACCCTCCTGAGAACGATAGCCAGCGAAAGAACCTAACGCGGGAGCAAACGCGCCCGCCCATAGTATCGAGGCGGCGCACTGGAAGCTGTGTCCTACGTCACAAAAGAACGTTCACCTGCACATTCCGCTGTGACCAGCCAATCCTACCAGCACCGGGCCCTGATTGGGGCTGGGAGCCGTAGAGGCGTGGCTTGCCGCATCTGGCCGCGGCCCTTACTCGTTGGCCACGCGGCGGTGCGGTTTCACCGCGAGGCAGCGCGCGAAGATCGCCGACACCTGGGGAATCTCCTCCTCATTCAAGCGAATCGCGCTGCCCAGTTTCTTCAAGGCCGCATTCAGAGCGGCGGGTTGCGCGTGGGTCAGTTCCGAGAGTTGCTGCCACTCCCGGGCAACGGGGATGCGCTCGTCGGTTTCGGCGTCTTCGCAAAATTGATCGGCCGCTTCCGGAGGAGTTCCGTACTCGTCGGCAACATCCTCATGGAAGTAGCCCCGCAGGAACGTATGCAGCGCGGGAAAGTTGGCGGCGGTGATTTCCGGTTTCGGGTTCATGAGCGGCACTCCGGATAAGAAGTCAAAACGTAATATTCGTTGGGCCCGGCGTATTTCAGCACGACCAGCGCGTGCGAGCACGGGCGTGCCTGGCTCTCGCCGCGATTGCGAGAGATCGTGCGGCCGATCGGAGCTGAGCTGTCGTAGTCCAGCACCAGGTTGGGATGTCCACCCGTGCGGCTGAGCCAGCGCTGAATTCGGTCCTGCGATGCTGCGATGGCCGCGCCCACGGCATGTTCAGCGGTCGGGCGGTCGGTGTAAGTCGACGCGCCGGTAATGCGGGGCTCCCGCTGCAGGCGCTGGCGCAGTTCGTCATCGGTCTGTCCCACATGCTTGCGCAGAATGTGTCCACCAGCGGCCTCGTCCTGGCTGAGGTCGCGCACCGGACCATTGGTCGGGTGGGCCTCGACCCGAGCGGTGATCGACCCCGACGGCGCCGCAGCGGCGCCGTTCGTGGCCGCGGGCGGCTGGCACGAGATCAAGCCACACATCCCCAGCGCGAAGACGATCTGAACTGTGACGCTGCGAACTGGAGGAATTCTTGTCATCCGTCCCCAACTACGGCACCGAGCGCGGGTCATCACATGTAAAGTTCTGGGAATTGTGCTACTAAACAGGGTGTGCGGGCAAGTCTTTTGGATTCGCTGGACGATTTCGAGCGCTGCGGTGACGACTGCGCCTACGTGTTTCCGCGAGGATACCGGCGCGAGCGTTGGCGCTACCAGCGGGTCGCCGAAGTGGCGTATCAGTTTGCCCGCGAGCTTCAGGCGCGCAATATCGGCAAGGGCGATGCGGTGCTGTTGTGGAGTCCGAACTGCGCCGAGTGGGTAGCGGCATTCCTCGGATGCGCGCTTTGCGGGGTCATTGCCGTTCCCATCGACGATGGCGCCAGCCCGGATTTTGCGCGCCGGATCAGCACGCAGGTGCGAACGAAGCTGGTGTTGTGTCCGCGCGAACGGGGCCCGATTTTTGACGGACTGGTGGCGGGGAAGGTCGTGACTAAGGTCGTAACTATCGATCCCGCCGATCTGGCGGCCGCAGTCGCAGAGCATCCGGCCGAACGCTTTCGCCCCGCTCAGATTCAGCCTTCCGATCCACTCGAAATCGTTTTCACGTCCGGCACCACGGCCGAGCCCAAGGGAGTCGTGCTCACCCACGCCAACGTGGTCGGCAACCTGGCCCCGATCGAAACCGAGATCGGAAAATACCTGAAGTACGAGCGGTTGGTGCATCCGATTCGCTTCCTGAACCTGCTGCCGCTGAGTCACGTTTTCGGCCAATTCCTGGGAATCTTTCTGCCACCGCTGTTGGGCGGCACGGTCGTATTCGAAAACACATTCAACCCAACCGAAGTCATGGCTACGATCCGCCGGGAACGCGTCTCGGTGCTGGTGGCCGTCCCGCGCATGATCGAGTCGCTGCAGCAGAAGATCGAACGCGATCTCGAGGACAGTAAATATGACACCGGTGGTCGCGAGAAGTTTGCCGCGCGCTACGCCGCCGCTAAAAGCCAGTACTTTCTGCGGCGCTGGTGGACTTTCCGCGACCTGCGCCGCCGGTTCGGATGGAAGTTCTGGGCCGTGATCAGCGGCGGCGCCGCTCTCGATCGCGAGACCGAAGAGTTCTGGCATCGCCTGGGATACGCCGTGATCCAGGGATATGGATTGACCGAAACCACTTCGCTGATCAGCTTGAACCATCCCTTCCACACCAGCCGCGGCTCTATCGGCAAGGTTCTGCCGGGGCGCGAAATCAAGCTTGGCGACGACGGTGAGATTCTGGTTCGCGGCAGCGGCGTCGCCAGCGGCTATTGGAACGGACACGAACTGCAACCGGTCGCGAGCGATGAAGGCTGGTATCGCACCGGCGATCTGGGCGCGCTCGATGAGCAAGGCAATCTTTTTTTCAAGGGGCGCAAAAAGGAAGTGATTGTCACGCCCGCTGGCATGAATGTTTATCCCGAGGATCTGGAAGCGGCTTTGCGAGGTCAGAAGGAGGTTCGGGATTGCGTGGTCGTCGGGCTGGAGCGCGGCGGAAATGCCGAACCTTGCGCGGTGCTGATTCTGCGCGACCGCGACGCGGACGGATCGGGCGTTACCGCGCAGGACACCACTGCGCAGAATATTGTCCAGCGCGCGAACGAAACGCTGGCCGAATACCAACGCATGCGCATCTGGTTCGTCTGGCCCGAGGAAGATTTCCCCCGCAGCTCCACGCAGAAGCCGCGGCGCAACGTGATTCGCGATGCGGTCGAGGCTGGCCTCCGTGGACAAACGCCGGCGAACGCCGCCAGCCCGCTCTCCGAACTGCTGACGCGAATCACCGGCCGCGCAGCGCCGAACCTGATGCCCGACGCAGACTTGGAAAGCGGGTTGGGGTTAAGTTCTCTCGAACGCGTCGAACTGCTCAGCGCGCTCGAAGACCGTTACCAGGTCGACCTGAGCGAAACCAAATTCGCGACGGCAGCGACCGTCGGCGATCTCGAAAAACTGCTGCAGGGTGAACGAGGCTCTCGCCGACAGCTTCATGAGCTTCATGCTCCGGGCTTTCACTATCACTATCCACGCTGGGCCCTGCGCTGGCCGACTACGTGGGTGCGCCTGGCGTCGCATTATCTGCTGGCGCGCCCGGCGGTGTTTCTTCTGGGATGGCCTCGCGTGAGCGGGCGCGAGAACCTGCGCGGGGTTCGCGGGCCGCTGCTGGTCATCTCCAACCATATTGCCGATGTCGATATCGGCTTCATCCAGTTCGCGCTCCCTGCGCGCCTTCGCCACAAACTGGCGACCGCAACCGGCGGCGAGGCGCTGGAAGCGCTGCGTTCGCCCGGCTCGGATCGGTCGTGGTTCCGTCGCATCTACGATCGTACGCTGTGGACGCTCGGTGTCGCCCTGCTGAATCTGTTCCCGCTGCCGCGCCAGTCCGGCTTCCGCAAGAGCTTTGCCTACGCCGGAGAGGCCGTCGATCGCGGCTACAGCGTTCTGGTGTTTCCGGAGGGGAAGTACACCGAAGACGGAAAACTCTGCCCGTTCCGCACCGGAGTTGGCCTGCTCGCCAACAATCTGCGCATCCCCATCCTGCCGATGCGGATTGATGGTCTATTTGAAATCAAGAAGGCGGGCAAAAAGTTTGCGGCGCCTGGGAAGATTCAAGTGCGCATCGGCAAGCCGATGCGGTTCGCGCCGGAAACTGATCCGGAAGAAATCGCGCGGGCACTGCAAAAGGCGGTTGAGAGCCTGTGAGCCGTCTTTTATTTCTCGTTGTTAACTACAAAGATATTAACCCGTGTTTACTACTACCCCCCTACCCCCCTCCTAGTCGAATCATGGGGTTACGGGGATCGAGCCGCCAAAATCTAGAGCGCCAAGGACTTATTTTCAAAATATTCCGAAATAAGGACTTAGCTCAAAATCCCCGGCTTTTCTATGCTTGTTGGGATTTTGGCGGCGGGCTGACGCCCGTTCATCTCCTCACTTTATGTTTATCAAAGAGCCACTAACTCATGGGCCTGGGGCTTCGAGGGCCGTCCTGGTGGCGGGCACACCTCGGGCCTGCTACAGGTCGACTCCCATTGTCGCCGACGGGCGGTTAGATGTCTGTGATGGTGCTCACTGGGCGTTTGTGATGAAAAAAAGTCAAAGGCCCCGCCCAATCGAGACTTGGACTAGGGACACCTCGCGCCGGGGCACGCCGCGAGTTAGGCGTTGAAGGTTAGTCAATCGGACGATGGAAGAGATCGCCTGCAAGGAGTAACCTTAATGCCTCCGAGGACGAGTAACTCGCAAGGAGAGATCGAATGGCACTGCCGAATGCTTACCTAGTTACAACGAAGAACCTGGATGCGTTTCTGAAATCCATCCAGTCCGCAAAAGCGCCGGAGCGCTTCACCATCCAATTCCTAAAGCAGCTGGACTTTAACAGCTCTAACGATCGTCTCTTGCTCGGCGTGCTCAAGGCCTTGGGGTTCATCGACGACGGTGGCGTACCGAAGCAACGATACTTTGACTTCTTGGACCAAGGCCAATCGGGAAGGGTGCTCGCCGAGGGAATTCGCGAAGCTTACTCAGACCTCTTCAACGTCAATAAGAACGCTCAGACCTTGACCGTGGAGGAGCTCAAGAACAAACTGCGCACACTCACTCTTGGACAGAAGTCGGATAACGTGGTGTCGTTGATGGCGAACACGTTCAAGGCTCTCTCCGAACTGGCTGATTGGAAGACCGTGCCGCCAACGGCGCCCCCTCCATCTGCGACGCCCGAAAAGAAGCCAGAAGGCCCCGCAAAGCCCCCTCCGCTTCCTCCGCCGCCACAAACCACTGTGCCGCCGGAGCTGGACACAGTTAATCGACCGCTCCAACTTCATTACAACATACAAATCCACTTGCCTGAATCTCGCGACTCTGCGGTGTTTGACGCGATCTTCGCCGCTCTTCGCAAGCATTTGCCGTGAGTGAGGACCCAATGAATTCTGACGATGCCTATTCGTTCGTGTTCCGAGGTTTGCTGACCGAGGAAGCGTTGGACAGGACAGGACGGCTCCGAAGGGTGGGCCTATCCGCTCGCTTCGATCCCGAGATGGCGGCGCGTTTGCCAATTGACTCCTTCGACGAAGAACTCGTCGCTCGCGCCCAGAAGATGGCTGTCGTGTACGTCGCCATCGCAGCCTTCGAGAACGCGGTGCGAGAATTCGTCAGCAAGGTTCTGCTTGAGAAGTTCGGTGAGGATTGGTGGACACAGTCGGTCTCAGAGAAGATCAGATTAAAGGCTGAGTCACGGCGTGCAGAGGAGGAGAAAATCCGCTGGCACACACCTCGCGGAGACGAGCCGATCAACTACACGGAGTTCGGCGACCTCGGCGCAATCATGAGCCAGAACTGGGAATTGTTCGTGGATTATGTTCAGAATCAGGATTGGATGAAGTTAATTATTTCGACCGTCGAGCGTTCACGTAACGTCATCATGCATAGCGGCGACCTCGGCCTACAAGACGTGGAGCGCATCGCCACCTCTATAAAGGACTGGATCAGGCAGGTCGGCGCGTAAGCACAGCGACCAAGGCCTGATTAGATAAGCGTGCCGGGTGCCCACCCTCCGGTTTCTGAAGGATGGGATTCCACGGTCGGCTGCCTCTTAGGATTTCTTGCTGGTTCCGCTGGGGGCGGTGGACATGCAGGGGTCCCTTCGGCTTCGCTCAGGGCAGGCTCTTCGACTGCGTAGCTGCTTCGCTTCGCGAAGCGGCTGCTCCGCTCAGGATGACAAATTCTATGTGGGGCCGGGTGCACATTGTTTTCGTTCGGGATGACAAGTTCTAGATTGGCGGCAGACTAGCCACGGAGCTTTCCGCCACTGCGCTGTGTTGCCGGCGGATGGGCGCCACCCGCCAGTGGAGAACCTTTAGCTCGGAATTGACGGCAACCTTTGGGCTCCGGCTGTGTTAGAACTGCTGAGAAAAGCCGTGTCCATCATGAAGTCCAAACTGATCCGCTATGTGCTGGCGATGCTCGTTGCCGCGTGCCCTGCGCTGGCCCAGCAACCAGAGCGCCCGCCGACCACTCCCAAGTCTGCCAGCAATTCCATTCAACTCACTGTTCCCAAGCACAACGCGGCGCGCACTCCCAAGCTAACCGAAGAGCAGCGGGCACTACATGCGTTGAACCGCCTGACCTTCGGGCCGCGTCCCGGCGATCTGCAGAAGGTCATGGATACCGACGTCAACGACTGGATCGAGCAGCAACTGCATCCCGAAGAGATCAGCGACAGCGTGCTCGAAGGAAAGCTCGGTCCGCTACGCACCTTGCGCATGTCCACCCGCGACCTGGTGCAAACTTTCCCGAACAACAATCTGGTCAAGGCGGCGGCCGAGGGAAAGATTCCTCTGCCCGCGGATCCCATGAAGCGCTCGATCTATGAAGTGCAAATCAGTATGCTCTCGGAGCGCCAGAAGCAGGACCAGGCGGCCCGGGACGGCAAGACCCTTGACGCCGAAACCAAGGCAAGAATCGAGAAGCAGAATCAAGACGCCGTTGCCGCCGAGGCCGACGGCATGCTCGCGCTCGCCAAAGAAAAGCGGATGGAAGCGATCATCGCCCTGCCGCCCGACGAGCGCCGCCTCTTTGTCGCCAACATTCGCGGACAGCAACGCGACCGTCTGCTGGCCGATCTGCCGCCCGATCAGCGCGAAGTTTTCCTCGCCATGAGCTCGCCGGTCAGCGTGGTCACCAACGAACTGCAGCACGCCAAGCTCCTGCGCGCGCTCTACAGTGAACGCCAGTTGCAGGAGGTGATGACCGATTTCTGGTTCAATCACTTCAACATTTATCTCAACAAAGACGCCGACCAGTACCTGGTCACGGCCTATGAACGCGATGTTATCCGTGCGCACGCGCTCGGCAAATTCAAAGACCTGCTGGTCGCAACCGCGCAGAGTCCCGCCATGCTCTTTTATCTCGACAACTGGCTGAGCATGGGGCCGAAATCACCCGCAGCCGTCGCAGCCAACAAAGGCAAGCCCGGCCAGGCGATGCAAGGGCTGAATGAAAACTACGGCCGCGAACTGATGGAGCTGCATACCCTCAGCGTCAACGGCGGCTACACTCAGCACGACGTGACCGAACTCGCGCGCGTCCTCACCGGCTGGACCATCCAACCGCTCGAACAGGGCGCGGCGTTTCAGTTCGAGCCGAGAAAGCACGATCCCGGAGACAAGGTCGTCCTTGGCCAGACGATTCCTGAAAACGGGGTCAACGAAGGCATGCAGGTTCTCGACCTGCTGGCGCATCATCCGAACACGGCGAAGTTCATTGCGAGAAAGCTTGCCATGCGTTTCGTCGCCGACGATCCGCCGCCCGCACTGGTCGACCGCATGGCGCAAAAGTTTCTCTCCACTGACGGCGACATCCGCGAAGTCCTCCGCACCATGTTCAAGTCGCCCGAGTTCTGGTCCGCGAAAACATACCGTGCCAAGGTCAAGACACCCTTGGAATTCGTTATCTCCTCGCTGCGCGCCACCGGGACCGACCTCAATAATCCGGGCGCCGTGCTCGGCATCCTGGTCAAGATGGGAATGCCGCTCTACCAGATGGTGCCGCCGACCGGCTATGCCATGACCGCATCCGCCTGGATGAATTCCGAGGCGCTGATCGACCGCGTGAACTACGCGCTCGCGCTCAGTGACGGAAAAGTCGGTGGAACGAATTTCGACGCCGGTCGTCTGCTCGCCCTCGGCACACTCACCAGCCGCGGCTTTCCGCGCCCCAATCCTTCGGATTCCGATTCCGGCCGCGGGCAAGAGACCGCTCTGCTGCTGCTCGAAAACGCCCTGCTGAACGGCGAGGTTGCCGCCAGCACGCAGAAAGCCATTCGCCGGCAGCTCGACGACCCGCAAGTTGCGGCGCACGCGCTCGACGATCCCAAGCGCACCCTCAACACCATGACCGCGCTGGTCATCGGTTCGCCGGAGTTTCAACACCGCTAGATTCAGGCTGGGGAGGGACGGGCGGCACGCCCGTGGCCATTGTAGAGACGGGGCTTGGCCCCGTGCCCGTTTGCGCCGCTTGCGTCTACGCTGCCTGCGAAGACGCGGCAAACCGCGTCTCTACACAAGATCGGGGCCGCAATCGCCTCAGAATACTTGCCCCCAAAAACAAAAGGCCGGGCGATTGAGCCCGGCGTTTCGTAGTGAGAAACTGTCGATCGCTGAGTTGAGCAGATCAGTTTCCCGTTAACCTCTTGCCGCTAACCTCTTGCCGTTAACCTCGATTTAAGCTTCGTGACTGCTCAAAACCTCTCAATCGTTGCGCGAAACTTCACATTACCAGCGCTAGCCCTTCCAGTTCACGCTCCAACACCGGCAGAGAACAGCCCGCCATTTCCACCCGTCCGGCAGCGTCGATGGCAGCGTTCTGCGACACGCCATAGCCGCGCCCGGCCAGAAAAACCTGCAGCAGTTCCGCGGCTTCTCGGGAGTCGACCATGCCGCCCTGGATCAGGTCGTTTCTGAGGGCGCATAGTTCCGTCACTGTAAATCGCTCTTTCATGGCCATTCTCACCCTCGACCTCCCCAGCCTTTGCCCTACTTTGATTTATCGGCAACCTACTTCGTTTCATGCAATCATAATGCCGTAACTTCGGTACTCGGTTAGATACGGCTTTTCGCTGCCTCAAGTTCTTAGAACCCAATATTTTGCAAAAGGTTGCGAGGATTCTATCGGCAGGCCCGCAAAGAGACATAACAATGGCACCCGTTGCCAGAATGACACTAAGTGTCGTTTCGCGACGGGAGGAAACCGAACTTTGTCTGGTATTCGGTCGGCTCAGGCTTCGGGCCGCGTCGCGGGTCAGTCGTCAATCGTTAATCATCGGTCGTCGATCGTCAATCGTCGATTTTGGCGGCGTCGACCAGCATGATCGGGATGTCGTCCTGAATGGGGTACACACGGCGGCATTCGCCACACTTCAGACTTTCCCCGTTCGCCTTCAGGATTACCGGCTTCTTGCAAACCGGACAGACCAGCATGTCAAGCAGATCCTGTGAAATCATAGCGGCTCTATTGTAGCGCGAAGGGGCGCGGGGCGGACTGGCGCTGCAATGCGGAGTCTAGCCCACTACCCGCGATGCGATAGAATCTGCTTGCAATTCACTGCACGCCGCAGCGAGGTGAGATGGCATCCAGGATTCTTGACGGTACCAAGATCGCCAGTGAGATTCGCGCGGAAGTCGCCGCCCAGGCGAAAGCGCTGGCCTTATCGGGCGTGCGTCCCGGGCTGGCCGTGGTGCTGGTTGGGCACAATCCGGCATCGGAGGTCTACGTTCGCGGCAAGGTGAAGAGCTCGGAAGAAGTCGGCCTGTACAGCGAACAGCACACACCCGCCGAAAGCGCGACCACCGAGGAACTGGTCGCGCTGATCGCCGACCTGAACGGGCGCGACGAGATCGACGGCATCCTGGTGCAGTTGCCGCTGCCCGGGCACGTCGATGCCAAGAAAGTTCTGCTGGCGGTCGATCCCGCCAAAGACGTGGACGGATTTCATCCCATGAACGTCGGCTACCTTTCGACGCAGCGTCCGGGACTGGTGCCCTGTACGCCGGCCGGCATCATGGAGATTTTGAAGCGCAGCGCGATTCCGGTTGCGGGACAGGAAGCCGTGGTGGTTGGGCGCAGCGACATTGTGGGCAAGCCCGTCGCCATGCTGCTGCTGAATCAGAACGCTACCGTCACCGTCTGCCACTCGAAGACGCGGAATCTGCCCGAAGTTTGCCGCCGCGCCGACATTCTGGTAGCGGCGATTGGCCGCGCCGGCATGGTTACTCGCGACTACGTGAAGCCCGGAGCCACGGTGATCGACGTTGGCATCAACCGGATCACGGACCGAAAAGAATTTGAACGCTTCTTCTCCGGAAACATGCCAGGAAACAAGAAGCGCGAAGAAACGTTTCTGGCCAAAGGCTCAACTCTGGTGGGCGACGTTCACCCCGAGGTGGCCGAAATCGCCGGCGCGATCACGCCCGTTCCCGGAGGGGTCGGGCCGCTAACCATCGCCATGCTGATGGCCAACACGGTAAAGGCCGCGATGCTGCGGCGTGGGACAGCGGTTGCGGAACTGGCTCGTCGCTGAAAAACTATCACCACGGAGGCACAGAGACACGGAGGAAGCCAATTGAAAAGAGGCATCCAGACCTGTAGAGTACCTGCTTGATTTTGGTCTAATACTCTGCTTCTTCTCCGTGCCTCCGTGTCTCCGTGGTAGGTTGTGTTCGTCCAGGTGAGAAACCATTGCTAAAACTCGGCCTCACTGGCGGCATCGCGAGCGGGAAATCCGTGGTGGGCGAGATGTTTGTCAAACTGGGCGCGCACCTGATTCAGGCCGATGCCGTCGCGCACTGGCTGATGGAGCCCGGGCGCGCGGTCTATAAGGAAGTTGTGCGCCGCTTTGGCCGCGAAATCCTGAATCCAGACGGAAGCATCGACCGATCGAGGCTGGCTGAAGTTGCGTTCGGCACGGCAGCGCGCGTCAAGGAACTCAACGAAATTGTGCATCCCGCCGTGATCGCACACGAAAACGAGTGGCTGGAGGAGATTGGCCAACGCGATCCGCAGGCGATCGCCATCGTCGAAGCCGCATTGATCCTGGAATCGGGCACGGCCGGCCGCTTCGAACGTTTAATCGTCGTGACTTGCCATCCCGAACAGCGCGTTGTGCGTTTTGCCCGACGCCTGGGAATTTCTGAAGACGCGGCCCGCGCCGAAGTAACTCGCCGCATGGCGGCGCAGATCTCCGACGAAGAAAAAATCAAAGCCGCCGATTTTGTAATTGATAACTCCAGATCGCTGGATTTCACCGAGCAGCAGGTGCAGCGTATCTTCGCCGCGCTGCTGCAGCAAGAAAGAGGGTCACCTCATCGTACTGAATAGCGCGCGATCTTCTTTGAGCGTGTTTCATAAACGCCTTCCAAGTCTGAGGCGCGTCCCTCAGGGGCTAAAGCCCGCATTTTTCCAGGCCCGGAACGGCACGGCTGAAGAGGTTGCGGAACAAGTGAATTTCGCTGGCCCAGCCCCTAAAGGGGCGTCTGATTTCACACGACTTACGGTATCGCTGAAGCGACACCCTGATACGAAGCCGGAGTTTTTCCGCAGGCTGTGAAGCCTTGCCTACCCAAAACTGATTTATGAAACACTCTCTAGCTAGCCTTGCGGCTCGGCATGAACAGCCATTGCAATACCGAACTCACTATACTCAGCACGACGGCGCCGATCAGGGCCGGCACGAAGCCTCGCACTTCGAACCCGCGCACGAACGCGGCCGCCAGTTCCAGCATGAGCGCGTTGATCACGAACCAGAACAGGCCGAGCGTTAGAATCGTCAGCGGGAAGGTGATGATCTTGAGCAGCAATCCGAGGGTTGCGTTGATAAAGCCGATGACCAGGGCCGCGATCAGCGCCGCCATCGGGCCGCTCACGCTAATGCCCGGCACTACGTGGGCAACGATCCACACCGCTACAGCGCTTAGAATCCAATGGAGCAGAAGACGCACGATAAGCCTCCTTCAAAATGATTGACCAGGTAATGATTGGACACTATACAACGTGAAACCGGCTCAGAAAACCTTCGTGCAGAAGACAAATGCGGCGCGGCTGCTCGATCGGATGGGGATCCACTACGAGTTGCGCGAGTACGAGGTCGATCCCGACGACCTCGCCGCGGAAACGGTTGCGGCGAAGATCGGTTTGCCGGCGGAACAGGTCTTTAAGACGCTAGTGGCGCGTGGCGATCGTAACGGGATCTGCATGGCGGTGATTCCTGGAAATCAGGAACTGAACCTGAAGGTGCTGGCGGTTGCGGCGGGGGAACGAAAGATTCAACTCGTCCCGGTAAAAGAACTGCAAGCGCTCACCGGCTACATTCGCGGCGGCGTGACCACGCTCGCGGCGAAGCGCGATTTTCCTGTGTATGTGGATGAAACCATCGAACTGTTCGACCTCGTTTCCATTTCGGCGGGGGTTCGCGGATTGCAGATTCTGATCGCGCCAGGCGACTATCTGCGCGCGACTAAAGGAACGATTGCGGCGCTGGCCGAGCCTAAAAGGAGTATCTAATGCCGATACCGAGCGATGAGCTATACGGCAGAGCGACGGGCCTCGCCCGTCCAGCGGTTCGGCGGCCGGGCGGGAACGCCCGGCTCTCCACCGGCAACGCGGTTGCGGCGCCGGTATTAGACTGATTAAGCTTTCAATACCGATCTTAACTACGATGATCCGAGGTTAACCATGCCCACAGCCACGCGCACCAATCCGCTTTCATTCCTGACCGATCAACTCGACGAACTCAAGGCCAAGGGCACGCACTTCAAGCTGCGCGTGCTGGATGACGAGCAGGCGCCGGTTTGCACTTTCGACGGCAAGCAGGTCATCAACCTTGCCTCGAACAATTACCTCGGATTTACGACGCATCCCAAACTGCGCGAAGCGGCGCTCGAGGCCACGCGTAAGTATGGCGTGGGATCGGGCGCGGTGCGCACCATTGCGGGCACCATGAAAATTCACATGGAGCTGGAAGAGAAGATCGCGCGCTTCAAGAACGTCGAGGCTTGCGTGGTTTTCCAGTCGGGATTCACGGCGAACGCGGGAACGGTATCTTCCTTTCTAGGCAAAGAGGATTTCATCATCTCTGACGAACTCAATCACGCTTCGATCATCGATGGCTGCCGCCTTTCGCGGGCGAAGATTCTCGTTTTCCGTCACAAGGACGTTGCCCACGCTGAAGAGCAACTTGCCAGCGTGAAGAATCAGCCGGGGAGGAAGCTGCTGATCTCCGACGGCGTGTTCTCGATGGATGGCGACATCAGCCCGCTGCCCGGGCTCTGCGAGGCGGCCGAGAAATACGGCGCGATTATGATGGTCGACGATGCGCACTCTTCCGGTGTGCTCGGCCGCCAGGGACGCGGCACCATCGATCATTTTTCGATGCACGGGCGCGTCGATATTCAGGTCGGAACCTTGTCGAAGGCGATTGGCGCTTTGGGCGGGTACGTCTGCGGCACGCGCGATCTGATCGATTTTCTTTATCACCGCGCCCGGCCGTTTTTGTTTTCGACTTCGCATCCACCGTCGGTCGCGGCGACCTGCATTGCGGCCTTTGACGTTCTCGAAACCGAGCCGCAGTGGATGGAGCAGCTCTGGGCGAACACGCGCTTCTGGAAAAAAGAACTCGGGCTGCTCGGCTTCAACATCGGAGGCCAGAACACTCCGGCGAGCGAAACGCCGATCACGCCGATCATCATTGGCGATGGGCGGTTGACCATGGACTTTTCCCGCGAGCTCTTTAAAGAGGGAGTGCTTGGGACTGGCATTGCATTTCCCACTGTGCCTGAGGGCAAGGCGCGGGTGCGCACCATCATGACCGCCACGCACACGAAAGAAGAATTGCAGCAGGCGCTCGAAGTGCTGGGGCGCGTGGGGAAGAAGATGGGAATACTTGGATGAAGCTCGTGGAGGGACGGGCGTCTCGCCCGACCAGCCGGGCGGGGACGCCCGGCTCTCCACCGGCAAGCCTGGATCGACGGCAACAACAATCACGAGATCACGGTACTAGAACCAGTCTCATAAATGGCTCTGCGAGCAGGCTGTCCGGCCCTCAGGGGCTAAAGCCCGCATTTTTATTGGCCCTGAACGGCACGGCTGAAGCCGTGCCCGAAAACCTTTTTTGAGACCAGTTCTAGTGTCCCGCTGACGCGTCGTCGACCATGGCCTGGACTAACTCGTCGATCGCGTCTGTAACTCGCTTGGCGGGTAGATTGAAGTTATTCGATAGGATCGAGAAAACGACGACTTGACCGGCATCGGTTGTGGCGTATCCGGAGAGCGCCTTGACGCCGCCTAGCGAGCCGGTTTTGGCCATAATGCGGTTTTGCAGGCGGGGTGAGTTGAGGCGCTCGGAGAGCGAACCGTCCACGCCACCGACTGGGAATGTCGACTTATAGGCGGCGCCCCAGCGCTGCGTCGAGCAATAACGCAGTAACTGGACAATGGCGTGGGGAGTTACTAAGTTCTGGCGAGAAAGTCCGGAACCGTCGTAGAAAACGTATTGGTCGTTGGAGATTCCGGCTTGAGTCAGAAATCCGCGGAGAACCTCGAGGCCGCCTTCAACCGTACCGGCGTTGCCGCGCTCCCGTCCCAGGAGGCGCAGAAGAATTTCGGCGTGCAGATTCTGGCTGACTTTATTGATTACGCGGACATCCTGCAGCAGCGGCTTCGATTCGTAACTCGCGAGCGTGATGGGCTGATTGTTTTTCAGCGGACGCGTTTGCCCGTCGTTGTCTTTGTCGTTAACTCTGTCGTTAACTCTGCCTCCACGCGCGGGCGCGACGGCGGTCACGCTGAAAGTGGAAAGCGTGGCGAGTTCGGTGTGGCGAGTGCGCTGGTGTCCGTAGATTACGATGCCGCGTTTCTCGAGTAACTGGCGGAAGAGCCCGGCGGCGAACTCGGCGGGATCTTCTATGGCTAGGGCTTCGTTGGCGCCGGCGTCATCGAGCGGCATGTTGCCCCAGAGCGTGAGAGTGGTCGAACCGGGCTCGCGATTGACGAAGAACTTGCGCCCGGTGCCGGCGGGAGTGGTGATGATGCGATTGTCGAGTTGGTAGTAATCGGCAAAGGGCTTGACGCTGACGAAGGCTTTTTCGCCGGGGCGGTCGGCGGGCAAAATGTTGACGAAGACTACGTTGTCGTTGATGGCGAGGGCGGAGACGGGAGCGCCGTCGCCCCAGACGAGATCGTCCTGGCTCCAACCTTCGCCGTAGCGCTCGAAGGCGAAGTAGGAATCGTCGGCCACGATGTCGCCGTCGATGAATTTCACGCCTTTTTGCACGAGCGCGTCGGCGAGAGCTTCGAGGGCTTGAATGGGATCGTCGTTGCGCTGGGTGCGGAGATCGTAGGGAAGTTCGCGTCCGGAGAGATTGGGATCGCCGTGGCCGACGAGGACTAGATCTCCATTGAGGCGGCCGTAGCGGTCGAGAGTGCCGCTGGTTTCGACGGTGGTGCGGAACTTGTAGTCGGGGCCGATCAGCGCGAGCGCCGCGGCGGTGGTGAAGAGCTTGGTGTTCGAAGCGGGGGTGAAGAGCTTGTCGGCGTTTTGGGAGTACAAGGTTTCGCCCGTCGCGACAGAAACCACTTCGATTCCCCAGAAGCCGCGGGCGAGATCGGGGGCGCTGAGCACGGCGGCGATGCGATCCGGTAACGGTCGCGCTTCTATAGTCTTGGCTGGCGCAGATTTGACGGGTGCGGCGAGCAGGGGCGCGACCAGCAGCAGGACGATGGGAAGCAGACGCGCAACTGATCGCCGGCGAGGCATTCTGTGGATTGTAACACCCGAAAAAACGGGCCCGGTCGGTCGCGGTTTCAAGGCGGCAAAAGTCAAGAGCTTGAACCACAGGGAACACGGGGTAACACAGGGTAACACAGGGGAAACCCGGCTGACGGGCGAGACGCCCGTCGCTCCATTAGAATAGCGGGAATATGCGAGCGATCTTTCAATGGAATGTGGGCTCTCGAATTCTTGAGTTGGGGCGGCGCACTCTGATTATGGGCATCGTGAATGTAACTCCCGACTCGTTTTCCGACGGGGGACTCTACATTGATGCCGAGAAGGCCGTGGTCCGGGCCGAGCAGTTACTCGACGAAGGCGCGACCATCATTGACGTGGGTGGGGAGTCGACGCGGCCCGGGACTCCGGAGCCGGTGTCCGAAGAAGAAGAACGCAGGCGGGTGCTGCCGGTGATCCGCGACTTGAAGCGGCGGCGGCCGAATGCGGTGGTAAGCGTCGATACGTATAAAGCGAGCGTGGCGCGGGCGGCGGTGGAACTCGGGGCGGAGGTGGTGAACGACGTCAGTGGATTCCGGTGGGATCCGAAGATGGCGAAAACGCTGGCCGAGCTTAAAGTGGGAGCGGTGCTGATGCACACGCGCGGGCGGCCGGAGGAATGGCGATCGCTGCCTCCGATTGGCGATCCGGTGCTGGTGGTGAAGCGGGACTTGCTGCAGTGGTCCCAGGCGGCGACACTGGCAGGGATCAAGCGCGATCACCTGGTGCTGGATCCGGGGTTTGGGTTCGGGAAGCGTTTTGAGGAGAATTATCCGTTGCTGGCGCACTTCGGCGAGCTGCAGAAAATGGGATTTCCGCTGCTGGCGGGAGTGTCGCGGAAATCATTTATCGGGCGAATACTGGCGCGCGATGGCAAGGATGCGGAGGTGGCCGAGCGGCTTTACGGGACGCTGGCGGCAGAAACAGGTTTGATCTTGAAAGGGGCGCACATCATTCGGACGCACGATGTGCGATTTGCGCTGGAGGCGGCGCGAGTGGCGGATGCGATGGTGGCGAGCGGAGGGTAAGCGTTTTTTCGCAGGCTCAGGCGCGGGCGGCTTCGGCGAGGGGGGCGGTGACTTTGAGCGCGGGGAGGCGGACTTCAAATGCGGCTCCGCCCTCGGGACGGTTGTAGCAGGTGATTTGTCCCTTGTGATCCTGGACGACGCCGTAGGTGGCGCTGAGTCCGAGGCCGGTACCTTTGCCGACCGGCTTGGTGGTGTAGAAAGGATCGAAGACGCGCTCGGGATCGCGCAGGCCGGGGCCGGAGTCGGCAAACTGGACGACCACTTCGCCGGCTTCACGCCAGAGGGAAACCTGGAGATGCCCGCCGCCGATTTCCTGCAACGCGTCGACGGCGTTCTCGACGATCTGAAGAAAGGCCTGCAAGAGCTGGTTGGGGTTGCCGAGGACGCGGGGCAGAGGTTCCTGGCTTTCGACGGTCAGGCTGATGCTCTTGTTTTCGAGCTTGAATCCTTCCATTTGAACCGCGCGCTGCAAAAGAGGCTTCAATTCGAGAGGACTCTTTTCTCCCGGAGTCTGCTGGGCGAAGCTGAGCAGATCGCCGACGAGTTGGCGAGTGCGCCGGGCCTGCTGGCCGATTTTCTGGGCGTTGGAGAGTTGCTCGCGGCTGAGGTTGCTGCTAGCGGCCATGCGTTCGGAACTACTCAGGATGGCCAAGAGCGGGAACTCCAATTCGCCGGCGGCGAGCGCGACCAGTTCCCCGAGCGAAGCCAGTTTGCCTTGTTGGATCACTCTTCCCTGGAGGCGCTGAAGATTGTCAAAGCTCCGGCGCGAATGCTTGAGCAACTGCAGAAGCCGCTGGTCCATCAGGTGTTGTTTGAGGAAGACGACAAAGGCCAGGACGCCGACGCCGGCCATGGCCACCGTAAAGCGAACCTGGCGCAGATAAGGCTGATCGTGGCTCAGGAAGAGCGCCCAGTATCCCATGAGGGGCAGAGAGAGCAGGGCGAGTTTCGCAAGTTGAGGTGCGACGGGGAAACTGGGACGCGAACTCGCAGGCATCATTTGGGTATCGCGAAGGCACTGCCGGCCGGCGATGGCGACCCAGAGGAAGCCCAGCACAGCGGCGAGGAAGGGAACGTCGAAAATTCCGCCAGTCTTGTAGATGCCGCGCACGACGGCCGCATTCAGTGCTTCTCCGGCGAATGTGTAGAGAACGGTGGCGAAAAAAATGTTGCGATAGAGTTGGCGCCACGATCCGGCACTGCTGAAGAATGCCGATGCTGACACGGCAATCAGGATCACTTCATCGACACGATACAGGAGACCCCGGCGCAGGGTATACGCCGCGGCATCGGCGACGATGTATTTCTCGGGAAAAACGAAGAAGGCATAGACCACGATCCACCACACCAGCAGGATGAGGACGTTCAACGTGCTGAGCAACAGACCCTCGCGCTCATCGGCCTGATGGGGGCGGATAGCCACCGCCGCAATGAAGGCAACAATGTGCAGAAACAACACCATCGCCATCGCCCCCGGGGAAGGTTCGGGCAACGGCTTGCGCAGCACCACTTCAAACCACAGCCAGCATCCCTGGTTGAAGAACCACATGGCCATGCCCGCCGTTATGAGACCCCAGAACAGGCATGCGTGCCCGCGGCTGTCGAAGGCGTTTCTGGCGGAGACGAAGAAGGCGGCCGCGATCACCAGCAGTGGGACCATGTCTCCCATGGCCACGCGAAAGAAGGGGCTGGGAAACACTACCGGAGCCAGAGCAAAGGCCAGCAGTAGGCCAACTCCGCCGAGGAGCGCCGAGATTTGCAGCCGAGACAAGCCCTTTCATCATATGACGTTTGCCAGTAGATGTTTAGATCACGGGCTGGTTACCTGAGGTTACTGAGGTAACCCTCGATGGGTTGGGGCGGCAAACTGCTAGAATTCGTATTATGGCATTCCCCACTACCCGTATGCGCCGTTTGCGGCGCACTGAAACGTTGCGCGCGCTGGTCCGCGAGACCCGGCTTACGCCCGAATCTTTCGTGTATCCACTGTTTATTTGCCCTGGAACGGGGATTCGGAAAGAAGTGCGCTCGATGCCCGGAGTCTTCAACCTTTCGGTGGACGAGGCGGTGAAGGAAGTGCGTGCGACGCGAGCGCTGGGAGTGTTGTCGATCATTTTGTTCGGGCTACCGGAGACAAAGGATGAAGTGGCGACGGGCGCCTGGGAGGAGGATGGCATCGTGCAGAAGGCGGCGCGCGCCATCAAGAGTGAAGTGCGCGACGTGGTGGTGATGGGCGACGTTTGCCTGTGCGAATACATGTCGCACGGGCATTGCGGGATTGTGCGGCCCGCCCATCCGCAGTCACTTGGAGCTGCGGTTGCGGCGCCCCCGGGCGTCGCTTCGGATTACGAAATTGTCAACGATGCCACGCTGGAACTGCTGGCCCGCACCAGCGTTTCCCTGGCGCGCGCTGGCG
>Ga0116134_1000353_pt1 | contig 24164 bp, 17 predicted proteins | sample June2015DPH_19_5_FD_89737 | JGI IMG/M metagenome (GOLD analysis project Ga0116134, IMG submission 89737) | Peatland microbial communities from SPRUCE experiment site at the Marcell Experimental Forest, Minnesota, USA - June2015DPH_19_40 | ecosystem: Environmental > Terrestrial > Soil > Wetlands... | reverse complement strand
CCATTGACGGCATCATCCGCGCCACCAATTTCCTGCTCGCCGGATCGAAGTTCGTGGTCGCCGGCTACGGCTGGTGCGGTCGCGGCCTCGCTTCGCGCGCAAGGGGCGCGGGAGCGGAAGTCATCATCACCGAGATTGATCCGACCAAAGCCCTCGAAGCCGTTATGGACGGATTCCGCGTCATGAGCATGGAAGAGGCCGCCAAGATCGGCGACGTTTTCTGCACCGTCACCGGCAACAAGAACGTGCTCGCCAAGCAGCATTTCCAGGCCATGAAAGATGGCGCCATCATTTCGAACTCGGGCCACTTCAATGTCGAAATCGACATCCCATCGCTCGAAAAGCTGTCGTCCTCGAAGCGCACCACGCGCAACTTCGTCGACGAATACACCATGAAAGACGGACGCCGCATCAACCTGTTGGGCGAAGGCCGCCTCATCAACCTGGCCGCCGCCGAAGGCCATCCCGCGTCGGTGATGGATATGAGTTTTGCCGACCAGGCGCTTTCGCTCGAGTACATGGTGAAGAACTACGCCTCGCTCGAAAAGAAGGTTTACACGGTGCCCGTCGACCTCGACAAACGCGTGGCCAAGCTCAAGCTGGAATCGCTCGGCATCAAGATCGACCGCTTGACCTCGGAGCAGGAAGAATACCTGGCCAGCTGGAACGAAGGAACATAGGAATCGGTCGGTGGAGAGACGGGCGCCTCGCCCGTCCGCCCCAAAATCGAATACGCAGGGGGCGGCGCAAGCCGCCCTCATGTTTCGTTATCAGGGTATCGCTTCAGCGATACCGAACTCCAAGATCAGACGTCCCTTTAGGGGCCGCGCTACCCACGCCCCTCAAGTTTTCCGCTCGCCTCGCCGATGAGCCCACAAGAGGGTTGCGCGTGGCAGCGAATTCCAAGGTGCTCCTGGTCGATGACAGCAAGTTTCTCCGAATCGCCAACGAGCGTGCTTTGTGCAAAGCCGGTTACGAAGTCAGCACCGCCGCCGACGGCGAGGAAGCGTTGCGCATCGCTAATGACCAACTGCCCGACATCATCCTGCTCGATATGATGCTGCCAAAGATTAGCGGCCCAGACGTCCTAAAGGCCCTGAAAGCAAATCCCGCCACCAAGGACATTCCGGTCATCGTTCTGACCAGCCTCTCGCAGAAAAACGAGGAAAAGCTCCTCAGCGAAGGCGCCGCCGCCTACTTTGAGAAGTCCACTCTGCAACTGGACAAGAGCTCCGATCGCCTGGCCGAGGCCGTAGAGACAGTGCTGCGCCGGGTCAATCACCAAAGAAGCGTGGATGTTCGGGTGAAGGCAATCGCCGCCAAGACTGGCCCCTGACGAGTGAATAACCACGGGTGGCGAGCGACCACCCACGAGCGACGACCCAATAATTCCGTCCCCGCAGCGATACAATGCAATGCATGTACCACTACAATCCCGCGACCGCCCTTGAAGAACTGACCGAAGACGCAACCCTGCCCAATCCCGTCCACGTGCGCGACATGATGCTCCGCCACAAGCTCACCGCTGATCAGTCGCTGGAGCTGAACCGCATCTTCGTCGAATACCAGAAATTTTTCGGCGAGGCGCAAAAACTGGGCAAGGAAATCTTGAAGCGCCTGGCGACATAGTTTTGCGAGGCTCAAGCAGGGACGGCCGCCCGCGGCCGTCCAGGCGGGAAAAGCCCGCCAACGCTCAACCGATCAGGCCTTGCCGTGGATCTTAGCCCACCACCAGCGTACGCCCACGAACAGGAATCGCCAGTCGTGGAAGAACTCAGGCGGCTTCCCCTCGAAAGCGTGGCCGATGAATTGGAAAACCCATCCGATCAGGAACAGACCGAGGGCGTACAGCCACAAGCGGTGGATGAAGATGCTGGCAACGAAAACTGGCGCCGAGAGCAGGATGGTCGGAATTCCCAGCGTGTGACACCCGCGGTTCACCGGATGCTGATGACTGGATCCGTATTGCGCGATCCACTGCTCGTCGGTGCGTCCGCCTAGCACGCGGAGGATGATATCACGAAAGAAAAACGGCTGGCAGGTTGCCAGCCGTTCGTCAATTTCCGGTGCGATGGTTAGCGACCGCCTCGGGATCCCCCACCGTGGAACCCGCCGCGCGAGCCTCCAACCGGGCCGCGTGCTACGAAGCCGCGCCCAACTGGACCGCGTCCCGCGTAACCACGTCCCGCATAACCGCGAGCGCCTGCGAAGCCGCGAGCGTAGGGACGTCCATAATATCCATGTCCCCAGCCACCGTGGTACCAAGGGCCTGCGCCGATAAAGACGCCGCCGCTAAACCAACTCGCGCCATAGTAGCCGTAGGGCGCGCAAGCATACGGATAGTCGGGGTAATAGCCGTAAGCGCAGACCGGTGGGCCAGCCACAACGCCGACGCCGCCGATTCCGATTCCGACCCTGACCTGCGCCTGCGAGTACGCGAGCGGCATGGCCAGTAAAGCAAGCAGTGCAAAGTATCTCAGGTATTTCATGGTGAACCTCCCTTTCTTCTCCTCGGCGATTCGCCGGAGTTTGAGGTCCTTCAGCTTTCGGTTTCTGAAGCGCCTACTCACTCAAACTCGGATGGGGAAAAAAAGTTGCGGAAAACCGATTGGCTGATTTCAACCATCCTACGTGAAATCAACCACTTGGGATGAATCAGGAGAGGCGGAATACAAGTGCGATTTATGAGATGTGTTTTCTGAACCTGCGAAAGCGCGAACGCCATCGTATGTTTGCGATGCCAAAGCGCCAATTGTGAGTCTGCGATGCCGTGCACGCCAGCCATCGTGCCCTTGCGATGCCGTCAGTGCCACCGTGGAAGAGCGGCCCTGAAGGGCCGCTCTTCCACGACGCCGCGAACGGCACCTCGCACTCGCCATCGTTTACAATCAAAGATTCTCCGTCGATTGGAAACCATAACCATGCACCGCTGGTCGCAACTGTTCATTCCTACGCTTCGCGAGGCTCCGGCAGACGCCGAGGTCGCTAGTCACAAACTGCTGGTCCGCGCTGGATACATCCGTCAACTCGGCGCCGGGATCTACTCGTTTCTGTTCATGGGCAATCGCTCTACCCAGAAGATCATGGGCATCGTCCGCGAGGAGATGGACAAGATCGGACAGGAGTTCTACCTGCCGGCGCTGAATCCGCGCGAGCTCTGGGAAGAGAGCGGACGCTGGTCGGTCATTGGCGAGAGCATGTTTCGCCTCAAGGACCGCAAGGGCGCCGATCTGTGTCTCGGCTTTACGCACGAAGAAGTCATGACCGACATCGCGCGCAAGGAGCTGCGCAGCTACAAGCAACTGCCACAGATCTGGTATCAGATTCAGACCAAGTTTCGCGACGAGCCTCGTCCGAAGTCGGGCTTGCTGCGGGTGCGCCAGTTCATCATGAAAGACGCGTACTCGTTCGACATTGATGCGGCGGGGCTCGATGTTTCGTACCGCAAGCATCACGATGTCTACTGCCGCATCTTCGACCGCTGCGGCCTGAAGTACATGGTCATCGACGCGCACTCGGGAGCGATGGGCGGATCGCAGTCGCAGGAATTCATGGTGCGTACTCCGGCGGGCGAGGATCTGATCGTGAGCTGCGAGAAATGCAACTACGCGGCGAACATGGAGAAGGCGACTTCGAAGCTGGCTGCGGTCGAAGACTTCAAACCCGAAGGCGATGGTGCGCCGATCGAAGTGCACACTCCGGGACAGAAAACGATTGAAGATGTAGCGCGATTTCTGGGTGTGTCGCCAGTGCACATGGTCAAGACGCTGGCGATGATGATTACCGAAGCGGACAAGAAAACGGGAAAGTCTCGGTCGCGGGCCGTCGTGCTGCTCATGCGCGGCGATCACCAGATGAACGAAGCCAAACTGTCGACGGCAGTCGCGGGCAAAGAGACGCGTCCTATGCAGGAGGAGGAAATTCGCGAGCTTTTCCACGCTCCTGCCGGATACCTTGGCCCGTTAGGCACCGACTGGGCTCAGGACGTGAACGATACCGGCAAACCCATCCTGCTCGTTGATGAGGCGCTCAAAGGCCGCACCAACCTGATCGGCGGCGCGAACAAAGAGAACTATCACGTCAAGAACCTGACGCCGGGGAAAGATTTTCATCCTACGGCCTACGTTGACCTGCGCAGCGTGACCGCGGGCGAAGAATGTCCGAAGTGTGGCGCGCCCTTGCGCATCGATACTGCGGTTGAGATCGGACACATTTTCAAGCTGGGCTACAAGTATTCGGAGTCGATGGGCGCTCGCGTGCTCGACCGTAATGGCAAGGAGGTCGCACCCATCATGGGCAGCTATGGGATTGGCATCGAACGTATCCTGACTGCGGCGGTTGAGCAGAACAACGACGAAAACGGTTTCTGGCTGGCGCCTTCCATTGCCCCGTTTGAGGTGGTGGTGGTGTCGACCAACTCCAAAGACGAGGCGATCCGCAGCGTCTCCGAGGACATTGCCAGGCAGCTCGAAGCCTCGGGATTCGATGTTTTGCTGGACGATCGGGACGAACGGCCAGGGGTGAAGTTCAAGGACGCCGACCTGGTGGGTATCCCCTTTAGAATCAACGTAGGGAAAAAGGTTACCGAAGGTACTGTGGAAGTCGTTCGGCGCTCGACTCTGCAGAGGGAGGACGTTAAGATTTCTGTCATAAGCGAGTATTTCCGGGGAATGCGTCAATAAATGGTGACTGGTTCCGGCCGCTCGCTAAACGTTGGCACATAGCCCTTTGCGCATGACGGAAAGCCCGCAATTAGAAAGTCGCAACCGGCGATTTGGCGATCGTTTCTTATGGCATCTATGAAATTAGTCTTCGGTGTGGGCATAATCCTGGCAATGATGCTGGTGGCTTTCAAGCTCTTCCCACCCTACTTCTCGAACTACGAGCTCGAGGACGCCATCAAGACCGAAGCCGTACAGTCGACCTACACCACGCGCTCGGAAGAAGACATTCGCGACACCGTCATCAAGCGGGCCCGCAAATACGATATTGAATTGACGCCCAAGCAGGTGCATGTTGTGCGTAACGGCGGAATCGGCAATGGCTCGATCGCCATCGACGTCGATTACACCATCCCGGTCGATCTGCCCGGCTACACCACCGAACTCGATTTCCATCCTTCGTCGAAGAACACAGGCGTGTACTAGAACCAGCTTCCAGCTCTCAGCTGTCAGTTAGATTGACCCGCGAATGCTCCACCCTCCATCGCTGTGGCCATGGCCTTTCCTCTCTAGATCCGCCGAGATTAGGTGCGATTCCTGCGTGAATATGCGCTAAATGCTAAGCTTCTCAGCCAGGGACAGGAATAAAGAGCGTGTCTGAGCCAGCCACGGTTGTTTCGGCAACACGGAGAGACCAACGGGAGTTGCGCGACGCGCAGTTCGCCATGCGTCTTTCCTTGATGGTTGGTTTGGCCATGCTGATCGGTAAGACCACGGTCTATTTCATGACCCATTCGGCGGCCATTTTTTCCGACGCCGCCGAGTCGGTCGTCCACGTGATCGCCGTGGGGTTTGCCAGTTTCAGTCTTCGGCTCAGCATCAGATCAGCTTCCCCTCAATTCCTCTACGGCTACGAGCGGATTACCTTCTTCTCCGCTGGATTTGAAGGAGCGATGATCGTCGTGGCTGCCGTCGCGATTCTCTATGAGTCGATCCGGATGTGGATCACCGGACTACAGCTGGAACGCCTGGGAACGGGCACCGTGCTGGTGCTGACGGCGGGAGTGGTCAATGCGGCGCTCGGTTACTATCTTCTGCGAACCGGCCGGCGCACCAACTCACTCATTCTCGAAGCCGACGGCAAACACGTTTTGACCGATAGCTTGACCAGCTTTGGGGTGGTGGCAGGACTGGGGCTGGTGCTGCTGACGCACTGGAAGCCATTCGATCCGCTGGTGGCGATCGCCGTCGCCATAAACATCCTCTGGTCAGGAGGGCACTTGGTCTGGCATTCGGCGGTCGGGCTGCTGGATTATTCCGATCCTGCAGCTGGCCGGCAAATTCGCGACAAGCTGGATGCCATTTGCGCGGAACTGAATATTCAATACCACGGCGTACGCTTCCGAACCACCGGATACCGCCAGATCATCGAAGTACATCTGTTGTTTCCGCGCCTGACGTCAGTCAGCGAGGCCCACCGCCTGGCAACCATTCTGGAAGAACGCCTGCCCGCAGAACTGGGGATGCCGGCTGAAGTCACGACTCACCTGGAGTCCCTGGAAGACCATGCCGACGTCCATCGCGAACAACACTACACCGGGAAACCTGACTAGGCTCGTGCATGAATAGCTCATTCACAATTGTGAATGTCTTTTTATCGCAAATTCATTTTCGTGTAATCTGCCCGTAACCTTCAGTCCCTACCCTCGCCTCAAGTTCCGTTGGGGTCAGTAGCTTTAGCTTCCACAATTCAGCTTGCACTCAGGAGGAGAATCATGTCTTCATCGAGCGTTCTGACGAAAGTCAGGCAGCACTTCACCGTGGGCACCAGCCTGTTGGCTCTGCTTGTCAACATGGTGGGGCCGGCCCCCGCCGCCGCTCAGCCACGCGCCGAGGCAACACAGACAGCATCGCCCATCAAGCATGTGATCGTGATCATCGGTGAAAACCGCAGCTTCGATCACGTTTTCGCAACCTACAAGCCCAAGAGTGGAGAGACCGTCTCCAATCTGCTCTCCAAGGGAATTATCAAAGAGGATGGAACTCCGGGTCCCAATTACGCGCTGGCAGCCCAGTACAGCGCAGTCGATAGCACCACTGTCGGGGCAGGCACCTATGCCATCAGTCCCCCGGAAAAGACGGTTTATACGAACATTCCGCCCGTGGTCGCTGGCGGTCCCACGAACGCCTACTTTTCCACTGTGGCTGAGGCTAAGGAATTTGAACCCGGGCAACTGTGGCCTAGCTACTACGTCGACCTGACGATTGGCGGTACTGGCCTGGCCCCGTACGCTGTCCCCGACACGCGCATCCCGAATGTGTTGGACCTGCCCGAGGGCGTCTTCCAGCTCACTTCTCCAACGCTCACCTACAACGATTATGCCAACAGCCCGGTACACCGCTTCTACCAGATGTGGCAGCAGGCGGACTGCAATGCAGCATTGGCCACAAAAGAGAACCCCAGCGGCTGTCAGAACGACCTGTTCCCATGGGTCGAAGTCACCATAGGCGCAGGCAGCGATGGCTCCAGCGGTTATACCACTCCGCCGACTAATTATCTTTCGACCGGTGAAGGCTCCACCTCGATGGAGTTCTTCAACATGCACAAAGGCGATGCTCCTTACATGAAGAGCCTGGCCGACAACTACACGCTGAGCGATAACTTCCATCAATCGGTGATGGGTGGGACCATGGCGAACCACATCGAGTTCGGTTTTGCTGATTCCATCTGGTACAGCGACGGCAACGGTAATGCATTGACGCCACCCGCCAACCAGATTGAAAACCCGAACCCACAACCGGGAACCAATAACTGGTACGACGCAGACGGATATGGAGCCGGAAACGGGACGGGCGGCGGAAGCTACGTCAATTGCGCCGATCTGAGCCAGCCCGGCGTGCCGGCCATCGTGAACTACCTGGAGTCGCTGCCGCGTCCGGTCGCCCCCAATTGCGAAGCCGGACACTACTACATCCTGAACAACTACAACCCCGGCTTCAACGGTGACGGATCTTCTTCGCTGCCGCTGTCTCCGTTCACTGTTCCCGGAACTTCCGTTCGCCACATCGGCGATGCTCTGCTGGAAAAAAACGTCTCCTGGAAGTATTACGGAGACGGTTGGAACATCTTTCTGTCGGACCCAACCTTCAGCAATCCGCTGGACACCTACTGCAACATCTGCAACCCCTTCAACTACGCGACTGACATCATGACCAATGCCACGCTCCGCACGGAGCACATCCAGGACAGCCAGAACCTCTACGAAGACATCAAGGCGGGAGAACTGCCGTCCGTGTCGATCGTGAAACCGGGCTGGCCTTCGGATGGACATCCGGCGTCTTCGAAGCTGGAAGTGTTTGAAGGGTTTGTGAAAAACATCGTTAAGGCAGTGCAAGCCAACCCCGAAGTGTGGGCGAGCACCGCAATTTTTATCACTGAAGACGAAGGCGGCGGCTACTATGACTCCGGCTACATCCAACCCGTCGATTTTTTCGGTGACGGAACCCGGATTCCGTTGCTGATCGTGTCTCCCTTCACCGTGGGTGGCCATGTCACTCACGCCTACGGTGACCACGTTTCCATCACGAAATTCATCGAGCGGAATTTCAAGCTGTCGCCGTTGACTGCTCGGAGCCGCGACAATCTTCCCAACCCCAAGACAGCCAAGAATAATCCGTATGTGCCGATCAATAGCCCGGCGATTGACGATCTGTTTAGCGCGTTCAGTTTTTAGCCGGTCCAGAGTAGCTTTGTAGCTCGCACCACCGGCCAGGGCACTACACTCCCTGGCCGGTCTGTTTTCGCACATATTTCTTTCAAGAGGCGCTTGCGGCAAGGCGTGGCCATTACCCACAACACTTTTTAATCAGATATTCACACCCCGCCGGACGTATGACTCGCGTGCGATGCGACAATTAAAAGTGAAACCCTTGTCATCCTGAGCGAACCGGGGCCCCCAACGCGCCCGCGTTTGGCGCGATGGGGTGGAGAAGCGAAGGACCTGCTTCTTTGCGGGTGCGAGAGAACTCGTTGAGGAGACCGCTGCTTGGGTCTTAATAGGCGCGACTTACTGCGAATGGGACTTTCTGCCGGTGCCGGCCTCCTGGCCTCACCGCGAAACCTGCTTGCGCAGGCTATGCAGTCCGGCATGATCATGCCAACTGCTAACCAACAAGGTTCTGCGGGCCCAGCAGCCCATCCCGCACCTCCACCGGTCACGCTGGCCAGTTATGTGACGCCGTTGGCGATTCCTCCGGTTATTCGCCCGCGCCCTGGTGCCGCGCCCGTCCAGATTCACATGCGTCCGTTCCGACATCAAGCGCACCGCGATCTCCCCCCCACTCCAATGTGGGGATACAACGGCATGTGGCCCGGACCAACCTTCGAAGTGCGCAAAGGCCAGCCGATCTCAGTGAAATGGACGAACCAACTTCCCACCAAACATTTCCTTCCGCTCGATTACACCATCCACGGTGAGGAGCAGGATGTTCCCGAAGTTCGATCGGTCACGCACGTCCACGGCGCTCGGGTCATGCCGGATAGCGACGGCTATCCAGATGCCTGGGTGACATCGGACGGCCGCACTGGATCAGTGCGCGCCGCCGATCCCTGTCATTACCCCAATGATCAGAACGCCACGACGCTGTGGTATCACGACCACGCCATCGGTATCACTCGACTGAACATTTACGCGGGACTGGCCGGTTTCTACCTGATCCGCGATGCGGAAGAAGACAACTTGAACCTGCCCAGCGGCGCCTACGAGATTCCGCTCATGATCCAGGATCGCAGTTTCAGCGCCGACGGCTCGCTCTTGTATCCGCCCGCGCCGAACGGCACGCATCCCGTATGGATGCAGGAATTTTTCGGCAACGCCATTTGCGTGAACGGCAAGGCGACACCGTTTCTGGAAGTCGAGCCGCGCAAGTATCGCTTCCGCATAGTCAACGGCTCCAACTCGCGCTTCTACCACGTCACGCTCGTGCCCGCCGATGCCTCCGGCAAACCCACCGGCAAGCCGGTCGACGCTCCGCCTTTCATTCAGATCGGCAGCGACGGCGGGCTGCTGCCTGCGCCGTTGCGCATGCACTACCTTATTTTTTCCCCCGGCGAGCGCTTCGACATCGTCATTGATTTCTCCGAGCACAAAGGCGCAAGTCTGGCGATGACCAACGACGCCCCCGCTCCCTACGCTCGCGGTGGCGAAATTGTGCCTTCCGAGGTGATGCTCTTCAAGGTGACGAAGCCGCTCTCCGGAACCGATACCAGTTCGGTTCCCGAAACGCTCGTCCCTTTTTCCCCGCTCAACGCCGCCCAAGCGGTCCGCGAAAGAACCCTAGCGCTGGTTGAAATGGATCGACCTTCCGACGGCTACACCATGATCGGTCTGCTCGACAAGAAACACTGGGACGATCCCATCAGCGAAGATCCGAAAGCGGGTTCCACGGAAATCTGGTCCTTCGCCAACACCACCGGCGACGTGCATCCCATGCACATTCACCTGGTTCAGTTTCAGGTGTTGAATCGTCAGACGTTTGATGTAAAGACGTACGCGACGACCGGCAAACTCGTCTTCACCGGCATACCCATGCCTCCGGAATCGAACGAGCGCCCCGCCTGGAAAGACACGATCAAGACCTATTCCGGCTACGTCACGCGCGTCATCGCGCGCTTCGATCTACCCGCGGGAGTAGTGCCCAAGCCCGGCGAAGAGTTCCGCTACGTCTGGCATTGTCACGTCCTCGAACACGAAGACAACGAGATGATGCGTCCGTATAAGATCGTGGGCTAGTTTTCCGCAGCCTGCTATGCATTTTTCGGGGACGCCGGCGTACCGAGGTTTCTCATATAGAAACGGCACGGATAACGGCCTGCTTTGGCAGCGGGGCCGCGAACTATTCCAACAAGGCCTGGGTTAGCTTGACCGCGCAGTACGCGGCCGTGGGTCCGCAAATGGTGGTTGACGTCGCCAACGTACCGAAGTAGATGCTCGACGCCTGCCCGGCGGTTGAATCGTTGTCCACGACGATTGCGCTTGTACCGCCAGCTATATCGGCGGTGTTTGTCGCCGCGATGATTGGTGGACCATCTAGGCCCCCGGTCAAGATCCCAGTAGGCAAAAGGAAGGAATACAATTCCGATGGGTTTTGAGTCGCTGACACGAACATGTAGTCTGGTCCGGCGCTGGCAGTTGCGCCGGTGACGGTGCAGCCGGTAGTCGCGCTGGGAATCGTGGCGTTGAAGGTGAATTGTGTTGCGCTTACCGAAGCAACGGTTTGTAGTCCTCCATTGATGGCGGTGACGTCAGCGGCGGTGCAGCCATTGCCGGTGTTGGCGGCTACGCCCGAGATGGTGACCATGTCGTTGACGGCGAGTGTGTTGGCCGCCGTGACCGTCACTACAGTTGTAGTTGCCGTAACCCCGGTCACGGTGAATACCTGACCGTTCCAGAATTCGGTGAGCGGCGAGAGGACCGAAGGGCCGGTGCCAATTTGAGGCTTGTCAGCGTCCTCTGGCGCTGTCTGCAATTCAGAACCAACGAACTGGAAGGCTTTCAACTGTTGGCCACCGGTGCCGGAGGAGGCGGCGATCATCTCTCCGTTATTCGCCGCGGTGGCACTGCTGATTCCCAAGACAAAGTAGCGGTCGTCCGGAGTGGGGTCGTACAACGGATAGCCGGCGACGGTACAGCTTTGATTTGCACCCGAATCGAGTTCCGCGGCCGCAACTGAGGTCAGGGTGCTGCTCGTGAAACTAAATTGGATAAGACCGGCGTTCGTCGTGTCGGTCTCGCCGCCGGTGAGGCCGGTGCTGCAGGCCGTTACGACATAACCCACCCCGTTCGTCGAGTCAATCATGGGGCTGTCGCGAATGCCACCGTTCAGGTTTTCGCCGACCGATAGCGCGGTTGCTGCCGTAGCTCCGGTCGACGTCAACTCGTACAAGTTAGCGAGACCGCCTTGGCCGTCTGGGCCATTCTGGCGGCTTTGGCACCAGGCCTGAACCTGCCGGCGCATTACCATGCAGGAGCCACTCTGCATAGACCCGCGGCTCGTTCAACATCTTCGCCGCCTGCTCCGGCGTGAAGCCCGCGGTGAAGAGAACACGCTTTGAGCTCCAATCCAATGGCAGGGGAACCGAACCATCCGGCCTTGCGAAGCCCTGCCCGAAAGCCGATGTGGCGAAGCACGCCGCCAGCCCGAAAATCCCCACAGCGATAGCCGGCTTGAAAAACTTATTGCGATAACACCGCATAACCCTCTTTTCTTCTTACCATGGCAATTCCCCAAGCCCGAAGAGCGAGTCTTTAGACTGAAGTTGCCTGCCGCAATGATTAAAGACCACTAGAATACTGACAGCGCCCGGGGATCAAGCCCTCTGTGTTGTCCGGACTTTCCAGTATCGACTTTCCGCTATCGACTTTCCGCTTACCCAAAAGATACTTCTGACCGCCGACACATGCAAGGGTCGAGCACCACGCTAGGGAGTTATTGCCGCGCCCAAGGAAACCACCCCCACCCACACCCCGTCCATCCTTTGACACGCATCCAAATGCTCGTACGAGTCGCCTGGTGATTTAGAATCAATAACAAACGTGCCTTAGCTTCAAAATCAGTTCGGACTGAGAATTGCTCTGGTGCATGATGCACAGTTCTCTCCATGGCCATTAAGCTGAAAATCCCGAGGGCTCGAAACGGCGGGCTGAACGATCAAGGCCGCGCTAGAAGCGGCCGGTCGTCCCGCGATCCCCTCATGCGCATTGCCCTGCTCGGGTTTCTCTCGGCGTCGCTCGTGGTGGTCGGCTTTTTTGCTTACTGGTATGTAAAGTACGACCGCATCATCGAGCAGCGCTTCAGCGCTCCGGCGTTCGCCACTTCGGCAAAGATTTTCGCTGCTCCCAAGGTGGTGAGGGTCGGAACGAAGACGACCGTCTCTGAAATCGCCGCGGAGCTGCGTCACGCCGGCTATTCCGAAAAGGACGACGAATCTTCGCTCGGCAGTTATCGTCTGCATGGCGGCTCGATTGAAGTTCTGCCCGGCATCGAGTCTTACCACAGTCCCGAAGCGGCCACCATCACCGTCGCCGAAGGAGCGGTCTCCGCCATCCACAGCCGCGTTACCGGCGACCTCGCCGCCTATGAGCTTGAGCCGCAGATGCTGGCTTCGCTGTTCGACGCCGAGCAACGCTCGAAGCGTCAACTGGTAAAGTACGACGACATCCCCAAGATCGTGGTGCAAGCGGTAACGTCGATCGAAGACCGCCGCTTCTTTCAGCACAGCGGCGTCAATTTCATGCGGCTGGCCGAAGCCGCATGGATCGACCTCATGCATGGCCACCATCAGCAGGGCGGTTCGACCATCACCATGCAGCTGTCACGGGCATTCTTTCTGAGCCCGGAAAAGACCTTCAAGCGCAAGCTGATCGAAATGCTCATCGCGGTGGAGTTGGAACAGAAATTTTCCAAGCAACAGATTTTTGAGTTCTATGCCAATCGCGTCGATCTGGGACAACGCGGATCGTTCACCATCTCGGGCTTGGCCGAAGGCTCCCGCTCCTATTTCAACAAAGACCTGAAAGACGTTACCTTGCCCGAAGCCGCGCTGCTGGCCGGATTGATTCAGGCGCCCAGCCGTCTTTCACCCTATCGCCATCCCGAGCGCGCCCTCGATCGCCGCAATCTGGTGATCGAGTCCATGGTGGAGACCGGCGACATCACGCGTGAGCAAGCCGATAAAGCCAAGGCGATGCCGCTCAAACTCGCTCCGCCGAACGTTGAAGCCAGCGATGCGCCGTACTTCGTGGATATGGTTCGCGACACCGTCGTCAGCAAACTGGACGAGCGCGAGGTTAACGAGCAGGAGTATCGCATCTACACGACGCTCGATCCGGATCTGCAACAGGCGGCCGCGCAAGCGGTCGAAGCCGGCATCAAGCTGGTGGACGATCAGGTCACGAAAATGCGCACCAAACGGACCAAGGTCGGGAACAAGTTTGAAACCACAGTCGCGCCCGGCCCCCAGGCGCAGGTGGCGCTTGTGGCCATGGACCCTCACACCGGCGAAATCAAGGCGCTGGTCGGCGGACGAAACTACGGAGCGAGCCAGCTGAACCACGCGCTCGCCAAGCGTCCCACCGGGTCGATCTTCAAACCGTTTGTGTACGCGGCCGCCATGAATACGGCAATCGACGGGTCGACGGCCGTGATCACCCCGGCATCCACGGTTTCCGATCAGCCTTCGACGTTCGCCTACGGCGATCAGATCTATGAACCGCGCAACTACAAAGAGGAGTACCACGGGGACATCACGCTCCGCTACGCGCTGGCCCTTTCGCTCAACAACGCGACTGTGAAGGTGGCGGAAGAAGTGGGCTACGACAAGGTAGCGGATCTGGCCAGGTCGGCCGGAATCGCCTCGGTGAAAGCCACGCCGGCGATGGCGATCGGCGCCTACGACGCCAGTCCTGTCGACATGACGGCGGCATACACAAGTTTTGCCAACGGCGGCATACGGCTTTCACCCGTTTTCGTAAATTCCGTGCGCAACTCCAAAGGCGACATCGTCGTCAACTTCGGAACCGAGAAGAAACAGGTTCTCGATCCGCGCATCGCCTTCGTCATGACCAACATGCTGGAAGGTGTCATGAACTTCGGCACCGCCGCCGGGGTGCGCTCCCGCGGATTCACCGCTCCCGCGGCGGGAAAAACCGGCACTTCGCACGACGGATGGTTCGCCGGTTACACCAGCAATCTGCTCTGCATCGTCTGGGTGGGATACGACGATTACAGCGACATCCACCTGGAAGGCGCGCATACAGCCGCCCCCATTTGGGCCGAATTCATGAAGAAAGCGGTTACCCTGCCCCAATATGAGAACGTGCAGCCCTTCACCCAGCCCGAAGGCGTGGTGGACGTGCAACTCGACAAAATCACCAACCGCCTGGCGACCCCTGCCTGCCCCGACGATTACACAATTGCCTTCGTGGCCGGCACCGAGCCTCGACAGACCTGCGACCAGAGCGGGGGTGTGCAGGGGTTCTTTTCCCGGATGTTTGGCGGAAATTCCGAGAAAGCGCTGCCTCCGCCCAACCCTAACGGGAACCCGCAGGCGGCCAACGGTGTCCAATCCTCCAATGGCGTCCAATCGGAGGAAGAGGCCAGGCGAAAGAAAAGTCTGTTCGGCAAGATTATTGGCGTGTTCAAGGGAGACAGCGCTTCCGAAAAGGATGACAAAAACACCCCTCCGCCGTCTAAAAGCAGTGGCAGTACGCCGCCGCAGTAGTAGCGTAGTGGTGGATGTAGCGTAGTAATACAGAGTGCCTTAATATCGCAAGTCCGGTTCCATGGCATCAAACTTGCTCGCGAGGTAACGCCGTACCCTGAACTGCCAGGAAACTCTGACTTTTTATAGGTCCGGCCGGGGGTGGGATATGATTTCCTGGATCCGTATCAGCTCTGTAGCAGTTCTCTTCGCTGTTCTTCTCGTTCTCCCAGCGCAGGCTCAGAACACCGAACAGTTGCAGGTCAGCCCTCCGCCGCTGCACCGCGTCGATCCGCCCGCTCCCGGGGCGTCGCCAGAGAAACTCGAACAAGGCGGCGACGACCTGCGCGAGGAGAAGAATTTTCTCGACGCCATCGATTATTACCAGGCGGCCTTGAAAGGCGCGCCGGGGAACGCGACCCTGCTCAACAAAATCGGGATCTGCCAACTTATGACGCAGCGCTACAAAGAAGCCAGGAAGAGCTTCGAACACGCGATCAAGGCTGATCGTAACCATGCTGACGCCTACAACAATCTCGGCGTCACTTATTACGCCACGCGCAGCTACGGCGCATCCATCCGGAACTATGAGAAGGCGATCTCGTTGAATGGTGATGCCGCCTCCTACTACAGCAACATGGGCACGGCATATTTCAGCAGGCGACAGTTCGAAAAAGCCATAAAGTGTTATACCAAGGCGGTGGAGCTTGATCCCGACATCTTCGATCGCAGCTCACACGCCGGAGTCCAAGCCAAGCTGCCTTCTCCCGAAGACCGGGGCCACTACGATTATGTTCTCGCCAAGCTCTACGCCAAGACGGGCGAGCCCGACCGCTCGTTGCACTATCTGAAGAAGGCGATGGAAGAGGGTTACAAGGACATCAAGGACGTGTACAAAGACAATGAGTTCAGCACCTTGCGCAAAGATCTCCGCTTCACGGAACTGATGGCGGCGAAGACCACGGCCATCCCCGATTAGATCGGAATCTCTTGCCGTCCGGGAATGGGTTGGGAAAAAAGGTAGTAGTGGTGCAGTTTGAAATCCACCGGGCTTGAGAAGGGAACCGACCTGTGGGAAACTACCTGGCATGGCAAGACCGCATTTGGTGATTATCAAAGAAATCGACGGAACCCCTGTCCAAGGCGTGTGTTCGTCATGCAAAGACGCAGTATTCGACACTAGCGCAAGCGCGTTTGCGCGGGAACACAAGCAAAGTCTGAAGGACCAGTTCCGGGAGCATTTCAGGAGCGTCCACGAACGTGAGGACGCCAGCCAATCGGCTGCTCGGATCGTGAAAAAAGCGACCGAGGACTAACTGCACCACTACGGGGAAAAGCGCGGAACAATCGGAAAACTCCGCGAAACTTTTTCGGTGGCGCGGGGTTCTCAAAGCTAATGCTCCTGAAAACAACAGGGTGAGTAGGGAGAACAAACACCCACCGGTTGCCGAACCCGAGCACGCCCCAAGCAAGCAACCGGTGGGTGAATTGCAACCGAGACCGGAGAGCTGAGATCTGCCTGCCGTCAGCTTCTCTCCGAAATATATTCCTCGACCACCTGCTTCCATTTTCCCTGCGCTTTCAATATGTATTCGACCGCGTCGCGCGCAGCGCCATCCCCTCCAGAGTGAGACGTCGCCCAGTGGGCTTCGGCTTTCACCTCGGGCCGTGCGTTCTTTACCGCGATGGCCAGGCCACATTTACGCATTGCCGGCAGATCAATCACGTCGTCGCCAACGAAAGCGGCTTCGGCAGCGGTGATGCCGTCTTTTTCGAGGATCTGCGCAAAGACGGACGCCTTGTCCTGAATGCCCTGGTACACGTGATCCATCTTCAGATCGCGCGCGCGCAGGGCAACGGTTTCGGAGATGCGCTTAGTGATGATCCCGGTCTTGATTCCCGCCAGGCGGGCCAGCGAAATTCCGGTGCCGTCGTGCGCGTGGAAACCCTTGGCCTCAATCAGGGTCGTGCTGTGCAGGCCGAAGCCTCCCTGATCGCCATGCTGGGCGGATTTCTCGAGCACACTCTGCTGAGTTCCGGAATGCGAGCCTCCCGGCGCGGGGAAAATCCAGATTTTGCCGTCGGTAAGAACGCCGTCAACGTCGAAAAGGATGAGTTTAATTTTGCGGGCGCGAGCGGTAGCGGATGATTTGGCCATCGCCGCGATTCTAGCAGGCAGTAGCCCCAGCGGGCAGGTTGCGTACCGACGGCTGCCCTCGGCCGTCCAGTCGAGGGCAACTCAACCACCACTTACGGTTGCGGCACGGCTACGCTTTGCAACTCGATTGCCGGCAGCCCCAGTCGGCGCCGCGCTTCGTCCAGCATGGAGGCCGTCCGCGTGGCCCCGCAGCGCGTTACACCCAGAGCCCGCACCCGGAGCAGTCCGTCCAGGTCCCGAATACCGCCGGCAGCCTTCACCTGCACCGAAGGCGGAGAATGCCGACGCATCAGGATCAGATCCGAATCCGTCGCACCCGTTGGAGCATAGCCAGTCGACGTCTTGACCCAATCCGCGCCCACCTTGCCGCAGATCTCGCAAAGCCGTATCTTCTGATCATCGTTGAGGTACGCGTTCTCGAAGATGACCTTCACCTTCTGACCCGCCGCATGAGTAGTATCCACCACCGCGCGGATGTCGTCTTCCACATACAACCAATCGCCGCTCAGCACCTTGCTGATGTTCACGACCATGTCGAGTTCCTCGCCGCCGTCGGCCAGCGCCTGCCGAACCTCGGCCACCTTGATCGCCGTCGTGTGGACTCCGTGCGGAAACCCAATCGTAGTGCTGGCGCGGACTTTGCAATTGGAATGACTGCCGTGCAAACGCTCCGCACAGTGCTTCAGCGCGTAAGGCATGATGCAGACGCTCGCCACATCGTAGGCCAGCGCCCGCGAAATGCCATTCTCCAGATCGTCCCATTTCAACGTAGGATTCAGCAGCGAATGATCAATCATCTTCGCGAGGTCAGAATATGAATAAGTCAAAGTCATATTCCGCCATATTAAGCCCCAGATGACCCGATTGTCTTTGTCTCCACGAGGGCGAACATTTTACGAAACTACGAATTCCGGCTACAATCTTTCCCATGCCGTCTGCAGTCTCTCCTTCGTTAGCCTGGGCACATCCGCTGGTTCAGGAATGGTTTACGGCGCGCTTCTCCACGCCGACCGAACCGCAGGAGCAGGGCTGGCCCCACATCCTCGCCGGCCACACCACGCTGATCTCGGCTCCGACAGGATCAGGCAAAACGCTGGCCGCTTTTCTCGCCTGCATTAACCGCCTCGTCTGCAAGGCACTGGCGGGCGAACTGCGCGATCGCACCGAAGTTCTGTATATCTCTCCGCTCAAAGCCCTGGGAAACGACATTCAGAAAAATCTCGAAATCCCGCTCGGAGAAATTCTGCAGATGGCCGGCGATCGCGGCCTGTTGATGCCCGAGATCCGTACCGCCGTACGCACCGGCGACACGTTGATGAAAGACCGGCGCCTCATGCTGAAGCGCCCGCCGCACATTCTGGTTACCACGCCTGAGTCGTTCTACATCCTGCTGACGGCGGAGAAAAGCCGCGCCATTCTGCGCGATGTCGAGACCGTGATCGTTGACGAAATCCACGCCGTGGCCGACGACAAGCGCGGCGTGCATCTGGCCCTTTCGCTTGAACGCCTGGAAGCCCTCACCGAACGTCCGCCTGCCCGCATCGGCCTTTCCGCAACGCAGAAGCCCATCGAAGAGGTCGCACATTTCCTGGCTGGTCACTCTGATCCGCAAAATCCGCGCCCCGCTCCCGTGATCGTCGACGTCGGCCACAAACGGACACTCGATCTCGGAGTCGAAGTTCCGTCTTCGGAACTTGGCCCGGTTGCGTCGAACGAGATGTGGGACGAGATTTACGAGCGCATCGTGCAACTGGTGAATGCTCACCGCTCGACGCTGGTTTTTGTGAACACGCGGCGGTTGGCCGAGCGCATTGCCCATCAACTGGGCGAGCGACTGGGCGAGGAAAACGTGGCCGCGCATCACGGAAGCTTGGCGCGTAAGCTGCGTCTCGACGCCGAACGAAAACTGAAGGAAGGCCAGGTGAAGGTGCTGGTGGCGACCGCATCGCTCGAACTTGGCATTGATGTCGGAACCGTGGACCTGGTGTGCCACATCAGTTCGCCGCGTTCGATTGCAGTTGCTCTGCAGCGCGTAGGGCGTTCGGGTCACTGGCGGGGCGCGGTCCCTAAAGGACGATTTTTTGTCACCACACGCGACGATCTGGCGGAATGCGCCGTGCTGGTGCGAGCGATTCGCTCGGGCGATCTCGATCGGCTCATTTTTCCCGAAGCCTCGCTCGATGTGCTGGCGCAGCAGATCGTAGCGTGCTGTGCGGCTTCGGGCAGCGCCGCCACGGCTAACAAATCGGGCGATCAATCAAACGACGGATGGGATGAAGACGAATTATTCGCGCTCGTGAAGCGCGCCTATCCCTATCGCAATCTTGCGCGCGAAACGTTCGACGCCGTGCTCGCCATGCTTTCCGAAGGAATCGCATCGCAACGCGGCCGCTACGGCGCGTACCTGCATCACGACCGCATCAATCAGAAGCTGCGCGCGCGCCGCGGAGCGCGTCTGGCGGCGATCACCAGCGGCGGCGCGATTCCCGACAACGCTCTGTTCACTGTGGTCGCCGAGCCGGATGGTGGAGTTGTCGGAACCGTCGATGAAGACTTTGCCGTCGAGAGCATGGCGGGAGAGGTCATGCTGCTGGGGAACACCTCCTGGAGGATTCGCCGGATCGAAGGAAAGTCGTCGCGCATAATCGTGGAAAACGCGCAGGGTGCTCCGCCTGGGATACCGTTCTGGCGTGGAGAAGCTCCGGCGCGCACTGCGGAACTTTCGTTGCAACTCGGCGAATTGCGCAAAGAAATCAGCGACCGCCTGCCCGGTGTGGTTCCGGTAGAAGGATGGCGGAATCTTACCGTAGTCACTGACGCCGTAAGTTGGCTGCGCCAGGAGTGCGGGCTGGATCTCTCTGGCGCGGAGCAACTGATTCAATACATCCTCGAAGGGCGCGCGGTGCTGGGCGACGTGCCGACGCAGACGACGATCATCGCCGAAAGATTCTTCGACGAGGGCGGCGGGATGCAGTTGATCATCCACGCACCCTTTGGCGGACGCATCAACAAGGCCTGGGGACTGGCGTTGCGCAAGCGCTTCTGCCGCGGCTTCAATTTCGAATTGCAGGCCGCGGCCACCGACAACGGCTTGAACATAGCGCTGGCCGAGCAACACAGCTTTCCGCTGGCGGACGTTTTTCGATTCCTGGCCTCCGAGGGCATGCCGCCCATCCTGGAGCAAGCGGCCCTGGCGTCGCCGATTTTTCAGACCCGCTGGCGGTGGGATGCGACGCGAGCCCTGGCTCTGCTGCGTTTTCAGGGCGGCAAGAAAGTGCCGCCGCAAATCCAGCGCATGCGCTCCGACGATCTGCTGGCCTCGGTTTTTCCCGATGTAGCCGCCTGCCAGGAAAATATCGAAGGCGACATCAAGATTCCCGACCATCCGCTGGTGCACGAGGTCATGAAAGACGTGCTCACCGAGGCGCTGGACATCGAAGGCCTCGCCCAAGTCTTGCGCGGGATCGAGCAGGGACGGATTCGCTGCCTGGCCGTGGACACGCCGGTGCCGTCGCAATTCTCGCACGAAATTCTGAATGCAAATCCGTACGCCTACCTCGATGACGCGCCGCTCGAAGAGCGCCGGGCGCGCGCCGTCGAGATGCGGCGCGTGTTGCCGGCCTCCGTGCTCGAAAAAGTCGGCGCTCTCGATCCCGCCGCCATAGCGCAGGTGCAGGAGGAAGCGTGGCCCGACGTGCGCGACGCCGATGAACTGCAAGATGTGCTGCATACGCTGGTGATGGTGCCGACGAACAGTTCTCAGTTCTCAGGTGTCAGTTCTCGGGAAGCCAAACCGCAGCTCACCGCCAACTGGAGCGACTTCTTCGATCGTCTGCAACAAGAGAATCGCGCCGTCGTGGCGGAAGCTGCGGGAAAGCGTTATTGGGTCGCCGCCGAGCGCGTCGAATGGTTCCAGACAATGCATCGTGTGGCGACGGGGCTCTGCCCCGTCCCCGCGGGGCGAAGCCCCGCCACCACACAGGCGCTGAGTTTCGACGACGCGGTGCTGGCCGCGGTGCAGGGATGGATTGCCCATCTCGGTCCAACCACCGCGTCGGAAATCGGCGTCTTGCTAGGGCTGCCTGCGACCGAGATCGAAAAAGCTCTACTCCGCATGGAAGCCAGCGGAGCAATTCTTCGCGGCAGCTTCCGTCCCACTGATTCGCGTAAAGATGACGCGCGTAAAGATGATTCGCATAAACATAAAGATGATTCGCGCCCAGCGGCATCCGCTGCCGGCAAGCCCGAAACCGAATGGTGCGAGCGCCGTCTGCTGGCCCGCATTCATCGCCTTACCGTTGCGACGTTGCGCAAGCAGATCCAGCCGGTCAAAGCGGCACAGTTCATGACTTGGCTTTTACGTTGGCAGCATCTCGCTCCCGGCACGCAGGTGCGGGGCGAGCATGGGATGCTCGAAGTGATCCGCCAGTTGCAGGGGTTTGAAATTCCCGCCAGCGCGTGGGAACGGTTTGTGCTGGCACGCAGAATCTCGGACTACGATCCCGCCCACCTCGATCAACTGTGCCTGACCGGCGTGGTCGGATGGGGCCGCCTGTCGCCGCATCCGGCGACGCTCGAAGCAACTGGCACCGATGAGACAGGCCGCGAAAACCGCCGCCGAGTGATTCCAACCCGAGTCGCACCCATCGCCTTTTTCGTCCGCGAAGATGCCGACTGGCTCCGGCCACACCACCCCGGGGCGGAGGATTCCGCCACTTCGTTCCTGAGCCCGGTGGCGCAGGCGCTGCTCGAACTCTTGAAGCAACGGGGCGCTCTTTTCTTCCCCGACATGGTGCGAGCCACGGGCCGGCTCAAAGCGGAAATCGATACCGGACTGTGGGAACTGGTCGCAGCCGGTCTCGTGACCGCCGATGGATTCGAAAACCTGCGCGCACTAGTGACGCCGAAAAGTTCGGCCGGAAGCAGCCTGGCAAAAATGCGGCGCCCGCGCCATGCGCCCGGACGCTGGTCGCTGCTGCATACCGAAGGTGCCGACCGCGACCGCAGTGTCGAGTCGTGTTGCTGGATGTTGTTGCGCCGCTACGGCGTGGTCTTCCGCGACCTGCTGGTGCGCGAGACCAATCTTCCGCGCTGGCGTGAATTGCAAATCGGCTACCGCCGCCTCGAAGATCGCGGCGAAGTGCGCGGCGGCCGCTTTGTTGATGGATTTCTAGGAGAGCAGTTCGCCCTTCCGGTGGCCGTCGAATCCTTGCGCGCCCATCGCAAATTGCCACAGAATGCAAATGCCGAGCGCGTCGTCATCGCCGCCGCTGATCCGCTGAACCTCGTCGGGATAGTCGTTCCCGGCGAGCGCATTCCCGCGATCTCAGGAAGAAGCGTCACGTTTCGCGACGGCGCGTGGGAAGCCGAAGATGCGCTGCTGGCTTCCGGCTACTAGAAGCTGTGCTGAAGGCTGGTACAGCGCGGCGTCAGAGCGACACATTTTATGGATTGTCATCCTGAGCGAAGCGAGGGATCTGCATCTTGCGGCGAACTACAGATCCCTCGCTTCGCTCGGGACGACAAAATGTGGTGAGTTGGGTGTTGAAGAGAGGGGCCAGACTTTCGCTCGGCTACCAGTTCACGGCAAATTCAACTTCAGCAGCACCTGCGGATCCAAATACACGCCCTGCCAGCGCACGGCCAGATGTAAATGCGGCCCCGTGGCGCGCCCCGTGCCCCCGCTAAGTCCGATCGGCTGCCCTTTGCTCACATCGTCGCCTTCTTTGACGAGGAAACTAGACAGATGCAGATAGAGCGTCAACAGTCCCTGCCCATGGTCGATCACCACGAAATTGCCTTCATAGAACATAGGTTGGGCCAGGATGACGCGTCCGCTATTCACGGCTGCCACCGAAGTTCCACCGGGCACGCGGAAATCAAGCCCAAAATGCGTACTCTGCACCGAGCCATTGAAGACACGCTCGGCGCCAAACACGTCGGAGATCTCGGCCGTCACCGGCGCCGCGAACGAACCTTTCCATTCGCGCTCCGGGCTCAGGGTTTTAAAAGCTTCGGCTTTGGTCTCCTTGTCCTGTTCGATCTGGTGCAGGTCTTCGGGATTGGGCGCAGTGTAGCGTCCGGGAACAGACAACACCACGTGGCGGGGATAGCTTTGGTGTTGCACTCGAATTTGTTTTTCGAATGAGATCGCCTGTCCGGCAGATGGTCCAGAGGAAGTCTCGGCGTGAAACTCGATAGGATAAGCTCCCGGCTTGGTTTCCAGGCTAACTCCGGCGAGCGCGAACCATGATTTGTGGCTCGCATCAAAGCTAAACGCAATCTCGTGGCCGAGCCAGTTAGCCGACAGCGTGCGAACCGGCTTCGGCGTGATGACACGGAAAAGTACCGGCGTTCCGTTGACCAGCCGGGCGGGTTGGTTGACGACAATCCATTTGCCGACTATCGATTGAGCGGCAGCTGCCGCGGGTACGCTTGCCGCCAGCGCAAGCACGAACGCCAAGAGCGTGACGGGATGGAAGAGGCGTTCGCGCATCGCGGTTTCAGACTAGAGCTGACTAGTCCTAGTCGTTCTCTTCGGCTTCTTCGTTGATCTTGATGCGGAGCGACTTGAGGAACTTCATATCCTGATCGCTGATCTTAAGCTCGGGATTGGTGCTGAGGGTGGAGACCAGGGAAGTCTTGTCGGTGGTGTGTTCACCTTGCTTGCTGACGCCGATGGTGGCTTCGAGAACCAGGAAAATGTCGTAGCCGCCTTCCTTGATGCGGGCAACGACTTCAGCGATCTGCTCGGAATCGGACAGTGACTCGTTGATCGCCTCTCCGAGATCCTTCATAAGCTGCTTCAGTTGCTGATCCACGAGTCCCCCTGGAATCGGACGCCGCTGATGGCAACATCACAAGTGGTTGTGATGCCGCCCATCGCCATTGTACGCCCGGCCGCTGCTAAAATCGACTGATGGCGACTGACTACGATGGTGACCGAATATGGTGACCAAATAATGATCGACGGCCAATGGGTCAGAAAGATTAAGCTGATTTTCCGCGCGGCCGCTAACCTGCTGGAGCGTAACCGGATGGGCCGGGCGGTGCTGATGGCGATCCGCACGACGGCACGTTCTTT
>Ga0116134_1000349_pt1 | contig 24332 bp, 15 predicted proteins | sample June2015DPH_19_5_FD_89737 | JGI IMG/M metagenome (GOLD analysis project Ga0116134, IMG submission 89737) | Peatland microbial communities from SPRUCE experiment site at the Marcell Experimental Forest, Minnesota, USA - June2015DPH_19_40 | ecosystem: Environmental > Terrestrial > Soil > Wetlands... | reverse complement strand
ATCAACCGTCTCTCCGACCGAGAACGTCAAATCCTCCGGAGGCCGAATCTCCCGTCCACCGCGCTCCAGCAACAAATCCCCAGGCCGTATCCCTGCCGAGTATGCTGGGCCGCCTTGGTGCACATCCTGAAACATCCAGCGTTCATCGCCATTGACGGCGAAGCGCTGCATGGTGGCATTGATCGCGTGCCGCGCCGGTATGTTTCGCGTCCCGGCGTGTCGGAAGCCGGTGTGGCTGGTCTTGAGTTCAGCCACTAGGTTCTGAACTTCCTTTTCGAATGCCTCCGCTTCGGTACATGCAAGAATTTGGTTCCGTCGGCTTTGAGCAAGCGCGTTCCAATCCACTCCATTCATGGCAGGATTGAAATGCTTGGTTTCCACCAAGCGGCAGACCTTGTCGAAAATCTTCGTGCGCTCTTCGAGAGTTAAATTCATTCCTGTTTAATCCCAATTGGTGTGGAAGCCTCTCCAACAGCGATGAACGCTGCCCAATAAAATGGACTCACCTGGTCGCCATATTTCGCCAACAAATCTAGCTTAGCGCCTCGAAGCGCTGAACTGGTGTCCTCGCCTTGGCCGAGCCGCTGGTAGAAGCGATCCATCAGCGCACTTGCGAAGGTGTCGTCGGCGCTCCACAAGCTCGCGACAACTGATTTCGAACCGGCCACCAAGAACGCTTCCACCAGATTACTGACCCCTTCTTGCCCCTGGAGTTTGCCTACGCCTGTGTCGCACGCGGATAGCGTTGTCAGTTCGGCATTCAGTCGCAATCTGACTATCTCCCGTACTTGCAGCAGCCCGTCGTCAGCGGATTTCGGGTCTGTCCCCAAGACCAGTGCTGAACGCTCGGGATACTGCGTGTCTGCGAACCCGTGAACCGCCAGATGTAAAACGCGAAACTGGTCGAGCGGCTCCTTCTTGAATGCAGTTTCCGTGGCGTCCTTGCCGAGCAAGATTACCGCGTCCCGTCCCACAATTTTACCGATTCTCTCGACCTCTTCCCGCGTTTCAGGAAGATCTTGAAGCCGCATCCCGGAAAGGTCCGCCATGCCCCGCACCAGCCGTGCGCGGACCGTGTCTGGAGTCGGTATCCTACGCCCCGCCCCCCCTTGATTCTCGTAGGCAACGTCACCCACACCGAGAAACGGACGCGGCGCCCTTTCGTTCTTCCTCGCTCGCCGCAGTACGTCAAGAATGGTCCCTGAAGGCACGTAGCTTAGGACGCGAGACTTCAACAGATACTCGCCCTGGCTATCTCGAATTGCTTCAAATGGAAGCAGGTTCAACATCCCGTCCGGCGCAATGATGAGTTTGGTCGCCGTCTTCGCTTCGGGGATCGGCTCCACGAGCGCCCGATAGAGCTGCTTTGAGACTTCGATGGCGGCACCCTTTGTGCGCACGTCGTCGACAAATTGCTGTACAAGTTTTTCGACTTCCCTGCGGCCAATCGGCAGAGTTTGGACGCGGGCGCCGCGCCGCGTTACCGCGATACAGAAAGACGTCGGCTCATCCAGCACGTATTCTAAAAGCAATTCATCTGGATGCAGGTCGTTCTCCACATTCGTCAACACCGCTGGCCGCACAGGAAGTCGTTGGTTGGGAGCATCTTCTTTGGTCCATGCCAGACCAAGGCGTCGCTCGTACTCAACGAGGTTGTCCAGCAATTGTTCGCGTTCAGGTGCGTTGTTGGTCTGCATGAGTTTAGCTTGGAGACCCGAAATGTCGCCTTCAAGCGCGGCTGTCTGATCTGATTCCGCTGCGGGCTGTGGCTTCCTGTCTTTAAGAGCCCAGGCGAGAGTTCGGCCTCGAACGCGTTCCAGAACTGCGAATGCACCGGGCGCGTCACCATTCTTGGTGATGAGTTCAAAGTGTCGCAGGTAGGTATCGCTCATCGCCGCAGCAACGGAGCTGTTCCAATATGGCTCATCCACACTGATGAGCATTCCCTCAATCACGTCTTCAGCTTGCTCGTAGAGAGCGTTTGCCTCGGCAAAGCGACCGCGACGCGCCTTCAAATCGGCGAGCATCGTCAAATTGCGAGGCACATAATAACGATCACCAACTTGCTGGCTGGCAGCCAGACCTTGGGTGGCACGCGCTTCCGCTGTGACCAGATCTCCGCCATCACGATAGAGTGTCGCTAGTTCGAACATGGCGTCGGCTTCTATTCGGTAGTATTGCACTCGGGTTGTAAATTGACCGGCATCTTCCAAATATGTCAGCGCCTGCTGTCGGTTCCCGGTCTGCGCTTCCAGCTTTCCAAGAAGAATGAGCAACTGCGCTTCATGGCCTCGTTTCTCTTGCGATCGCGCTTTGGTCAGAGCGCTCTCAAGCACTGACTTCGCCTCATCGGTTCTGCCGAGCGAGACCAAGGCTTGCGCTTTTCCTTCATACCCCATGAATGGAAGTCCGCAGTCAGGATCAGCCTCCGCCAGCTTGATGGCTCTCTCGAAGAACTTCAACGCTTCCGCGTGGCGATTGACTTCCTCGAATCCCCTCCCGAGTAATTCTAGGAACCGTACTTGACCTGCCGTGTCGCCGCTTGCCATGGTTGACATGAGAGCACCCCCGAGAAGCCTAGCCGCTCGTCCGGGGTTTCCTTCCAGAAACCCAATGAGGCCCAATTCCCCGGAAGCCCTAGTCACCCATTGGTTCTCGCCCAAGCTCTTTGCGATATCCTGCACTTCCAGCCAGTCACGCTTTGCGGCTCGGTAGTCAATCTCAATATCGGTGTAGCCCTTCGCGATCAGGCACCATAGGCGAAGGTTCTTGTCAGTCTGCACGATGGGATTCTGTAGCTGTTCATTCAAGAGACGTGAAAGGTCAACAAACGACCTCGTTTCGGCTTCTGATCTGAGACGGCCCACCTTGGCGTGAAGTTCGTTCCGCGCATCGCCCCTCTCCGAGAACAGCTTTTCGGCTCTGTCATAGAGCGGCCCAGCCGCGGGTCCGTTACTTAACCAGTAGAAGTGATCGGCGGCGGCAAGCAGCGCATCGGCGTCTGTCGATTGCTGGACATTCGCAGAATCAACCCGAAAGGCCGCGGCACGAGTTGAAAGACTGAGTCGGCGCCGCGCGTTGAAGACGTAGTACGAGCAAGCAACGAGGACTGCCAGAGTAAGGGCGACGGCAAATGTCCCCCGCCTTGGGACACGAATCCTCACGTGAGATTCTTTTCTTCTGAATATTTCTCAGACAACTGGAGTCAACCTATTCCAAGACATCAGGAGTTCGGTCCTGGAATTCGGGTTTCTAACGCGACGAGTGGTTATATGATTAGAACCCGGCCAGCTTGGAAGAGTTTCCTGGAACGCAAAAATACTTTTACTCACTTGTTCATGGAACCCGCTCTGGGCGGGCGTTCTGACACGGATAGCCGCCTTAGACCGGTGCGGTTCGTCACTTGCCATTATTCATGCGACCAGGCGATTCTTACCCAAGGCTAGTACAACCCGCGCCAGCGAGAACGCCAGCGCGGGTAGCGCTGGTCAGTACTCACTTGGCAAGTGGATGACGTTGCTGGCGAAGTACAGAGTAATTTCATCCAGCGGGAAATCGGTATGCTCGATTTCCTTCGTGAACACGATGTTGCCGTTGCCATCGTCGCACGTAAGCGTAGCGGTGCGGTCGGGACGTACGGCGAGCTTCCAGACTTGAAATTCCTCGGCGGCAACAGCCTTGTTGTAGGGCTGAATGATCGCGATCTCGTCCAGAAGCCAATATGCTCCACCGTGCTCGGCAATGTGCTGTGCGCCGTCGGTATAGAGAACGTTGCGGTTGATCCCGTGCCGATACCAATTCTCGCTGCCCGTAAACTGCGCGAGGTCGCTTTTGCTGAGAGTCTTCGTCGTCATGTTGTGCCTCTTTCGTTTTGAGTGACCCCTTTGGCGGGGGCGAGAGAGGCAACAGGAACAGCCGCACGGAAGGCGCGGCGTCACAGGCAAACGTGAAATAAATGAGGGGTAGCCCGTAGGGAATCATCGTTTATGTCGCGAAAGTGCCTTGACGCTAGCCTGCGGCTGTTAGGTTGGCTCCGAACCCGTCCATGAGTGGGGGAACGGAAAGGGGCACATTGGTGACGAAGGCGGCGCGAGACGCAGCGAGAACAGCGGACGATACGGAAATGGGCCGTGCCGTACTTGCACGGAGCCTTTCATGTAAGATGTTGAGCTTCCCCCTTTCTACTTTCAAGCATGGCTGAACTCATCTGGGACGGCAAATACGACGAGCACGGCAACAAGCGCGCGCCGGTTCGTATTGAGCTGCCCTTTCAAACCGTCGAGACCGTCAACGAGAGCGTACAGGAGCGGCAGCGCACGTTGGAGCTGTCTTCTTCTGGTCATGATCCGGAGTGGCGCAATCGTCTCATCTGGGGTGACAAGAAATATGTCCTGCCCTCGCTCCTGCCCGAGTTCGCCGGCAAGGTGGATTTGATCTACATCGATCCTCCGTTCGACACGGGCGCGGACTTTTCGTTCATGGCAGCAGTTCCTCAGCACGAAAGCGACCAGGACGCTGAGTCCGTGACATTCACCAAGCAGCCCAGCATGCTAGAGCAAAAGGCATACCGTGACACTTGGAGCCGTGGATTGGATTCCTACCTCGAATGGTTTTACGAGGCTGCGGTGTTGTTGCGGGAATTGCTCTCCGAGAAAGGGACTTTATACATTCATCTGGATTCGGGTGTAGTTCATTACGTGAAGGCGATCGCGGATGAAGTTTTCGGACATGCGAATTTTGTTAACGATATCGTCTGGAAACGAACCACCACAAAGAACGATTACCTGCAAGGGGCCTTCAATTGGCCGCGAATTCATGACCTCATTCTTTACTATGCAAAGAACGCGGAAGTATCACCAACCTTTGTCCAGCCATTCGGGAATTACGATGTCGAGTACATCAAAGCAAAATATCCGTACGAGGAAAAAGGCAGGCGATACGGGCTGTGGGATGTAACTGCTCCTGGTTCCGGGACGAGAGGCCATCCACGATTCGAGGTGATGGGAGTTACTCGCTACTGGCGGTACGGCAAAGAGAAGATGAACGCCCTGGTCGCCGAAGGGAGAATCATCCAGCCGAGTCCCGGAGCCGTTCCGCGATATAAGCGGTACCTGGACGAAATGCCTGGAGTTGCGGTCGGTGACGTGTTCACGGATATCTCTCCGGCAAATTCACAGGCCATTGAGAGACTGGGATACCCAACACAGAAGCCGGAGATGCTCCTTGAACGCATAATAAAAGCCTCCTCCAATGAAGGCGCTCTCGTCCTCGACTGCTTCTGCGGTTCCGGCACCACTGCTGCAGTTGCCGAAAGGCTCAACCGTCGCTGGATCGCCTGCGACCTCGGGCGGTTCGCCATTCACACCACCCGCAAGCGCCTACTCGGAATTCCCGGCGTAAAACCGTTCATCGTCCAGAATCTCGGCAAATACGAACGCCAGCAATGGCAAGTCGCGGAGTTCCCTGCGAACGGCAAAGACCGTCTGGCAGAGCAGAAAGAACGCGAGGCCGCCTACCGCAAGTTCATCCTTGAGCTTTATCACGCTACTCCCGTCAGCGGCCACGTATGGCTGCACGGCGTCAAGAGCGGGCGCATGGTGCACGTGGCGGCGGTGGATGCGCCGGTGACCCGAGCGGACGTGAATGCCATCGCCGCCGAAGTGTGGAGAGCCAGCGGCAAAGGCCCCAATTCCCCTCAGAAGCCCGCTGTGGATGTGCTGGGCTGGGAGTTCGCACTCGACATGAATGAGACGGCGAAGCAAGTTGCCGCCGAAGCTCGGGTGGATGCGGCCTTCAAGAAAATTCCTCGCGAGGTGCTAGAAAAGAAGGCGGTCGAACAGGGAGATGTTTATTTTTTTGAGCTTGGTGCGCTCTCGGTCGACACCAAGATCAAGAAGCGCGAGCTCACGCTGACACTTTCCGATTTTGTTATTCCGTCCGACGACGTGCCTGCGGAAGTGCGCAGCGCCATTAAGCATTGGAGCCAGATGGTGGACTACTGGGCGGTGGATTGGGAGTTTAAAGACGATACTTTTCACAACCAGTGGCAGTCTTACCGCACGCGGAAGGACCCAAAGTTAGAGCTGGCAGTGAAGCACGAGTATGTTGATCCAGGCAGGTATGAGGTCGTGGTAAAAGTCATCGACATCTTGGGGAATGACACGACCAAGATCTTGACGATCGAGATCAAATGAGGCTTGTAGAAGTGGGCCCGTCTGTGTCCCTGAATCTTCGCAGCTAAGATTATGCCCCGGCGAAAAAAAACGCTCGACGAAATGCCCAGTCTGCTGGATATTACGGCTAAGCTTCGCTCAGGGGCTTGTGTTCCCGCACTGCGGGAGGCGGTCAAGTCTTGGAAGGCTGGCGGGCGCAAGGGGGTCACCGACACGACTGGCGTCCTACTGAGCTATTGGTTCGAAGCCGATCACAAACTCAAAACCGGGAGACCTTTCAGATACCACGATTCCCAGCGGGAAGCGATCGAGACGCTCATCTATGTCTGGGAAGTGGAAAAGGTCCGCACTCGCAAAGATTTACTTGAGCGGTACGCACAGAACGCACCCGACCTCCGACTTGCTCAATATGACGAATTCGCCCGCTACTGCACGAAAATGGCCACGGGCAGCGGCAAGACGAAGGTGATGTCTCTCGCTATCGCATGGCAATACTTCAATGCGATGCGCGAGCAGGATGAAATTGCCAAAGATTACGCCAAGACTTTCCTGCTCATTGCTCCGAACGTCATTGTGCTGGAGCGCTTAAAGGCAGATTTCGCCAATGGCAACATTTTCCGCGAGGATCCGATCCGTCCGAAGGAATTGGGTATCTTCTGGGACTTCGACTGCGTAATGCGGGGCGAGGGGGAGCGGGCGCACTCCGAAGGCGTGCTCTTCCTTACCAACATCCATCAGTTTCATGACCGGTCTGACCGTGCAAAAGACGACGAGCCGGATGCCATGACCGCGGTCCTGGGCCCTAAGCCCCCGACACAGAAATTGGAGCAGTCCGATTTCGCCGAGCGCATTGCTCGCCGCAAGGGGCGGCTGCTCGTGATTAACGACGAGGCCCACCATACTCACGACGAAACCCTTAAGTGGAACGAAATAATTCACCAGTTACATGAGAAAACGCCCCTCGCGGCACAGCTCGATTTCTCGGCCACTCCGCGCTTCCAAAAGGGCGGAATTTTCCCGTGGACAATCTCCGATTACCCGCTCAAGCAGGCCATCTTAGACAACATCGTGAAACGGCCGGTGAAGGGTGTGGCGAAAATCCCCGAGCCGAATTCGGATTACGCCAGCGTGCGGTATAGGGGCTACCTGACGGCAGCGGTGGAACGCTGGAAAGAATACCTTGAGCAGCTCAAGCCGCTGCGCAAGAAGCCGGTGCTGTTCATCATGATGAATAGCACGGAAGATGCGGACGACGTGGCGGATTGGTTGGCGAAGGCCTATCCGGCTGAGTTCGGCGACGGAAAAACCCAGATCATTCACACTGACAGATCAGGTGAGGTGAGCAAAAAAGATTTGGAGGCGGCTCGGAAGGCGGTAAAGGGCGTTGACGATCCGCTCAACCCGATTCACGCCATCGTGAGCGTCATGATGTTGCGTGAAGGTTGGGACGTGCAGAACGTAACGGTTGTCGTTGGCCTGCGGCCCTACACATCGAAAGCGAACATCCTTCCCGAGCAAGCGATTGGGCGCGGCCTGCGCCTGATGTTCCGCGACCTTACCGCTGACTATACGGAACGCGTCGATATCATTGGCAACCGGAAATTTCTCGAATTCGTGGATGACCTTGAAAAGTTGGAGGAGTTGCAGCTTGATACGTTCGAGGTGGGCAAGGACAAACTTCGGATCGTCACTATTATGCCGCTCGATGAGCGCAAACAATTCGATATTGCTCTGCCTGTGCTGACGCCTATGCTGGTGCGGAAGAAGAGCCTGGCGGAGGAAATTGCGTCACTCGATGTGATGGCGTTCCAGACCATGCTCCTGCCGCTCGGCGCCAATGACCCCAACAACAAAACCTTCCGCTACGAAGGCCACGACATTATTACTCTCCAGAAAATCGTTGAGCGGGATTACAAGGTTCCCCAGCCACAGACAGCGCAGGAGTTGATCGGATACTATGCGCGCCGGATTGCCGAAGCGGTCAAGCTGCCCTCGCAATTCGCGGCGCTGGCTCCGAAAGTTCGCCAGTTTTTCGAGGACAAAGCTTTCGGTCGTCGGGTGGATTTGAACGACATGGCTACGGTGAGAGCTATGAGCACGCAGGTAGCGTCCTACGTGTGTATCCAAGAATTCAGCAAGGTGCTCAAGCAGCTAAGTATCGCCGAGCAAGAGCCCCAATTGTTGGAACCGGCCCGTATGCTCTCCGCCTGTCAGCCGTTCCCCTGGTCCCGCAAGGTGTACGAAGCGAATCATTGCGTCTTCAACATGATTCCCTGCGACAACGATTTCGAGAAAAGCTTTGCGCGCTTCTTGGACGACGCGGAAGACATCAGCGCTTTTGCTAAGCTGCCGCAACCGTTTGGCTTCTCGATTGACTACGTAGACTTCGGCATGAACCTGCGTTCGTACTATCCCGATTTCGTTGCACTGGATTCAGCGGGTCAGCATTGGTTGATCGAGACCAAGGGAATGGAATCATCAGAGGTATCCCAGAAAGATGCAGCAGCCGAGAACTGGTGTGAGAACGCGTCTGCTCTGACGGGAAAGGTATGGCGATATCGCAAAGTTCCGCAAAAGGGATTTGAAGTCTTGCAGCCCCGGCATTTCGCGGATCTGGCGGCTTTGCGTTAGAGCCTGCGCCGGTAACATTGCGATCCGGGTTACGAATTGGAGGGGGCCGGCGCGCCAGCCCGTCGGGTGGGACAAAACAAGCCTCCTGCGCTAGCAGGACACCCCGAATGGGCGGGCCACGGGCTGGGGCGCAAACTGGCGATGGTAAGAACCTTCGCGCTGGCGATCAAGGAATCAAGATTTGACGGATAAAATGGCGCTCGGGCAATCGCCGAGCGCCTGAGTAGTTCACAGCAGGCTACGCTGCGGTCTTCGGTGTACCTTTCTTTGCAGCCTTCTTTTGTTTCGCGGCGAGCTTCGCACGCTTCGCGGTGAATTCCTGCTCTACTGCTTTGCGGAGTTTGTCCACGTCCACGCGATGCCGCTTTGCCGTGGCGATCAGCACATCCGGTTCGCTGGTTGGCGCCCGATCTGTGCATTCCAGCAAAACGACTTCGATCAGCAGTTTTGAAAGTGTGCCCTCGTCCGGCTCCCGCAGCATCCGAGCGATGGCCTGCTGCACCTGCGGGTGCGTAACTTCGCTGGCTGTGCCTTCGACCAACTTGTGCCGCCGCGCCAGCAGTTCCTTCCGCAACGGATCGAGTTTGTACAAAAGCGCACTTGCAACCAGCGCAAGGTCGGCGCGGTCAAGCGGTGCCCCGATGCGCTTGAGCACTTCGGCCAATGCGCGGTGACGCACCGTGGCTTCGAGTTTCTGCCGCTCTAATTCTTTCCGGCGTTGTGCGCGTTCCTTCGCTGTTTGCTCCGGGTTCGGAGCGTGGCGGTCGGCGAAGTGTACGGGGCAGTTCGGCTCAGCACAGACTTTTACAGTTCGCCCGCGTTCGGTGCCATCTACCACAAGCGCCTCGCTCATGTTCTTGCATGGTTTCTGATAGGGCGAGAGCGGCTTCTTGGATTTCGCGGACTTGGCCGTCAGATTCAAAGCAACGTACTGGTTTCGTCCCAGTACTGCGTTGTTTCCGGGAGTTCTCCATTCGGTCGCAATCTGCACCAATTGCGGTTTCTCGGCGATCTGACGCTCGATATTCTTCGTCAGCTTGTTGTTGTAGCAATTTTTATCGGTGCAGGAATCCTGCAAGGCTGCATCGAAGAGTAGGGTGTTAAAGCCGGTGCGCTTCGGGCAATTCGCGCAGCTTCCCGCTTCCGGCACAAGCGTCTCGTCGTTCTTGTCGAATGGCACGGAATCAAGCGAGAGCAAAATGTTCTGCTCGACCCACGCCGTTAAGTCACGGACGGGGCGCAGAATGCGTGTTTCCTTCCCGCCGTTCCAAGCAGTGTGGAACGCGGCCTCAAACGCCCGCTGTTGCTCCTGCTGCGGCAGCTTGGCGATTTCGAGCGCATGGCCCACGCCGATTTCGTCTGCCAAGAACGCCTCTGCGATGGATGGATGCAACTCGACCAAGCGAAGGCGTGTAGCCACGAATGCCGGACTTTTCCCGGTTTTTGCCGCTAGGCTGGCGATGTCGTATTGAAGCCCATCCGTATGCAAGAGGCCATGAAACGCGTATGCCTCTTCCAACGGATGTGCGTTTTCACGCTGAATATTTTCAACCAACTGCGTTTCGACGCACGCCGCGTCCGACAGTTCGACGACGCGAACGGGCACTTCTTCCAACGCGGCGAGCTTGGCGGCGCGCAGCCGCCGCGCTCCGGCAATTACCTCATACTTGTCATCTTCGATCGTGCGGACAAGCAAGGGCTGCAAGACGCCTTGTGCTTGAAAACTGAATGCCAGTTCCGCAAGACTGTGTTCATCAAAGCGTCGGCGTGGGTTGGTGGTGGATTCCTGCAACTGTGCCACAGGCAAGTTGCGATATTCGTTGCTGTTCTGAACTGCGGTTTCCATAAAATGCTTCTCCTTATTTGATTTGTCTGAGTGATGGTGGAAGTCATGCGGACAGATACACTTCGCCTGTCCGCGCCGATTGGCGTTTGCATGGTTTAAGCGGCTGGCTCTGCGGCCTCGGCGAAATCTGCCGGTGCGGGCGAGTAACCTGCGTCTTCGGTTTCGGGTGGCGCGTCGGGTGCGGACTGCGGTTCCTGCGCTTCTGCCGGGGCAGGTTCTTCCATCCTGATTGCCCCCAGAATCACTGCTGAGGTTTGCTGCACGACCTCAAGACTCTCCATCAACAACTCGGCGTTGCCGTGGTAAAGCTGAATGTAACTGGCGCTAGACTTCGGATTGAGGCCGATGGCTTTCGAGACTACAAAGGCCACAGCTTCGGCTTCGGTCTCGCGTACAACCTTTGTAGTAGCCGTCCGCCGTTCGGATTTGTGAATCCGTTCGTGTGCTACCTCATGCACAAGAACAGAAAATTCTTCGGCCTTGGTCTGTCCGGGCAGCAATGCGATCCTGCCGCCGTAAGACATGCCGAATGCGGGGGCAATGCTCTCGTTGTATTCGAGCGCGATGCCCTGCGCCTGCACGAAGTCGCGCAAGCGATCCAGATAGACTCCGGCTTCTCCGGTGACCTCACCAATCGTCGGGAGCGAGGCACCTTCCGTCTGGAATTCGTCCCAAACAAAAACACGGCGAAAGCCGAGCAACGTGGACTGATTCGCTTCTTCTTCCGTCCCGGCGTCCGTGTTTTCCTTCTTCCGGCGCTTGCCGATCATCGGAGCGAGGATAGCGATGCCCTTCTCGCCACGTTTCACGCGGCGGCCAAGCTCGTTCCACGTCCGTATGCCCGCCACGTGCGTAGCCTGGGGCCGTTGTCTCGCTATAAGGAGCACATTGCCGAAGGAATACGTGTGGAAATTCGCCATTGCATTCAAGTAAGCGGTGAGCGTTTCACTGTGGCCCGCTTCCAACTGCTCGATGAGATACTTCACGTTTTCGTGGATGAGTTGCTGTGCGGTGGCTGGCTTCCGGTTTTTATTGCCGGAAGCCGCGTTGACGGCGGCTGAGCCGTCGCTGTGGGCGTTGTTGTTGCTGTGATATTCCATTGTTTTTTCCTTTGTCTGCCCGGTGGGGCGTTTTTTTCTTTCACTCCAGAGCGAAGCGAAGGAAAAAACGGACCACCGGGAGACAAAGAGGAAGGACGAAGGGCGAGGGGGAAGGACCGAGAGGCGGGCAGGGCAAGTGCCAAACAGGCTTATCGTTTGGCGCGCAGCCCTGCTGTCCCGAAGGGCCGTCCCGAAGCGAAGCGGAGTGGGCACACTCGCCGATGGGAGTGGAGAAAAGACGCGCGGCCAAGCGCAACCGAGAAGTTGCTTTTGCCTTGCAGAGTCAGGCAACTGGAACGGGAAAAAAACAGGCTGGTCAGGTACGGGTACTAAAACTGATCGGAATCAGCACACAATGGGCACACTCGGCGTGTCTGAAGCGGGTGAAGCATGGGATTGGCGACTTACCGACAGTCAGTCGGTCGTCCGGTCCTCGACGAATTTGAACCCGCGACCCTTGGGTTATGAGCACGTTAACCAATTCACGGCCCGCTGATTCTGCGCGACTTAGCTGGCATTTCGCAATTTCGACTTCTTCCCCAAGTCTTTCCCAGCTATTTCCCCGCGCTGGTATCTCCCGTGTACACCCACGTGTTCGGTTCACCACTACCTGTCTAGTCCATCCGGCCAGATCTCGCTCACAGCAGGCACACAAGGCAATCCGCGACGCACGCGCGTGGCAGGCGTCCCTGACCGACAGCCGACCGCGGTTTCGCGCTAAATACGATAAGCCCGCTAGCAGCCTATTGACCTGCAGTTCCATACGTTTATAGTCTTGTGTTTCGTATTCGGCCCCATTCTCATGGACGTCCTCCGCCATCCACGTCTGCTGACGCTGCTGCTGATCGTGGCACTGTGCTCAGTCTCCACTGCGTCGCCTGAGGCCAAGAAGGAATTGGAGGGTCGGTGCCCTGACGGCCCGAAGGAATTTCACCTTCGGGCAGGCGCACAGTATGCATCTCAAAAGATGTTTGAAAAGGCTGAAAAGGAATATGTAGCAGCGGGAGAGAGCGTCTGCCCTGCCGTCCGAGAGCAGGCGCTGGATGGCTTGCGGCAGATATGGAGCGCTCCCGAAGATACTGAGCTCGAACTAGGGCGCTTTTACGAGAGCCAAGGGTTGTGGACGGAGGCTGAAGCCCACTTCTCAAAGTCTGCCGAGAATTCGTCGGCGCCCGGAGTGCGCAGGGGCGCATTGGACGGTCTGTGGCGTGTTCGAAAGGCCCAAACTCCTCGCCTGCGCCGGCTGCTTGGATATACTGACGCAATTCCGACGTTGGGCTCCCTACTCGCGCGCATTGCGGCTGTCGCCGTTGTCCTTTGGATTGTGTTGATGCTCCTTGCCGCTGCACTTGGGAGGCGGCGGGCTCTGATCATTCTTCCATTTGATGGCGAAAAGGAGCTTGCTGAGCGCATCGCTGTGGCGTTTCCCGCAGTGAGGGCCCGCGTCGCTTCCGTGGTTGGCCCCACCGGACCGGTGTTTCTACCTGACGTGGTGCAAATCGTGTTCCCATTCGTTTCTCCCCAACTGGCCGAGTTGCTTCCGGACGAAGCGTTTGAGGTTGCCGGCGTGAAGGTCCCGAATCTAAGCAGGTTTCTTGGGCTGTTCGCCCGTCCGCGTTTTGAGGTCCGCGGCGGCGTGTTAAGCGGGGACACCTCGCACTTGTTGTATGCGGAGGTGTGGCGCCGAAGGATGTGGTTTGGCTCAAGGCTTGCCACCTCGGTGACTCGGGAGATTCCAAAGCAGGCTCCCCAGAGTGCCGAGTTGGAACTATTCGTTTATGATGTTTACTTGAGTACTCATGCCACCCTCTGAATACAGAACGCCGAAGCCAGAAGCCTTCCGAGGTTTCGTGGAGGGGGTACACAACCTCCAGGACTACCTGCGTTCAAACAACGGAGACCGACTGTCTACTGCAGAAGAGTTTCTGAATCAATCACTTGCGGCAGATCCAGACTTTGCTCCGGCCCAATACTACCAGGCTATTGTTCTCACGCACGCTAGAAAGCCAGATGCGGCAATAAGGCTCTTGGAGCCGCTGAGTCAGAGGAGCGAGCCTTACAGAGCGGAGATTTTGTACAACCTCGCATTTGCCTATGCGAAGAAATACAAGTACGACCTTTTCAAGAAATCCATAGAGATTCTGGGAGAGGCGCACAGTAGCGCCGAGCGGCAACAGCGAACTGATATTGCCCTCCTGGTGCAGGCAATGCAGGCTTGGACATTCGCCGTCTTTGCCGGACGAGACTACAAACATCCCGAAGATCTCGAGCAGCGCCAGCGCATGTTCTTGCCAAAGGCAGTTGAAACTGCTACTTCGGTCCTTGCGGACTCACGCCTGCCATCAATTCCGGCCGACAGCCGTCTGGCTGTCGAAGTGGAGTCTCACAATGCAGCTGGCATCGCGTATATGAGGATGGGACAGTACTCGGTGCTATTCGAGAAATCGTCAGAAGAGTATTGGGATCTCGCCCAATCCCACTATGATTCTGCTCTCGCCAAGCATCCTCGCGACGTGAGGGTTTTGGACAATATTTCCACTCTTAAGCTAATTCAGGGGTGCGACTCTGTCGCTGGCAACCAGGACGAGAGCGCGAGAGAATTTTTCGAACGCGCCAAAGGCACGGCGCAGCTGGCGATAGCGTACAACCCACATGATCGGTTTCGTCACTATAACCGGGCGCGCGCTTGTGCTCTGTTGGGTCAATGGGACGAGGCCATGAGCGTCGCGGACGAGATCCTTAAACAGCCTGGAGAGGTCTCGGAACAGCAGGTTGGTGGGCTCAAGGACGCGATACGGACAAGAGACATTTCGTCGATAGCGGAGTTGCTCCGCACTCGCAGACGTCCCTAACGCCGCAGCAGCTTCGCCACCGAGATTTTCACCTTAACGGCTCCGTACTTCTTCTTCTGGAAATCGTAAGTTTCGCGAATAAACTCCTGAGCGACCTCTTTCAGGTCCTCGTACGAAATCCTTTCCTTGTCCCCAAAGGGTGTACCGTTCAGGTACGCGATTTTCGCCGCATTTACTTTGGAACGAAGTTGGTCCATGCGTTCCTGTTGCTTTTCGAGATTCGAATTATCATCTGATTCCACAGTTTGATTATATATTTGATCGTTTGTAATGGTATCTGAGAGTGGGATTGGCACTAGCGAGGAAATGGAAGATACGGCGAGCGTCGGACGACGACGATCTCGCTATCCTTGCGCTGCACAAGGCCCTAAATCGCCCTTCTAGAGAGGATTCCCGCACGTCCGAGTATTTCGTTGCCTCGACCGCGGAATCAGTGATCGGCTGCGCCGCCGTCCGGAAAAATGGAGATGTTGGGTACCTGTATGGTCTTGCCGTTGACAAGGCTTGGCGCAGGCGCGGCATCGGACATGCGCTGACACAGGAGCGTCTCGATTGGCTGCGTAAGGAAACTACGAATTCAGCTTATGTACTTGCGATGTTTTGGAACGTCCGTTTCTTTAAGAAACATGGATTCGAGTTGGCCGACCGGAGTCTCGTGCGTGAGCTCGCGCATCTCCACGCCGATTTCTCACAGGGGTGGAGCGCTCGGAGCGCACTTTTGCGATGCAAGCTTCAGTGAGAGAGACGGCCGAGAGAAATGCAGATAACGAAAGCCACGGAAGCTTGTGAAGCGCTAGTGACAGGTATGCGGGGCTCGATCTGGGTACGCTACCCGGCCAGGAAGCGCGCTTCGATCGTAGACCGGGTCTTTCATTATTGGAGAGAACGAGGTTTCCCGCGCTATCAAATCACTGAGAGACAGCTGACCCAGGAGTTCGCCCGACTTGTCGCGAAGGATTGGCGAGCTGTTTTCGACGGCAACGATCTACGTGCATCCAACATTGGGTTGCGGCTAGCCAATTCCTTCCAACCCTCGATGTGGGAAACGAAAGTGAATCGCTATCGGAGTCCGATGGAGGTTTTCAACAACGACGAGTTGCTGCGTTCGGCGATAGAGCGCTCGCTGACGATATGGCCTGATCGATTCGGAGCAAATGCGAGTTGCCTTCGCAGAATGCTGAAAAGCTACCCCGGTGCCGCCAGCGTTTCCAACTATCGCCCGATGATCGCTAGAGCCGTGATCACGAAATACTCTCCGGAGCACGGTCGAGTGATTGACTTTTCCGCTGGGTACGGAGGGCGCTTGCTCGGCGCTTTGGCCGCAGGTCGCTCTTACTTGGGCATCGAGCCTAATCGAGCCCAGGTTTCCGGGCTCCGCCGTATGGTACGAGCACTTGCATCAGCAGGCTTCTCCTTGCCGAAGATGACGATTCTTCATGGTTGCGCCGAGAGGGAGTTACCCCGGATTCGAGACGCGTCTGCAGACCTCGTTTTCTCCAGTCCTCCGTTCTTCAATTGGGAACACTACTCGCATTCGAGAAATCAAAGCTTCAAACGTTATCCAGACTATGACCTTTGGCAATCGCGGTTCCTCTGGCCCGTCGTGGCAGAGAGTTTTCGTGTTCTTAGGCACGCGGGTTACCTAGTCCTGAACGTATCAAACGGAAACCGGCTGCCTTCGCCTAGCCACGTCAAAGAACTTGCGGGACGTGCAGGGTTCAAGTTGCACTCTGCTGCTCAGATGTTGTTTCCCAAGCTCCCGTATCTTCATCCGCGCGATGGAGGAGCCGTCAAGAGCGAATTGCTCTTGGTGTTTAAGAAGGTCTGACCCCTGCAACCAGGCCGGTACCGCGCGCGAGACAAATCGAGCGGATTGTCGGCTCGCCAGGCGCAAGCTCGCGGACGGATGATATTTGCGTAACGCACCAACTAAAGTGTTCCTTGGTGATATTTGTGTAGCGCTGGGCAGTTGCGATAGGTGCGTGATCCAAAAACTCCTGCACTACGCGTAGGTCCGCACCGTTTCGTAGGAACAGCGTTGCCACAGTGTGCCGCAACATGTGTGGGGTTACATGCCGCTGTTACGCGTGTTCGACATTCCCGTGCCGCATGGCCAAGGAAGGGATGGCGCGGTTTTCTATGTTCACGGAAACAGGGTACCTCGCCCGGCTTGAGCTCTGATAGGGTCGCCGCTGGAGCCGCTGAAAAGAAAGAACTTACTGCGCAATATTTGAGAATCGTGCTACCCTTTCGGAACAACCGACAATGCGATCGATTCAGACGCTAAAACGTCAAGCGCTTCAACCCCGCGATCGTGATGCTACGGAGTCCGCTTGGATAGCCGAGCTCGCTCCTGAGCAAATGCGCTGGGCCGAACCTAGCGAGCTCACCTTGCTCGAAACTGCATTGCCAGTGCGGGAATTGTCGCTTTTAGCAAAAGCTGATCGCAGGTCGATAGATCCTGTATATGCAACCCACCGCTGGTGGGCCCGCCGTCCCCCCGGTGTCATTCGTGGTCTGCTCTTAGCATCTGCTTTACCGGCTTCGGAGCACCACGATCTGTTCTGGAAACTGTTTTCTTCGTCCGAGCCTCATCTGACCGGATTGCGTATTCATGACATGTTCGCCGGCGGCGGGGCCATGCTTGTGGAGGCGGCTCGACTGGGAGGCACCCCGTCCGGTACGGACGTAGATCCTCTTGCCGTGAAGATCATTAGCCATGAATTGGAACCGCCACCCGCTGCCGAGTTGGCAAAGGCCGCCGCTGAGATGCTCAAAGCTGTCACTGAAAAGGTGGGCTTACTGTTCGGCAGCAAGCGGGCAGGTTGGACTCCCCTCCACTTCTTCTACGTGCATAACGTGACGTGTCCAGGGTGTAAGAAGAGCAGCCATTTATATCGGAATCTGATCATCGCCCGGCACGCGAGTAGGTCGGGAGGGGTTTTACGCGATAGCAAGGTGGTAGCATTTTGCCCTTCGTGTTTCAAAGTTCACGGGTTGACTAGGCTGGGTCAAAAAGAACTGCGCTGCTGCGGCAAACGGCACTCTCTGCTCGCGGGAACTTTCGTGAACGGAAAGTTCCAATGCCCTAAGTGTAGTCGTCGCTCGTCGCATAAGGAATTGCAGACGGCAACCGCTCCCAGTCGCCTTCTCGCGATTGAAGAAACACATCACGAGCAACGCCGCAGGATTCGCGTGCCTCGCCCTTCTGACTTGAAGAATATCGAGAGCGCCGACGCCTACTTGAAAACACATCGTGCGGAGTTGTCGGTCCCGTCTTCGAAACTCGAAACGGCACGGGTTGACAGTCGGCCGCTCAGCTATGGCATCGAGCACCCGAGGGACTTTTTTACGAGTCGCCAACTGGCTGTATTCGGTACTGCTTTCAAATGGGTTGATGATTGTCATTACGACGCCGCGATCAAGCGGGCGCTCACATTGGCTCTTTCAAACGCGCTGACAACCAACAACCGCCTCTGCAGCTATGCGACAGATTACGGGCGGCTAGCACCTTTGTTTAGTGTACGGAGCTACTCGTTGCCCTGGCTTTCGGTCGAGTTGAATCCGTTTCATCCCGGAGCGGGACGGGGCACCTTGCCCAGAAACATGCAGCGGATTCAGAAATCGACTTCCAACAAAGCGCGCCGTAGCGTTTGGGACACGAAAACCGGAAAGCCCATTGCTCGCCATTTGACATTTCCACGCTGTGGCGACGCTTCAGGAGTCAGATGTGCGTCAGCAGCGGAGGCACTGCCTCTGGCCCCTGGTTCAATTGACATCTGCCTTTTCGATCCGCCGTACTTCGACTACATCGCCTACAGCGAACTTTCAGAGTTTTACCGCGTATGGCACGCGCAAGGTGAGCTGAGCGGCGAACCGTTACTTGCGAAAAGAGGCGAAGAAGCCGCCTCCTTCGGTCGCCAGCTAGGCACCTGTCTGGAATCAATTCTAAAGGCACTAAAGAACGGAAGGCCAATTGCCTTCACGTTCCACTCATCGTCGCAGGCAGCCTGGGAAGCAATCGGAGTGGCTCTTGACCAAAGCGATTTGAGCATTACATCCATGTGGCCAATGCTGAATGATCTACATATGGGACATCACGGTAAAGACGGCAACTGTGAGTGGGACGTCGTTGTTGTTTGCCGGCGGCAAACTGAGTGCCTGCCAGCGCCGGTGCCATATTCGATTGCGTCATGGACAAAGCTAGCTCGGCCACTGGCGATTGCCGAACCAGATAGACGCTGTATGCGAATTGCGCTCCAGATGGCGAAAGCTCGCTTCGCGAAGCCACTTGCAGGAAGAAAGAAGATTCAATGAACCGAGATGAACGCGCAAAGCTCCTGAAAGATCGAAAAGAGCTGGTTCGGAAGGAATCGTTTTGGTGCAAGGATACTTGGCGTGATTTTGACGTGTATCGTGTGCCTGTGGATGCACTATTGCTGAACGCGGACAATCGCCGGTTCGCCGCAGAAAAGAAGCTCATGGAAGAGAAGGTGGGACACGCTCTCGATCCTGAGAATAACCCCGCGGACGAGCAGTCGATCATTTCCATTTTGCTCGACGCGGGCCTCGATGTTGACGGCGATGTGGTCAAAGGAAAGCCTTCCAAGGACTCCGAGGCCCTAAAAAAAGACTGGGCGAAGCGCGGACAAGCCTCTCCTTTCTGGGTTCGACCGGACGGCATGGTCCGAAACGGCAATCGCCGATTGGCGATGCTGAAGCGAATGCGGCACGAGCAAGGTGTTGAGGGCACCCGTTTTGTGAATGCAGTCATCCTAGAACCGAATGATGTAAACGAAGAAGATCTCTTCGAGATGGAGCAACGTGAGCAGCTTACTGAAAATTTCAAAGTTCGGTACACCGACATCAACTTGCTCATTGCCTTGAGGGAGGCGGCCGAAGCGCGAAAAATAATCTGGAGCGATTCCAATGACATTGAGCGAGTTGCAGGGGAATTGCAGGACCTAGCCGGAGAAGATAAGACTTACGCCGCAATTCAGCTGAGAGCGATCAAGTACATGGATGATTACCTCGCTTTCAACAACGCGCCGGGACAATATCAGAAACTTATCGGCCAGATAGAGCGGTTTAGGGACGTCGGAAAAAACATGACGAAAGTGTTGGAGGATTACCCAGATGAAGCAGCAAATATGTTGCAGATTGTGTTTTCGGCAATTTCCGCCGGCAATCCTCACGGCGACATTAGGGCCATTGGAAAGATGTTCCGGGAAGATCGCGATGAATATGATCGAATGTTGAAAACGGTATTTCAGATTGAAACTTCGGGACCGGGGGATGCGAAATTGGAATCCCCCGATATTGGAGTTGTACATAGCGACGAAGAAAACGAAGATGAAGATGAAGAGGACAGGGAGCCGGCGCCAGTTGTTTCGGACTACCCCGCTGTGAAGGTCAAAACCGCAATCAAAGATTCAATAGACGCTTTTTCAACCAGAAACCTGGAAATCGCTTCGAAGCTCCTCCAAGCATGGAGCAGACTAAAGCCGTTAACCGCTGAACGCGTGAAGGAATCGCTTCAAGGCGATGACGGCGACGAAGTGCGCAAGAAGATCGAAGAGATAGCAGCCTGGGTGGATGAAATCAGGCCATTGCTGAAATGACCGAGATACTATCCGCGCGCATTGAGGCGCAGGGCGATGCTGTCAATGTTACTGGTGGTACGGCTCTGCAGGATCGGGTAGCGCGGCTATTTTTCGTCTCCATCTTGGGCGCCGCGCCTATTGAGAATGGCTGGCATTGCCCTCGGCGCTCTGTTCCGCTCGCAAACCTCGTGGTGCGGATTAATACATATCTGGAAACTCGAGGTTGGAATGTTCAGCGACTCGGAATCGCCGACGAAGCCGTTCAGCGCGAAATCGAACGCAAGCGCAGCTTCCAACGGGCTCGAATGGCGGGTCTCGCGCTGCGGAACGGGGAACCGGCATTTGATTCAAAGCTCCTCCGCAGTGCTTTGACAAAAGCCGGATGGAACATGCGTGATCGCGATTTGTTTCCGCATCAACAGATTGGTGCGATTCATGCACTCACGGCCGTCAACGCCGCCAATTTCTCCGTTCCTGGCGCAGGAAAGACGCTGACTACGCTTGCCTGCGCCATCACGCATATTATTAATGGGACCGTTGACCTAGTCCTGGTAGTTGGCCCTCTTTCAAGTTTTCGCCCGTGGGAAAAGGAAGTGCGTATCGCGATTGGCGAATACTTGAAAACGAAGCGCGTGAGAGGGTCAAGTGCACACCGACGTGCGACCTACGGCACTGCCGGTCCAAAGCAACTCTTGCTCACCAGCTATGCGAGCGCCGCAGCAGATCGAGCAGCCATCATAGGTCTGTGCCGACGATTGAATGTGCTCCTGGTCGTTGATGAATCACATCGCATAAAACGTTTTCGGGGTGGTCTCTGGGCTACCGCGCTCATGGAAATAGCGAGACATGCCAGGGTTAAGATCACGCTTTCGGGTACTCCGATGCCGCAGAGCGGGAAAGATTTGTATAGTCAACTGCGTGTCCTTTGGCCAGACGGCGATTTGACCGGAGCTCCTGACGACTTCGCCCAACGAGTGGACAAGGACTTCGACGCAATACTAAACGATGTGCGTCCATTCATTTCGCGCACAGCGAAAGAAGCGCTCAATCTAGATCCGTACGAGATTGTTTTTCATGATGTCGCAATGAGCGGGACACAACAGGAGGTATATCAGCTCATTGCCGAACAATTTCGGCGCCTCCTCGAAGATGCCGTTACTTGGCGAGACAAGCTGGAAGCTCTGAAGCGAGGCCGACCGATTCGTCTTCTGCAGGCAGCGTGCAATCCCGACTTGCTAAATCGTACAGATTCGCAATACCGGCTCCCCCAACTCTCTGTGCCCAATCCTACCCTGATGCAGCGCCTTGCTACATTTCGCGGAGGAAACATTCCCGCAAAGTCTCAGAAGGCTCTCGACTTGATCCGCCACATCGCCGACGCCGAAGGTAAGGTGGTCTGTTGGAGCAACTTCGTTGGCAATTTGGACCAGTTTGCGGAGTTCGTTCGCAAGCTGACAGGGTATCCCACGTTCCAAATTGATGGTCGAGTTCCCACCGGCGATGATCCGCGTGATGACATGTCCGGATCAGGAGCATCGCTAGGAAACCAGAGAATTGGCGAAACGCGTGAGCTCATCATAGATCGTTTCTTGAATTGCACCGGCCCCTCGATCCTGGTTACCAACCCCGCGTCGACGTCAGAATCAATTTCTCTGCATTCAACTTGCCACAATGCCATCTATTTGGATCGTACCTATGACTGCGCGCTATTCCTTCAGTCCATCGACCGGATTCACAGGCTCGGGCTTCCGCATGGCGTGCAGGTAACGGTTCACATTCTCCGGGCAACAAGCGACGGAAAAGAGACAATCGATCATTTGGTCGATAGATCTTTGCGGTCCAAGGAGGCTGTTATGCGACAGCTCCTTGAAGGGGCTGATCTACGGGCATTGCACACCCCAGAGGATCCGTCTGAAGCAGCGGACGGCGATGAGCAAGACCTGCATGACCTGCTGCGTTACCTGTTGGGAGAGCAGTTGAAGTAATGAGCGTCGTCTCTGGCTGGCTAACAGGTGTACGAATTCAGCGATCGCAAGAGATTCTCAGTCTCGTCTCAACCCTTCCGTCCACAATGCCACTGGCTGACGTAACACGGACTCTTTGGCAGCGATGCGGAGGACCTCTGGGAGAGATTCCGCAATTGATCGAACTGCTTGCCGATCTCAAGTTCGTAAGACTTGATAAGGATTCTGTTGTCAGGACCTCAGTGGGGGACAAGGTGTCTAAAGCCCTCAAGTCAGGCAGGCGGGAGCTATTCGCTTTAACGCTAATTAGGGCCGGATATTTTCATGACCAGGCGCGCGTTCTCATCGAGTGTGGCTCTGTCCAACCCAATGGCAACCTACATTGCTCACTGCGCATGTCTCGCGCCGGTGCTCCTCAACTCACGGGCTTATTGTCGATCTGGGAAGAAGTTCAAACCTTTCCCGAAGTAGTCGTTCCAGCGAGTCTCCTGCAAGAGCTAAACACGGTTTGGGCACTGTTACCGCCACCCGTCGTCTTACCGAAATGGGCTGCGGAAAGGAAGGAAGTAGGAAATCGCGCAGAGATGTACAGTGTGCAATTCGAGCGGACGAGGTTGGGGATGTCAGCAATATTCTGGGTAGCAAAGGATTCTGATGAATTGGGCTGGGACGTTGAAGATCGCTCAGTGACTCCACACCGTTGCATCGAGGTAAAGGGCCGTCGAGACGACGAGGTAGTGTTTTTTCTCTCGGACAATGAATGGCAGAAAGCAGTAGAACTTGGATCCCTCTATGAGATCCAATTTTGGGGAGGAATAGATCTCGCTTGTGACCCCGCAAGCGAATATGCCCGATTAAGGGCAACCGGATACCCGTTGGTGATAAACAACATTTCTACACAGGTTGGCGTGGGATGGGAAGCCATCGCAGTTCGGTGGAGGATAAGTCCGAAGTCCTAGTTGTTTCAGCCGTTACCGCTGATTCTGCGTTTCGGGGCCCAAGGTCAGTCGGTTCGGTGCATCATTCGTGAAGCTCTAGTTACATTATGCAAAAGGAGGAGTTCATGCCGCAAGACGCGGTGAATCCCTGATTCTCGGTTCGGGAGTTGTGCGAACGAAAGAACGAAACCAATTCGCAGCGGTATTGAACGGGACCACTCTGACGCATATTGACCCAAAACGTGTGGCACACTTCAGGACACAGCTATCTAGGCCTCACCAAGATAGCCAGTGCAAGAAGCCGCTGTGGCCCCGAATTGGCCCACAAATCCTTCAAGAGAGTCTCTGGCTCCCGAGCAGCACCGCTTCCACTTTTTGTGGCTGGATCTTCATGCATGTGCGGCACCTCTTCCCCACCCGGCACACACTTGGCGCAGTGATCTTTATTTGGCGTCGTGTTATCAGTGAACAAAGCAATGGACGGCTGATCGGCCGACAGTCGTCTAAGGATTAGATGGGACGAGCGCAAACCTTGCTCGCTGTTCTAGTTCCCGGCGGGAGCGTTCGAGTTCCTCGGCGATGAGCTTTTCATCGGGAAGGACAGTCTGATACTCCGCGGCGAGCACTTTGTTGGGGAGGTTGTCGAGTGCGTAGTGGGCCTCGGCGGCTCCTTTTTCTGTGCACAATATGAGCCCGACGGGCGGGTTCTCGCCGGGTTTCATCCAGTGTTCGCGGGCGTAGTTGAGATAAAGGTGCATCTGCCCAGCGTCCGCGTAACTAAACCTACCAACCTTTAGATCCACGATCACAAGCCCGCGCAAACGGCGATGGAAGAAGACGAGGTCGATGCGGAACCATGTGTTGTCGATGCGAAGCCTGCGCTGGCGGCTCAGGAAGGCAAAATCGTCGCCCAGTTCCAAGAGGAAGTCGGTGAGGCGGTGGATGAGGGCCTCCTCCAAGTCCGACTCGGAGTATTCGTCCTTGAGGTCGAGGAATTCGAGGACGAAAGGGTCCTTGATTGCTTCTTCGGGTGTCACCGCGTCGCTGGGTTGGGAAGTCTGGGCCTTCTCCAGCATGGCGGCTTTGTTCTGTGAGAGTGCGATGCGTTCGTAGAATTGGCTGCCGATCTGGCGATCCAATTGACGGACAGACCATCCAGAGCGGAGAGCCTCGGTTTCATAAAAAACTCGCGCTTCCGGGCGCTTGACGCCAAGTAGGCGAACGT
>Ga0116134_1000348_pt1 | contig 24336 bp, 20 predicted proteins | sample June2015DPH_19_5_FD_89737 | JGI IMG/M metagenome (GOLD analysis project Ga0116134, IMG submission 89737) | Peatland microbial communities from SPRUCE experiment site at the Marcell Experimental Forest, Minnesota, USA - June2015DPH_19_40 | ecosystem: Environmental > Terrestrial > Soil > Wetlands... | reverse complement strand
TCCGATTACGCCGCCAGCAATCTGGCTCAGACTGCGAGCGGGGAACTGTTTGGCCTCCAGGTCAACAGCGAATTGTACGAGATCAGCACAGCGGGCAAGTATCAGGCGATTGGCCCGCTCTCCACCACGCAATATTTGGACGGTGGGATTCTTGTGGCATCGGACGGCAATCTCTGGGGCACCTTTCAAGGCGGCGATTGCGGCGACCAGGGCATGGTCTTTGCCGCAACCACGACGGGCACGGTGCTACAGAATATTGTTTTCGACTGCACGACCGTCGGCGAAACGTTGGGACCCATGATCCAAGCCGCCGACGGCAAGTTCTATGGGGTCACCCTGGGCAATGGGGGTGTATCGCAATCTGGCCTCACGAACGGCACCATCTGGATGATGGATGCCGGATTGCCCGCGCCCAGGCCCACGATTGTGAGCTTTGCTCCCGCCAGCGGTGCCGCCGGAACAAACGTCCTGTTGCAAGGCCAGCATTTCGTGGGAACGACAGCGGTTTCTTTCGATGGTGTGCCCGCTACTTTTCAAGTGCTCACCGTGAACTACATCGGCGTTACAGTACCCTCGGGAGCAAAGACCGGCAAGATCGCCGTTACCAACGCCGGAGGGACGACTACGAGCACGAAGTCTTTTAAAATCCCCTAGATTCTGAATCGCATGGGAAACAGTTCCAGCCATCGTTCTCTAGCGCCGAGTATACGGAAAGCGACAACCTCAGGCGTTTTCACTCAAAACCCCGGCCCGGGTCAATGGACACTTTTTCGCAATAGAGGAACGTGGGGCAGTGAAGGGTAACGTCTGGAATTCCGGTAAACGGACTACCGGCGCTGCGACGGACGCGGCCCAGTCGCAGGACGCTTCAGTGGGAGACGAAGGAAAAAGGTCGAGCCCTTTCCTTCCTCGCTATCGAACCACATCTGCCCGTCGTGCTTTTTCACGATCACCGCATGAGCTAAGGCCAAGCCTTGCCCGGTACCTTTGCCGACCTCCTTGGTGGTGAAGAATGGTTCGAAAATCCTTCCGCGAATCTCTCTTGGCACTCCAGCACCGGTATCCTGGATCCTGACCTCCGCCCAGTCGCCGGCGCATTTCGTTGTGATCTTGATCGACCCCTTGCGGGCGGAGCCGTCTCCCACCACATCTCCGATGGCATGAGCTGCGTTAATCAGTAGATTCAGGATGACCTGGTTGAACTCGCCCGCAAGACAGGGCACTGGAGGCAAAGTGTCATCAAAGCAAGTCTGGACATCGGCCACGTATTTCCATTCATTGCGTGCTACGGCAACTGTTGTTTCGATTGCGTGGTTGATGTCGATGGCGCACTTTTCCTTAGATCCGGGGTGGGAGAATTCTTTCATGGCTCTGACGATTTTCGAAACACGCTGCACCCCCTCCAACGACCCACCAATCGCCCGTGGAGTTTCGCGCAGAAGGTAGGTGATATCTGTCTCCTCGGTGCATTGCAGCAACTCCGCAATTGTGTCCGGAGCCACCGGTCCTGCCAGAGATTCGTCACGAAGTTTCAGGCACAAACCCAGTATCTGGTCGACGGCAGGCCAAGATTTCTGCAGAAATCTCGCATTATCGCCCACGTATTGCATGGGGGTGTTGATCTCGTGGGTAATGCCGGCCGCCAGCTGACCAATGGCTTCCAGTTTCTGGGCCTGCTGGAGCTGGCTGTCCATGATCTTGCGTTCTGTGGTGTCCTCCATAATGCCGATAAAATGAGTGATCCTGCCCGTGCCGTCCTTAATCGGTGTGATAGCGGCCGACTCCCAGTACAGTTCGCCGTTTTTCTTGCGGTTGCGAAATTCGCCACGCCACTCGGCGCCCTGGGTGATGGTTCTCCACATGCTCTGGTAATCTTCCGGCGAGGTGTGCCCGGATTTCAGGATCCGTGGATTCTCACCCAGGACCTCCTCAAAACTGTAGCCCGTCCACTGCGTGAACTTGCGATTGACGTAGGCAATCCGGCCCAGCGGGTCAGTGATCACGACTGAAACTGGACTCTGTTCCACAGCGGATGACAAGAGCCGGAGCGCATCCTCGATCCGCCTGCGCTCCGTGATGTCGCGGAATATCCAGATCCTTCCGTAGTGCTTTCCGTTCTTGCCCGCTACCGGAGACGAGTATTGGTCCAACAATGTCCCATCCGTAAGCTCACGCTGGTCACGGCCGGTCTCGTCCGGATGGGCATAGAGATAGAGGACCCTTTCGAGGAATCGCTCGGGGTCTTTCATCATACATGTGACGTGCTGAAGCAGCGACTTATGGTCCTTCTCATCCAAAACGGGACGGGGAATTTTGAACATGTCGATCAATCTCTGGTTTTGCAGAATCTTTTCACCTTTGCCGTCAACCACCAGTACTCCGTCAAGTGTGGAATTCACCTGCGCTTCGAAAAACGCGGTCTTCCAGTGCAGCTCCTCCTCGCACTGGCGCCGCCGCGTAATATCCTGAAGCTGTATGAGAAGGTGAAATGATGGGTCCCCCGGACAGCGGACCTGAGAGAGCATGAGCAAGGCCCACACCACACCACCCGTTTTAGTAACAAACCTGCGCTCGACCTGTCGCTCGGCAGACTGCCCGTTCAAGAGCTGTTCAACCAGAGTTTCGGAGTTAGGGACATCCTCGGGATGTCCGAGGCGATGAAGATTCGTGCCCAGGAGCTCGTCGGGGTGGTAACAGAGCAAGTCTGCCAACGAGCGGTTGACTTGCAGAAACTCCCCACTCAAGTTAGCTAGGGCGATTCCTGTTCCTGCATTCTCCAAGGCGCTGAGAAAGCAGTGCAAGTCGCTGCTGGGGGCGTTTGAAGTCATGGGGGTGATGCACAAACCTACGGAGCTGGCGAAATCGATCCCGCGACAACTTATCGGCCCAATCCTTGCTAGACTTCAATTCCCCCTTTGGTCCATTTCGGTCCGCGATCGCTCGCTCGTCGAAGCCGCGGCAAATCCGCCAAAAACCCGTTAAAGAATACTGCCCAACCTGCCGATAGGGTGAACGTGGTTCCGCGGACGCCCAGAGTGCGGGTGTGACCAGGAGAGAATCCGCAAATGGCGGGACAAATCAAATGCATGATCGATTCCATTATCCAGCAGCGTGCGCGGGGCGACCCACTCATTCGCATTATGACCAAGTCGAAACTCATCCTTCGAGGCGTGGACCCGGACCGCTTTAGCGGAAGCTCGGCGGATGATCCAGAAGTGATGGTGATCATTAAGGCCATCGCCGCGGAACTTGGAACTGCTCTCGAATCGACCAAGGAGCGCAACTGACCATGCCCATAGCTACCGCTTATTCGACCAAGCCTCTACCGGACGCCGTCGCGGATTTGAAGCGTCAGTGCGGCAACTGTCAGCCGCAGGTGGTTGTCTTCTTTGCTTCGCCCCGCTACGACCCCCACGCTATCAGCCAACAAATGCAGGCGGCCTTCCCCGATGCTTGCGTCGTGGGCTGCTCCACCGCCGGCGAGATCGCCGCTGGCAAAATGATGAGCGGATCGGTCGTCGCCATGTTCCTCGATGCCGACGTAGTCGAGGATGCTGCTGCCGCCGTGGTTGGCAATTTGCGATCCGGACCCCGAGTGCGAGAGGCGTTTGCGGAATTCGAACGACGCTTTCAGACTCCGGCTTCTCACCTGGATATTCGGAAATATGTAGGTCTGGTTTTGGTGGATGGTCTGAGCGGCACGGAGGAACGGCTGATGGAGGAGATCGGGAACCGCACCGACGTTTTCTTCGTCGGCGGGGCTGCCGCTGACGATCTAAAATTTCAGGCTACGCATGTCTTCGCCGGAGGCAGAGCCCACGCCAATGCTGCCGTGCTGGTGCTCCTGCGGTTGAAGCGGGACTTTAAAATCGTCAAGACGCAGAGCTTCAAGCTGACCGGCAAGCGCCTGGTGGCCACCCAAGTTGACGAGGCGCTGCGCAAGGTTGTGCAGTTCGATCACCGGCCAGCGGTGGACGCCTATGCAGCAGCCGTGGGGGTTCCCCAAAAACAAGTTGCAGCCTGCTTCATGCGGCATCCGCTGGGGCTTATGGTCAACGGCGAGCCTTTTGTGCGCAGCCCGCAACGCGTCGATGGCCAGAGCATGGTCTTCTACTGCCAAATCAAACAGGGTATGCAGCTCGAAGTTCTCGAAGGCACGGACATCGTGGCCGATACGCGGGCGGCCATTCAAGCGGGGAAAAGCGCGATGGGGGCCATCTCTGGACTGATTGATTTCCACTGTATCCTGCGGACCCTGGAGCTTTGCAACGAGAATCGCTGTGACCAGTATGGTGCGATCTTTTCTGGCATTCCCGCCATCGGCTTCAGCACTTACGGGGAAGAATATCTCGGGCACATCAACCAGACTTCAACCATCCTTTTGTTCTGAGTTGTTCAGGGCAGGTGAGACTAGTGAATCAGGTCCGTGTGAAGAACCTGTTCCTATGGAGAAACCAATGCTTGAGAAGATCCTCTTTGTTGATGACGAACCGCAGGCACTGGAGGGCTACCAACGTCTTCTGCAGCCCGAATTTCAAATCGAAACTGCCACCAGTGGCGCAGAGGCTTTAGCCAAGATGGCAGACAGCGGACCCTATGCCGTAGTCGTTTGTGACATGCGCATGCCAGAAATGGACGGCCTCCACTTGCTGCGAAAGATCAAGACCGGGTTTCCCGACGCGGTGCGCATAATGCTGACGGGTAACATGGATCAAGACACTGTTGTAAAAGCAGTAAACGACGGGAACGTCTTCCGCTTCTTGAACAAGCCCTGCGACGAGCACATCCTCAAACAGACCTTGCACACCGCGCTGGTGATTTATAGGCTCGACGCCCACAAGGACGACCTTTTGGAGAAAGCACATGGCGCGACCCTCCACGACTCGAAACCGATGAAAGAGAACTGCGACAGTAGTTTCGCTGAGGTCGAGCAGCAGGTCCGGGCGATACTCGCAAAAGAAGCAGTGACTAGCCTGCCGGCGGTACACTCCGGAATCTATTTTGGCAGGATGATCTGGGAAGGCCCTGATTACGCTGTGCAGCGCATATCTGCCACAAGGGCGGTTGCTCACCCAAAGAAACTGCTTAGCGAGCCTCCCGTCGATGGGGAAGTCGTGAGGATCGAGTACGCTGCTGGCACCGCAAAGATAACGCGAATCGGTTCTTAAGGTGATAGCTACGCGGGTGTCTCCTGCCAACATGTTGCGGCATGTTCCCTCCAAGACTCTCGAAGAGTTGCTGCCGCCGGAGACAATCGTTATGAGCGGCGGCGAGAAACAGTGGAAGCATCGGAGCGACGTGCTTCGGACTGCAACTGAATTTCATGCCAAAGGCGGAAAGCTCGTTCGTCTGGAATTTCCCCGTACGGAGGTTCAGCACTTTGGCGATGCCGCTATCGTTTGGAGCAGTTATGTATTGGAGACGGAACTTGATGGCCAATGGTCGTCGGATTCCGGGCGCGTGACAGAGATCTTTGTCTGGCAGCATGGGCGGTGGACCAATCCGGGGTGGCACACCGATTCAACAAAATGAGAGCAACCGCGCATTTTCAAAGTGAAGGAGAACAACAGTGACCACACTTTGGCAATATGATCGCTTTCGTGCGTGATCATTTCTTAGAATAAGAATCACGGTATACCCTTATGACGAGTCCGCTGTCGAAACCTGATCGCAAAACGCTGTTTCTCCTGTCCAACGAACCTCTCTTCGTAGCCAAGCGGAGCAAGGTTGTCCCGCATGAGTTCGTGCTTGATGCGATCGCGGAGCTGTCGCCTGAAACCCGGCCCATGTTTGGCTGCCTCGCAGTGTACGTTGGGGACAAGATTGCCTTGATACTGCGCGACAAGACTGACAAAACTGCGGACAACGGCGTGTGGCTCGCCACCACTCCCGAGCACCACGAAAGTCTACGCCGCGAGTTTCCGAATATGCGATCAATTCAGGTACTGGGAAAGAAGACAACGGGCTGGCAGGTCCTTCCGGTGGACGCACCAGATTTTGAAAAGGCGGCGCTGCGCGCCTGCGAGCTTGTCGTCGCCGGAGATCTTCGGATCGGCAGGGTACCGGGAGCGCGGCGTTCACGGGCGGCGGGAGCCAAAACGCGAGCCAGGTCTCGGAAAGAGCCAGGTAAGGACGCTGGCACTTTCAAATGATTCACCTTTCGGTTCCTTTTTTCTTGGCGAACACGCCACCAATGGCCAACACGAGAAATGATCGCCTTGTGGAGTGACCGTACGAACCAGACCATTTCGGCCAATGAAGAACGTCGTCGGTCACGCATTCAAGTTCTCGGAGAGCATAATATACCATAATGTCAATAGACATCATTATGTAATGGGAACTTCCAAAGCCGCGTCTTTTCGGGTACAGCGGTTCAGCAGACCGCCTAGTTGCGTCGCGTCGGCGACCGCCTTGTCTACGATGGCCGCGGTTCAATTTGGGATGTCTGGAGGAAGCGGCGGTACGAGCAAGACTCCCCACTTCGAATAGCTACTCACGGTTTCCTGGCTCGCGCCCTGCAGCGTGTGTCGGGTCTCGCGGGGCAAATGGTCGTCTTCATTGATGCAGATCGAGAATTGAAACTCCTTTTCCACGGGATCGTGCGGCGTGGGAACGGTGACGTGATAGTCGCGGCAGTCGCCATCCTCGACTGTGCGATACTCGCCGCGTTTAACGCTTCCGTCGAGCATTGAGACGTAGGGCGCCGAGGTCTGGTCTGCCCCCATCGGTCCCGAAGTGCACTCGATGATAGGAACCGTCCCGGCGGCGTTGGCATTGATCTGGGCTTGAGTTCCTCCGCTCAAGGTCCACCGATCTCCCACATGGCTATAGGTCTGGCCCGAATACTTGATGTATTCGAAAGCCAGTGGAGTTCCGTCTGGACGTGTCGAGCTCGTGATCGTGTGCGCGAACAGGGGGCAAAGGAAATCCACATCGTAGGTGTCAGATGGGAGTCCCGCAATGTGGCGCACCATATGAAAGTGCCAACTCTTCATCGCCGCCACTGCATCCCGTGAGCGCTCAATCTCCCGCATGGGAGAGTAGTGCCACCTCACCCACCCCAGCGCGACAAGAAATACGATCAGTGCGGCGGTAACTCTGAGCCATTTGGGCATGCCAGATCCTCGCAAGGCATCTGGTCACAGATTAATTTGAAACGACAGCTACTCGCCGGAATAGGCACTGATCTCTGGTTACAGACGTAACGGCGAATCCCGCCGACGTCTGGCCTGAGGTCGGAGGAAGGCGTGCAACCTGCACTGGGGCGGGCTAACGCCGGCACGCGTTTGCACCCGACATTTTCTTGCGAGCACTCTCAATCAGCGGTTTTTCTGCAGTGGCTCTCTCACTGAGTCTGGCTTCGTTTCTCTTCAGCCACTCTGCAAAGCTGCCGATCTCTTGTTCGTATTGGCCCTGCTTTTTCTCCTCGTAGAACCGTGGCGTCCCAAGGAGTGGTTCTCCGAGTGACCGCAAAAGCCCGTCGGCTTCATACGCCCGGCTGTACGCTGAATCTTTCGAGGACACCAGATAACGGGCCGCACTCAGAGCAAAGGTGTAAGGCGTAGGGTGAAGGATACTGATCGCGTCGATGGACGGATAGGTAATGGAAGTGTCTCGAGTTTCCAGCGCTTGCAAGCCCAGTACCTGCGCCATGGCCCAGGTTTCATCCGGTTTCGTCACGGTGCCGAGCCGTCCCAGAATGCCAATTGAGGCGCGATTGACATCGGAGCTCCCCTTCTGAATATTCAACCAAGCCCCGAAAACTTCTGGAGGCGCAAAGCGTCGTATACGCGCTACATCCAACGTGAGGTCCACGATCTGGTGCGCCGTCTCGTAATCTGCACAGGGAAGCTTGAGCGCGATAGCATCAATCTCTTTTGGGTCGCCATGTTGAATTAAGTTGGAGTAGAGGGTTTCCATTGCAGCCAAGACCTGAGCCGGCCACGCACGCTTGACTCCTTCTTCCGTCGGAGGATACTCGATCCACTTCTCCGGAACAACGAACGGATGCCCCAGGATCATTCTCGTTGTCTCGGTGCCAATCCGATCGCGGGGCGTCTTTAGTCCTCCAAATGGCGACCAATCCTTAAAGGGATAATCGGCAAGCCCGAAATTGTGCAATGCCCGTTCCTCCCGGAGTTCTCGCCTCGCCCGCAGGAGCTTGGGCAGCCAATCGACCGGAATGATCTGTTCCGCCTTCGATGCAGCGACGCGGCGTTCGGCCGCGTCCGTCTCCGGTGAAGTCAAGAATTCCCACAGCGCCTCGGGAGATCTCCACGCCGCCCGCACACGTTCCATGTCAGCGCCGCAGGGTGTTTTCTCCGATGGAACACAGGGGGCGGAAGGTTCTTCTGGTTGGGCGGGAAGCGCCGGTTTCGCCGGAGGATTCTCGACCGCAGGTGCTGCCGGCTTCAGGATAATGGTGCCATGGTCGAAACAGTCCACGGACGTTCCACCGAATATCTGCTTGACCGTTCCCGTGTCGTCGGCGCAGAAGGTCCGGGAACTATCCGGCATGCGCGGCGAACGAGGCACGGCCGTAAGCTTGTAACCCGCGGAGGGCGAGGCACTATTCTCCGAATGGCATGCACGCACTTCAAACATGTAAGCAGAGTGCCAAACCCGTTCTTTAAACGCCTCCTTCTCCGCTGGTGTGGAGCCGTCCAGGCCAGCGTTGAACAACTCGCCAATGGAACACAGATATCCCCGCGCGTCGCCGCGGTAGTGTTGATCCTCGATGGCCACCATCTGAATGACCAGAGCCCGCGCCGTGGTCTCTTGCTCGCTTGCGCTGCTCGAGTCCAGGGTTTGGTTCGGATCCGTTTCCCGGAAGACGCGCTGCACCAGGGTGTCGCGACGGAAATCCTGCACCGTCAGGTGTAATGCCTGCCAAACCATCGCCGCCACGACCGTCACTAGAATTATCTGCAGGTAGCCGATGATCAACGCGGCGCGCGCTGTGGCTTTGCCGTTTAGCGCGCCTCGGCTGGCGGCAATACGGCGGATCGATATGTGTCCAAGCACAACGGCGGCAATGCCGAGGGGTGGGAAGAAGGCGAAAATGCTTAACGCCACAGCAGCGAAAGCCATGCGGCTGTGGCGGATCGGTCCCGCATTCGATGGCGCCGCTGCGAAATTGTTTGTGGATTCCATCGTTCGCTTACTGACCCACGCTCTCGCCAGATTGCGGGCAAAGCTCTGGACTCACGGCTACAAGCCGGCCAATTACGTTATTGATCTGGTCCGGGCTGTACTTGTAGATCAGGCCGTTGGAGTCCATGCAATAGACAGGGGACGACGGGTAGGCGGTTTTGGAGGATGCGAGCACGGTGTACCACAAGTTATTCGCCGTCCCGCATCGTTCAATGCCGATCTGGTAATGAGACTTCGTGATGAGGGCGCCCAGTTCGTTGCCGGGATTAAGCGGCTCGCCGATCTGGTCCAATCGACATGCATAGCCCTTGTCGGGATGCGCGTTGAGGTACTCGGACTGCCGCGCGCGGATCATGCGTAGCGCCTCCACTGCCTCTTGCGGATACTTGGCCGGGTCGTCCGCTGGCACTTTCTTATTGGGACCACCGTTCTTGATTATCGCCACCAGCGCGGCGCGATCACCGGGATGCCTATTCAGCTCCTGATTAAACTGATACAAAAAGCCGATCCCACCCAGAAAGAGCAAGGCTCCAACGGGAACCTGGATGTAGCCGAGGATGAGCCCCGCAAACGCAAGCCACCTTCCTCGCAGGCGGCCTCCACTCTTTGCAATTCGTTTGCGGGATATATGTCCCAGTACGAGTGCGGCAATCCCGAACGGAACGATCAAAGAAAAGAAACTCAGGATCAAACTCGCTAGTGCCATCTTGCTGAGCGGGGGCTTGGCCGAGGATGGGCGCAGAGTCTGTGACGGCGATGGCCTTTCGATAACCGTCTGCGGCACGAGCGGCTTCGCGCACGCTCGACAGTACTTCCGCCCCTTCGGGTTCTCAAGGGAACAGTATGGACAGATCATGAAATTGCTAGATGGGGAGTGAGAAAAGCTTATCACCCGGCGAGCGGGGCATGGTCGTTACGTTTGTCATCTTGGTGGTTGCCGCTGATTTGCGGGCGGATGACGGGAGCACTCGACTGTCGGCCAGCTCAGAGTTCTGCGAAGCCCGTTTCTGGATGGCAAAACAGCGAATGACTCCCCTCGCAAGCCCGTTACGAAGTATGCGACAAAAACAAGGATCCCGGTGAAAGAAGGAGAAATTCCACTCCAATGCTTCCTTCCTGAAATCTGTTTGGGAAATCAGTCGCTGAAAGTTCTCCCTGACCTCGGAACATTTTGGCCGAGGCAAAAGAAATTCTCTCCTGGTGAATGCTTTTTCATCTCAACTCTATCAACTTAAAGAAACCCAATGAATCAGCTGTGTGGGCTGCTCCACTTAGCAGCGATCTCTCTTCGGTTTCGTCGGCCTCCCTGGACCCAAAAATGCAGCTATCACTTACGCCCACCCCGAGGCGATGGGATCAGCATCAACGTTTCAAGGCCGCTTTTTTCGCGCCCAGCGTCGCCAGCAAGCATTTCGGAACATAAGAGGCCCGCAATTGAAATCTTTACCGATCGCTATTGTCATCCTCCTTCTGACCTCAATCAACGCGCAGGCACAAGCAGCTTTTGCTGGGCGCGGTGAACTCCCAAACTGTCCGTCCACAAGCTTCTGGACCAAGGCGAATACCACTCTCCTCGCGCTGGATGCCGCTGCCAAGGGCGCTGACTTCTACTACACCATGCGAGGCATGAACCATCCCGGCTTGGCGCTTGAATCCGACCCTATCGCTCGTCCCTTCGTCTCCCATGGCAACCCGTTGGCGTTTGGATATTTCGGCGGGTTACTAGTCATTGATGCCGCGGTGTCATACGAATTACACAAGCATCGCCATGACCGGCTGTCGAAGGCCGTCTTGATCTTCGGTATTGTGAACAATGGGTATGGTGCGCAATATGATGGTCGCCAATACTAAAGCAATCGGTCCCGTCAACCTCAGCGGTCACTTGTTTTATCGAGGAGTGATGAGCCATGCGAATGCTAGTGTCGAGCACATTCGTAACTTAGGATGCTGTTTCCACAGTTCCCCTAATTGCCCCTGATTCCGCGAAAACCGTATCACTGGTATCAGTTCCGTTGGTTGCAGCGCAACATGAAGCAACCGTCAGAACCGATTTCGAAATTCCTCAAACTTGATCACCTTTGTCCGAACGTGCCCGGACTTCTGCACTATCGGATAGAGTCTATGGAAGAAAGCGTCGTCTGAAACGATCTCATCGACGTAGGGTAGTGCGGCGATCAGATGGAACTTGTCTATCATGGTGTTTCTATGCTATTCGAAGCCGAGAAGACAAAAGGGAAATCCCCGCTGCGAAAGCGGCTGTTGAAACGTTTAGGCTTCTGCACTCACTATGGAGATGAGGTTTAGAATCCAGAATCTTAGATTCCGCGGCTTATAAGGAGTCCCATGGCAAACTCTCACGAATCCCGAGATGCGGTCGATATCAGTCTTTCGCGATCCATTGCGCTGTTGACCAGTCAGTTGTTCTCATCCCTCGGAGTTCGCGGCGTGGCCCGGCTCGCCCAAGCCACTTTCTCGGATCAACCAATCGTTCTGTACGACGTGAACGGCGAACCGCTGTTTCACGATTACGCGTTGGTGAGCGGAGGCGCCACGGCGGGAACCATCCGTACCGCGGCCAATCGCAAGCTCGGCTCGCCGGTGATTTCAATCCACCATACGCCTCCGGGCTGGAGTCCGGCCAGCGCCCTGCGGCTGGCGAGGGAATCGCTGCACGCCACCGAATCGAACGCAGTGATCGAAGCCTGGCAGTTGGTTGTCTATGCTTACCCCAAGATTGGAATTCGGCTCAACTACAATATTTCCGGCAAGAAGGCCACGCAAACGCAAATCTTCGACGCCTCCAGCGGCAACCCTGTTTCCAACTCGACCAACCCCGATCACCAGTTCAGCCAGTACTCCTTCCTCGACTCCCTGGGGACGAAAGAGGTTAGAGCGCGGCGTGAGCGCTACGAGGATGCGGAGAAGAAAATCCAAGAACTGAAGGCGAGCCAACCGGCGTTGTTTGAAGGGGCGCTGTCGAAAACGCAGTTGGCGACAGCGCTCCCGCAACTGAATTTCCTGGGAACGCAGAGCGCGACTGTGCTGCTCTCGCCCTATTGCCCCAACAGTCCGATCGGGCTTACGCATTACGCGCAGATCCTGGACTATTTTTGCGTGGACGCCAGCGCACAAATGCTCATGGAGCACTACGGTTGGAACTATACGCAAAACCAGATCGCCGTGGCGATGGGAACCACGGCCGCCGCTGGGGGTACGACCGGAGCTGGTTTGACCACGGGCTTTGCCAGCTTGACGCATAACTCGCTGCCATTGACGTTCGACAACGGAGCCACCCGCGCCCAACAGTTCCAGGATGCAATAACTGAAGTCTCCGCAAATCGCCCCCTGTTCACTCAGGTGCCGCACCACTACCGGGTGTGCGTAGGTTTTTTTGAGAACACGATACAGATCCTGTGGTTTACGCTGGGATTAAACCAGATGCTCTATATTTATGACCCCTGGCCCTGGAACCCCGACCTGTGCCAAGGAGGAGCAATCTACTGGGAGTCATGGGCAACGTCGCCCGTCATGTGGTTCGGGATCGTGCATCACGCATAGATGCAGCATGCACCAATGGATGAGACCGCCCCAGAGCTAGCTCGGATCCGGCAAAGCGCAGCGGCAGCTTTCGCGGCTTTGCCGGGATCTGATATCAAGTTCGCCGTGGGTGACCCGGAACGAGTTTATTCGCCTGACGGACGTCCGGCGTACTGGCTTGTTCCCGGCTTGGTGGGCGGGCAAATGCAAGCGATTGCCCGTATCCTGGAGGGTGGGCGCGTCGCCACTGTCGGCGACTTAAGAGCAGCGGCCACGGATTGTGCGCAAGCGGTTACGGGCTTAAGTGCAACCGAGGCTTCTCAGTTGACGAAAGACCTCGAGGTGCAATACCCGGCCGCTGAGATTTTCCGACCGCTGTTGGTCCGCGATGGCCCCGTGGGCCGCGAAGCATGGCTCTATCATGTAAGGTCAACCGCGCAAGACCTTTGGATATTCGCAACGGGAGGCGGGGTGTATTCTCGGCCTGCCGGCAAACCCTTGGCGGGGGATTAGACCTGTCCCCATCGTATCGAGATGAAAGGTGACCCTTCCACTAGCGAATCTAACTGCATCCAAACTGCGCTAAGGTGTTGATTCTTCGTTCCACAAACACTCTTAATCAGTAGGTTGAAGGTTCGATTCCTACCGCGCTCACCATATCTTGTTCAGTACCCACGCGATGTTTCAGCGCGTATCTCTTTCTGGAGCTTCTCACCTTCGGCAAGCGATGGCGAGGACTAACGTCTCTTACTTGGTGACACTTGTCATTCTGCGGATGTTCTTTACAATATCTCTCTGTCATCTGCTTCATCGTTTTTCGGAGAGCGTCCTGAGCGTCACAAACAGCCTATTCATCCTCCGCATGCCGACACTTCCAAACGGTACTTCCTACTACTTCCTACTACAACCTTTCCAACGCGATTGTCTTGACAATAACTAGACCTGCTTGTAATGTTACTCCCGGTCATACGGGCGGAGTTAGGAGTGGAGCTTCGTAGATTGCTGATTTTGCACGTGTAGCTTGCCCAAGTGTTGTTCCTGAGCAGGCTACAGCCGGGTTGGCAATCGGCTTTGCCTGTTCAACGCTGCCGTCGTTCTCCTCCAATGGCAGCGCGAAATCTCATGGAGATCTTGCCATGAGGTTGGCCAAAAGGGCCCGGGGGAAATCAATTTTTCCTTAAAGGAGAATTATGGTGCGTAAGCTAGCCGTTATCACGATCACAATCCTTGCGATTGTGTTTCTCGCTAACACCCTAATCCAGGCGGAATCACTGCCCCTGTTGACACGTCATGTGCGCGACGTGGTTGCGAATGGGCAGGCACAGTCCGTCGGGCGGCTCCCGGCAACGCAGCCCGTGCACTTCGACATCGTTCTGGCGCTGCGCGATCGCGCAGGGCTGGAGAATTTTCTGCAGGAAGTCAACGATCCCGCATCGCCCTTTTATCGCCAGTTCATTACTCCGGAGGAGTTTACCGCGAGATTCGGTCCCAGCCAGGCAGATTGGGACGCCTTGGTTGCGTTCGCGAAATCGAGTGGCTTTGAGATCATCAGCGGAACCCGCGATGCCCGCGACCTGCGGCTCATCGGCACGGTGGCGAATATCGAGAAAGCCTTCCATGTGACCATGGGTGTCTACCAGGACCCCACGGAAGACCGCACATTCTTTGCCGTGGACCGCGAGCCCACAGTGGACTTGCCTTTCCAGCTCTGGCACATCTCCGGTTTGGACAACGATTCCAAGCCGCATCCCCTGTACGTCAAGAAAAGCGACTACGCGAAGGCCCATGGAATCGATCCCGACAAAGTCGTGTCGCAGGCGACTATCGGGTCCGGCCCCTCGGGTTCGTTCTTGGGCAGCGACATGCGCGCGGCTTACTACGGCGGAACGGCTCTTACCGGCTCCGGCCAGACTATCGCCCTGTTCGAATTCCTGGGCACCGATTTGGCCGACCTGACAACGTATTACAAAAACGTTGGGCAAACAGAACCTTACACTCCCACTCTCATTTCCACGGGCGGCTACAGCACGAGCTGCACCGAGAGCAACGGATGCGATGACACGGAACAAACCCTCGACATGACGCAGGCGATGGGCATGGCCCCAGGCTCCACAATGCTCTATATGTACGTCTGCGGCAACGCCTCAACGATCAGCGATACCGACTGTATCAGCGCGATGGTTACGGATACGGACGCTCCGTTGTCGAAGCAGATTAGCTGTTCATGGGGCTGGACGCCCGCCGACCCCAGCACTCTCGACCCGTATTTTGAGCAGATGGCGGCTCAGGGCCAGAACTTCTTTGCAGCGGCCGGCGACGATCAGGCTTGGTCTTCGTCGAATGAGGCCTGGCCAGCGGACGATGCAAATATCGTCTCCGTCGGCGGCACCGACTTGACAACCTCCAAAGCGGCTGGCCCCTGGGCTTCGGAAACCGCCTGGATCGACGGCGGCGGCGGCATCTCGCCGGATGGCATTGCGATCCCATCCTGGCAGGCTCTGTCGGGCGTAATTAATTCATCCAACAAGGGGTCCACGACCCTGCGCAACGGTCCAGACGTGTCGGCCAACGCGAATTTTACCTTCTACGTTTGCGCCGACCAAACTACCTGCACGGCCAACGAATACGGCGGAACCAGCTTTGCCGCGCCCATGTGGGCCGGTTACCTGGCTCTCGCCAATCAACAAGCGGCGGCCAACGGCAAGACGATCGGCTTCATTAATCCGATCATCTATCCGGACGCTCTGACCTCGAACTACAGCACGCTGTTCCACGACATCACCAGCGGTAGCTGCGGCACTTATTCGGCAGTGACCGGTTACGATCTGTGCACCGGCTGGGGCAGCCCGAACACTACGGGCTTGATCAATGCTCTGGCTGGGTCTGCGACGGCGAGCTTCACGCTCTCGGATTCGCCGAGCAGTCTGTCTATCGCGCAAGGCAGCAGCGGCGCCAGCACCATCACGGTGACCGATGTCAACGGATTCACCGGCAGCGTAACCCTGACCAATTCCACCCTGCCGAACGGCGTTACGGCATCGTACGGCACGAACCCGACTACTGGAACCAGCGTGCTGACGCTGACCGCGAGCAGCTCGGCGACTACTGGAACGTCGACGGTGACCATCACCGGGACCTCCGGCACCCTCACCGCAACCACCACTTTGGCGCTCACGATCACGGCCACGGCGACGGCCAACTTCACCATCGCCGCCTCGCCTGCGACTCTGAGCATAGCCCAGAGCAGCAGCGGAACCAGCACCATCACCATCACCAGCACCAACAGCTTCAATTCCGCGGTTACTCTTAGCGCTACCGGACTGCCCACGGGCGTGACGGCGGCGTTCTCGCCCAACCCGGTAACTCCGGCGCCGAACGGCAGCGTGACTTCGACGCTGACTCTCACCGCTTCCTCCACGGCGAGCACTGGCGCGGCCACCGTGACCGTGACCGGAACCTCGGGCTCGCTCAGCCACAGCGCGACCATCGCTTTGACAGTGACCCCGCCCAGCGGCGGAGCGCAAATCGCAACCTACAGCTCCACTTACACGGCTCCGGCCTGCTTGACCGCGGGCTCGTCGTGTGCCTCGGGTTCGTCGGTGTCAACCAGTCTGCTGAACTCGGCCGGCAACCTCACCGGTCCTACGGAATCCAATGCACCCAACACGCTCAAAGCCAGCAGCTGCGCCGACGGCACGGTATCCGGAACCTACCACAACGCCATGGAGTCTGACGATTTGATCGTGGTCTCTACCGCCAGCGGCAATTTGACCCACGGCACCTCGGTGACGGTAAAGGCATCGTGGTGGGCGTACAGCACAACGCAGGACTATTTTGATCTTTTCTACACGGCGAGCGTCACCAGCCCGTCGTGGGTCCTGATCTCAGCCAACAACTTGGCCACGTCGACAACTTCGGAAAACACGACGACGGTCACGTTTACTCCGCCCACCGCCGGAACGTATGCCGTGCGCGCGCAGCTCCGTTATCGTCCAGGGAGAAAAGTATCAAGTCCGTCCGCTTGCCAATCCAACAGCGGCTACGACGATCACGACGATCTGGTTTTCGTCGTGCAGTAAAGCCGTCTAGTCAAGGAACGATCGGCAACCGCCCGGTCCTTCCACCGCCCATTCGAGCCGGTTCCGCAAGGGACCGGCTCGATGTTTATGGGCGTCGATTTCAGTTACCATAAACTAGGCACCAGCCCGGCGGACACGAACAATGTCAAATGACAACGCCCGGCAGGCGCAACTGGTAGGTCACCGCGCTGCTTCCTGGCGTCGGCCTTCCCAAAAAGAATGGGAGTATTGAGATGCACAAGATCGTCCTGCTTCGCCACGGAGAGAGCGTCTGGAACAAGGAAAACCTATTCACCGGTTGGACCGATGTTGACCTTTCGGAAAAGGGCAGACAAGAGGCCCAGGAGGCGGGCCTCCTGCTTAAGGACCAGGGATATAGCTTTGACATCGCCTTCACCTCGCTGCTGAAACGGGCGATACGCACGCTGTGGATCGTGTTGGACGAGATGGATCTCATGTGGATTCCTGTTCAACGCGACTGGCGGCTGAACGAACGGCATTATGGGGCGTTGCAAGGCCTCAACAAAGCTGAAACAGCGGCGAAGTACGGGGAACAACAAGTGAAACTTTGGCGCCGGAGTTATGATATTCGCCCGCCGGTGCTCGAAGCGGCAGACCCTCGTTATCCTGGGAACGATCCACGCTATAGCGACATTCCAAAACCACAACTTCCGCTCACCGAGTGCCTGAAAGACACGGTGGCGCGCTTTATGCCGTGCTGGCATGAACTGATTGCCCCCAGCATCCGGTCGGGCAAGCAGGTATTGATTGTGGCCCATGGCAACAGCCTGCGGGCCCTGGTGAAGTACTTGGAGGATGTCCCGGACGACCAGATCATTGATCTGAACATTCCCACCGGGATACCGCTGGTACACGAACTTGATGACAACCTCAAGTCTCTTCGTCATTACTATCTGGGAGATCCCGCGCGAATCCAGCAGGCGATAAGCGGAGTGGCAAGCACAGGCAAAGCCAATAAGTAGTAGAAGATCAATTAAGTATACTCACAACTTATTAATGACCTGGCGCGCTGCGGAGAAAGTCGCTTCGTATCAGGGTATCGCTTTAGCGATACCGCAAATCCTTCAAAATCGGACGCCCCTTTAGGGGCGGGGCAGCGAAAATCCACTTTTTCCGCGGCCTGCTCGAGCCGTTACTAAAGCGCTGGGCGAATTTCTATCTCCTCACGGCAGCGGCCGCCGTACAGTTATCGGTTACCGCCCACAACGGGCCTGAAAGTGTCCGGCTCAGCGTGTGCCCGTGCTGAACTGGAATTCCGTCACGCTGTGAAACTTTTGCCCCGGTTTCAACTCCGTCGAGGGAAAGCCGGCGTGGTTGGGAGAGTCCGGAAAATGCTGCGTTTCCAGGCAAAATGCAAACCGCCGATTGTAGACGCGCCCTTCTTTTCCCGTGATCGATCCGTCGAGGGAGTTGCCTGTGTAGAACTGCACTCCAGGTTCAGTTGCGAGCACCCGCAGAATCCGGCCAGTAGTCGGCTCATACACTTCGGCTGCCTCGGCCAATTGGCCCTGCGGATGATCCAGCACGAAGTTGTGGTCGTATCCCTTGGCCAGGCGCAACTGGACATCGTCCGCATTTATCCGCTCGCCAATCGCATGTGGAGTTCGAAAGTCGAACGGCGTTCCCTCCACTGCCTTTAGTTCTCCCGTAGGAATAAGATTCGCATCGACCGGAGTCATGCGGGATGCATCGATCTTCACCACATGACCCAGAATTTCGCCCTTCCCCTGGCCCGCAAGATTGAAATAGGAGTGGTTGGTCAGGTTGAGGACGGTGTCCTTATCGGTGGTCGCTGAATACTCGATTCGCAAAGCGCTCGCGCTCAAGGTGTAGCGCACGGTCGCGGTCAGCGTGCCGGGAAAACCTTGATCCCCATCCTTACTCACATAGGTGAGCTCAACTCCATCCGGAATCTCTTTGGCCTCCCAGGCCACCTTATCGAATCCGCGGATTCCTCCGTGAAGAGAGTTGTCGCCGTCGTTCTTTGGAATGGAATATGTGTGACCGTCAAGCTGGAAGCTGCCATGCGCGATGCGGTTCGCGTAGCGGCCAATAATGCCTCCGAAATGTGCAGTCTGCGCTACGTACTCCTCGACCGAATTGCAACCCAGCACCACATCGCCGAGCTTTCCGTTCCGATCCGGCGTGCGCAGGGAAACGATGATCCCTCCGTAGGTCATAATGCGCGCTTCGACCTTGCCATCCGCCAAGGAATAGAGATCGACGGGGGTTCCGTCGGATGTATGCCCAAACACTTGCTTGGTCACGCGAGTCTTCGCTGACATGGTTGCTATGAGCATAATCAGCGCCGTGAAAATTGCAAACCAGCGATTAGCCTTGCTTGAAAGCATGGTTCCTCTTCTCTCTGTGCGGACCTGCGGGTTTGTGATCGTACGTCGTGCATCCGCCACTGATCGCATCCCAGCGTATCACCAAACACTGCGCCGATTTTCTTCTGAAGGCAATCGATTACTGCTGCCCCAATTTGTGTTATTTTGAAAGTTCGCGGCGGTATGGTGCTTGTCCAGATGGTATGGTGCTTGTCCAAAGGTAGTCCTGCCCGGAAACATTGTCACCCCGGACCAGAGAAGAACGGAAGCCAATGGCGCCAGCCTTGAATACAGGAACTCAACCGGAAACATTGACAAAGGCGCGACCCACATCTTATCGAGGGCCGCTCGCCATTGTAACCACGCTGTTCTTCATGTGGGGCTCGCTCACCTCCTTGAACGACGTGCTGATCCCATACGCTCAACATGTCTTCAATCTCAGACTTGCCGCGAGCATGCTGATTCAGACCGCCTTTTTCTCTGCCTACTTTGTCTTTTCGATTCCATCCGCCAAAATCATCGACTGGCTCGGATACAAGAGGGCGATCGTCGTGGGATTGTTGACGATGGTCGTGGCCTGTCTTGGATTTTATCCGGCAGCAAAACTCCCCTCGTTTCCGTTCTTCCTGGCGGCTCTCATCGTGCTGGCGACCGGAATCACGATTCTCCAGGTGGCGGCGAATCCCTACGTGGCCGTACTGGGAAATCCGCAAACCGCCTCCAGTCGCCTGAATCTTACCCAGGCCTTCAATTCCCTGGGCACGGCGGTGTTCCCCTGGGTCGGGGCGCGCATCATTCTTGGAACCACATCCGCTGCAATTGCCCAGAGTACTTCGGAGGAAGCCACCGCCATCGTCAGGTTGTACGTGTACTTCTTCGCGGTGGCGTTATGCATTCTGGCGATCGGCATTGGCATGTCGAAACTCCCCAAGATCGAGTCCGCCGAACACCGCATCGGCGAAAAGGTGAACGACTCTCTCTGGAAACACCCGAATCTCGTCTTCGGGGCGATCGGGATCTTCGTGTACGTCGGCGGCGAAGTTGCGATTGGGAGCTCCATCTCCAACTACCTGGCCCTGCCCGGCATCGGCGGGTTCGCGTCCAGCATCGCCGACCCAGCGCTCCGCTACCACGCCGCATTGGCAGAGGCGGCCAGGTACATATCTCTGTATTGGCTCGGCGCCATGATTGGGAGGTTTGTCGGGTCGGCAATCCTGCAGAAGGTCAAGGCAGGCAAACTGCTGGCGCTGTGCGCGGTGATGGCCGCCTTGCTGGTGAGCGTTTCGGTTCTCACCAGCGGGCATGTGGCCATGTGGTCCATTCTGGCGGTGGGCTTGTTCAACTCAGTGATGTTCCCTTGCATTTTCACCCTGGGGATCGCGGAACTCGGACCGCTCACCGGAGACGGCTCCGGCATCATGAACATGGCGATCGTGGGCGGCGCCATCATCCCATGGCTGGTCGGCAAAACCGCCGACCTCATCAATCGTGCTTACTACCCGACCATGGTGCAAGGCGAGACCAGTTGGGGTCCAGGCATTCACTACGCGCTTATCGCGGCCACGATTTGCTATCTCTACATTTTGTTCTTCGCAGTGAGCGGATCGAAACCCAACAGCGAGCGCTATGCCAAGGCGTAGCTTTGCCGGCCTAAGGATGTGAGGACACAGAAACGAATTGGCCTGGCGCGAGCGCTTTCCAAAATGGGCTATTGCTCGCGATCTCAGGCAGTGGCTTTGATTCGCGCAGGACGTGTCACTCGGAACGGGCGGGTAGCACGGGACCCGGAGAGCGCGGTGCGAATGTCCGATCATCGCATCGATGACCGTATCGAGGTCGACGGTTCACCGCTCGACCAAGCGCCGGCCATCTACCTCATCATAAATAAACCGCGCGGCGTGGTGACGACCGCGTCCGATGAGAAAGGGCGCGCGACGGTTTACGATCTGCTGGAGCCCGGTTCGCCGTGGGTTGGTCCCGTGGGACGGTTGGATAAGGCGAGCGAAGGGCTGTTGCTGTTGACCAATGATCCGGAGTGGGCGGCGAAGATCACCGAGCCCGCCAGTCATTTGGACAAAAAATATCACGTGCAAGTGGACTGCGTTGCAGACGCCGATCTGCTCGCGAGAATTACAAGAGGGTGCGCGGTTGAGGCCAGCTCTTTTGAGCGCAGCCCCGGCGAACATTTGCGCGCCAAGGGAGCGCGCCTGTTGCGGCACGGCGATAAGAATAGCTGGCTGGAGATTACTCTCGACGAAGGCAAGAACCGGCAAATTCGGCGTCTGCTCGAAGCGCTGAAGGTTCGAGTCTTGCGTCTGGTGCGCGTGTCGATCGGGCCGCTCGAGTTGGGCGATCTGAAGAAGGGCGCGGCGCGTCGGATGACGCCAGCGGAAAAGAAGGCTATCGATCGGGCGCTGCGGGCCTAAGAGAGACCCTCGGTTTCAACGTATTCCTGCGCCTGGCGAAGCACCTTGCGCTCGTTGCTGTAGGCAAGCTGGCGGGCTGCGTCGGCGAGGGGCACCCAGAGAGCTTGCTTGACTTCGATCCGCATGTCGGAGGCGAGGTTGTCGATTTCTCCAGACACATAGCGCATCAGGTAGAAACTCACGATCTTGAAAACCCGTTTGCCATCTCCCCAAGTACGCACGTAGACATACTTGTTATCCGAGAGTTTGCTGACCGCTTCGGCCACGATGCCGGTCTCTTCGCGCACTTCGCGGACGGCCGCCGCCTGCGGCTTTTCGCCCCGATCCACCAGGCCCTTGGGAAGCGCCAGCACAACACGGCTGCGCTTGCGCGGCGTCTTGGCTGGTTTGGGGGCAAGTTTGGAGCTTTCTTTCTGCGGCTCGCTTTTCTGCGGCTCAATCAGCGCGACTTGCCAGACCCCAGAAATCTGCCGCGGCACGACGCCGCCTGCTGAAATTTCCCGGGCCATGACGCTCACCTTAGCCGACACGGTATCAGGAATTCCCGAGCTTTGCAGTCTCTTCCTGGATTCGCTGCCATGCGCGCTCCACATGGCGGGCCTGAGTATTGGTTTGGCCGACGCAGAGTCGAAGCGTGAGCTTGCCATCGAGCTTGGTATGCGTGAGGAAGAGATCCCCGCTGCCATTCAGCCGGTCCATCAGGACTTGATTGGCCTGATCTTGATTAGCTTGATCTTCATTAGTATGATCTCCCGCCCGCAACCGGAAGCAGACGAGGTTGAGCTGGGCGGGCGCGGCGAGTTCGAAGCGCGAATCGGCGCGCACCCAGTCGGCGAATTCCTGCGCCAAACGCACGTGGTCGCGCACGTGGTGCTGCAGGCCTTCGATGCCGTAATGCCGGATCACAAACCAAAGCTTGAGCGAGCGAAAACGGCGCCCCAGCTGGATGTGCCAGTCGCGATAATCAATCACCGCGCCCGATTCCGTTGCCTGGTTGCGCAGGTACTCCGGCAGAATCGACAGCGTTTGGATCAGCTGCTTGCGGTCGGCGACGTAGAAGCAGTTGCAATCGAAGTTGGTGAACATCCATTTGTGCGGGTTGAAGCAGTAGCTGTCGGCGAATTCCACGCCATCGTTAATAAAGCAAAATTCCGGACAGAGCGCGGCCGTGCCGCTCATGGCGGAATCGACGTGCAGCCAGAGATTGTGCTCGCGGCAGATCTGGGCAATTTCGCGCACGGGATCGATCGCGTTTGAAGACGTCGTGCCGACGGTTGCGCAGACGAAGCAGGGAATCAGGCCGGCCTTAATGTCTCGTTCGACGTGCCGTGCCAGCGCTTCGGGGAGCATGGCGAAGTTCTTGTCCACTTCGATGTGGCGCAGGTTGTCCGAACCCATGCCTGCTATCTTTACTGCTTTTTCAACGGAAGAATGCGTTTGGGTGGAGCAATAGGCCGTCAGGCGTCCATCGCAGCCTTTGTGATTGCTGGCGAACTGCGTCGTACGTTCGCGCGCGGCCAGCAGCGCGGAGAGCGAGGCGCTGGATGCTGTGTCCTGAATCACGCCGCCTCCACTGCTGGTGGAAAGAAATTTCTCGGGCAGGCCGAGCATGGGAACCAGCCAATCGAGCACGTGCGTTTCAAGTTCCGTGCACGCCGGACTGGTGGACCAGAGCATGCCTTGCACGCCCAGTCCGGAGGAAACGAGATCGCCGAGAATGGCGGGACCGGATGCGTTCGCCGGAAAGTAGGCGTAGAAGTTGGGCGACTGCCAGTGCGTGATGCCCGGAAGAATGACGCGCTCGATGTCGCCGAGAATCTGATCGAAGGCTTCGCCGTGCTCGGGCGCGCTGGGTGGCAGCTTAGAACGAATTTCTCCCGGCTGCACGCGCGACAGAACCGGGAAGCTTTCGATGCGGGAATGGTAGTCGGCAATCCAGTCCACGACCGCGTGGCCCTGGCGGCGAAACTCCTCGGGAGACATGTGAAAAGATTTGGATTCAGACATTGGGACCAGCAATTTGTAATTGGTAATTTGTAATTTGAAACCCAACGCCCTTAAATTACAAATTACAAATTACCAATTACAAATTTTACAAATGTCCGTAATAGACACGCGTGTTGTATTCGAATTCGACCTCATTATTTCTGGCATGAATGCGAAAGATTCGTTGTAGTTCCTGCATCATTGGCGCGTGGTTGGGATGACCCTCGAGCGGCGCATACGAGGAAGATAACAGCCGTCCGGCAGTGCCTTCGTAGTCAAACTCCTGGCGCAGGCTGAAGACGCGCTCCTCGCACCGCGCGGGCGCAAAAAATTCGTGGATAATGGCCGTCGTGCGTTCGTGGCGCACTTCTTCATAATCGGTGCCGTAGGTCAGCAGGAGCTGCTCATAGTCGCGCAGGAAAGGTGTGGTCGCGGTGCGGCGCTCATTCCATATCAACACGCACCATCCCTCCCGTCGCAGAATGCGGCCGAATTCGGCGCGGGCGCGCGGCAGGTCGAACCAGTGCGCTGCCTGGGCGGCGGTGACGAAGTCGACCGATGCGGAGTGCAAAGTTGTCTCCTCCGCCGTCCCGGCAACGGACACGAGGCGGTGATAGGCTTCGAGCTGACGGATGCCCATCTCGCGCATTTCCACGTTGGGTTCGACGGCAAAGACGGAATTCCCGTTCTCCAAAAGAAGGCGGGTAAACACGCCGGTGCCGGATGCGATGTCGGCGATGATGTGACTCGGCTGCAGTCCGCATTCGGCGCGAAGAAGGTCGAGAACTTCAGGCGGATATCCCG
>Ga0116134_1000346_pt1 | contig 24398 bp, 25 predicted proteins | sample June2015DPH_19_5_FD_89737 | JGI IMG/M metagenome (GOLD analysis project Ga0116134, IMG submission 89737) | Peatland microbial communities from SPRUCE experiment site at the Marcell Experimental Forest, Minnesota, USA - June2015DPH_19_40 | ecosystem: Environmental > Terrestrial > Soil > Wetlands... | reverse complement strand
GTTCAAACGGAGGAAACACTTCATGGCAACCAAGAAGAAAGCCGCCAAGAAAAAGAAACACTAAGCGGACGGATGCTCGTTCAGAAGTTCCCCAAAGCCTCTCAGGAGAAGCACCTCCCGAGAGGCTTTTCCATCGGCGGCTGCGGCCGAGCTTCAAAACGCTCTGCCGGCCGCCCGTCTGTACTTTTGGGGGTTGTCCCGCGGCGCGGCTCGTGCTAGAAACGCGTATACAGCAGTACGGAAACGGTCTCCATGAGTCTCCGCAAGAAAGCTCCGAAGAAAGCAGCCCGCAACGCCGAAGTCATCATTCCGGACAAGCTCTATTTCCGCATCGGCGAGGTTGCCAGCTTGTGCCGCCTGCCGGCCTACGTACTGCGGTTCTGGGAAACCGAATTTCCGCAACTCAAGCCCGTGAAAAGCAGCACCGGGCAGCGCATGTACCGCAAACGCGATGTGGAGTCGGTAGTGCGCATCAAGAAGCTGCTTTATGAAGACGGATTCACCATCGCCGGGGCGCGATTGCAGTTGCGCGAGGAAACCAAGTCCGAGCGGAACCAGACCACCCTTCCATTTCCGGTGAAACCTCCCGTGAATGTGGCCGTCTTGCGGAATGAACTACAGCAGATCCTGCACATTCTTTCCGCACGCCACTAGCCGCGGAACGGTCGTTGGTCGTTAGTCGTTCGGGATTCGCCGCCTGCTGCGAGAGTTTGCCAACGACCAGCGACAAAATGCGCCGAGTTATCTCTTACGCTGATTCGCGCAGGGGCTCGGCCTCGACCAGCGGCGCATTGACCAGGTGTTCGCTAAGGAACCAGGCCTGCAGTTCGCTGGGGCGAAGCACATCGCTCACCACCAGATCGTTGGTGCCGGCGTCGCCCAGTTTCGTGGCCAGCTCCGCGAGTTCCCGGCAATGGATGATGATGACCTCGTGCGCGTCGAGCAAGCGAGACAGTTGCACCGGAACCTCTTCGCGGCCCTTGGGCGGGCGCGGGATCCGGGTCGTCTCGGCCACGTCGGCCGCCATGGCGATACTGATTCCGCCCAGAAGCTGGATTCGTTCCGCGATCGCGTCGACGATGTCGCTCTGTTCTTCGTGGTGCTTGTCGAAGAGAAGATGGAGCTGATAAAAAGTCGCTCCGGACACCTGCCAGTGGGATTTCTTGTAAAGATCCCGAAGCGTCATGGTGTCGGCCAACAGTTGATTGAGTTGTTCAGTCATTTCCAGCCGTACCGGTTCCATCAGTTGCAACGGCATCTCACTGGTCACTGTGCCAAATGCCTGGAGTTCGCTGGCCGTCTGGTGGAAGCGGGGTTGGGCTGAAGCTTTGTTCGAGTTGCTGGAGCTCGGTTTCTTAGTCATCAGGTTCTCCTGAAAGTGCGAATTTGGGCCCACTAATTTCTTGGCAAACCATCGAAGAGGAGGAAATTACCAGAATAGAGGTATCTACTTCGGGTCCGGTTTGCCGGTTCAACGCTTTTTGGATGCAGACCGAGGGAAATGGATACGGGAATTCTATCCACGCGGGAGTGTATCTACGACGATCGTGGGAACAGTCGCGGATGCCCCGACGCTCAGTCGGCAGCGCTGCGCCGGAGGCTGTGCACCTCAGTCAGGAAATCGACTCGAGGCTGACCTTTGACTCCCGCACTCGCCATTTTGGCTTTGAGTTCTTCGGACGCGATGAAGGCACGCGCTTTTTCCAGACTTTCCCATTCCATGAAAAGATTGACGTCGTTGACGTTGCCAGCACCGCGAAAAATTCGGCAACTGCACTCGCCATTTTTGCGCCGCCATTCGAGGGCGGAATCGAAGGCGGCTTTCCAGACCGTATAGTCGGCGACTTCGTGGTGAATCAGAACATTGATCATGGTGGCGGATGGACTCCTTTCAAACTAAAACGTTGCTCCAAACGCGGAAAAAATGCAAGGGCAGAGATCACGGAGGATCGTGGATTGGACGCTGCGGGGCCGAGGTTTCCCTTTTCGATCGAACGCAGGCCTGCGCCCCCGGGCTCGGGATAAGAAATGGTCGGGACGGCGAGATTTGAACTCGCGACCCCTTGCACCCCAAGCAAGTGCGCTACCAGGCTGCGCTACGTCCCGATGATCCTACCTACCGATGATCCTGCCTACCGACGGAATCCGCCGCCGAGGATGGCAGCGTGGGGTTTGACTCCCAAATTCTACACCACCCGGCAGCCATGAGCGAGAGCCCGCCCTGAGCTTGCCGAAGGGAGTTTCAAATCGCGCACCTGCAGCGCCCCTCGGTCCACAAACCGATCATGATGGCTATCCCCTCAGAACGGCCACTTTTCGCGGCCACATGGTCAGGTAGAAAAACTCAGGACTCGTTCACGCGAATGACGCGGGGCCTTTCTTAGCGATCTTAGTATCGGGCGGAGCAGGGTACATCGGCAGCCATGCGGCGCGCGCGCGCTGCGGCGTTCGTTTAGAAGTTGGTGGTCAGACGCACAGCAACGTTGCGCGACGGTCCGATGGCGTTGCCGGAGAAAAGGCCGCCGAAGTCGATAACATCCAGGACGTTGTTAAGGTTCTGTCCGTCGATCTGGAACCGCATCGTCATGTGGTCCGATTTGTAAACCTCCGCGCCCGCCGAGGCGTTGACCTGAAACGCGGGATAGATGCGCCCGCGGGCAAAGTTGATGCGATTCACGACGGCCTGTCCGTAGGTCTGGGCTGGTCCGCCGGGTCCGTAGATGCACTGTTGAAGAGTTAGACTCGGATCGCACTCAAACTCAAAGGGCAGGCCGCTGTCGTATTGAATTCCGCCGGCGATCCACAAGCGTGGCTTGACCTGGTAGCGAAGGCGTCCGCGAACCGTGTTGCGCTGGTCCTGCGAATCGGGAAAATGGCCGCCGGTCGGGATTCCCTGCGCATCACCGCCTAAGAATAAGCCGCCCGTCACCGGATACCACGCCTGGCCCACGGTATAGGAGTAGCTCAGGAACCCCGAAAAATGGCGCCAGTCGGGAAGATCGATCTTTGCTTCCGCGCCATAGATGACAGCCTTTTCGAAAGCGATGGGAAAGCTGACAGCGGTGTTTTCGATCTGATCGTCGTCCGCATAGTTGGCCACGAGCCGCCGGAAACAATTGACGTCGAGCTTGGTCTTTCCGTAGAACGACTTGGTCAATCCCGCTTCGTAGTAGTTCCCCTCGGAGGGTTCGACGGGCAGCCGCAGGAAACTGGTCGGGTCGATGGACTCAACCTGGACTGAACTCGAAAGCAGGATGTTCTCGAAAGACGGGGTCTGAAAGACTCTGTCATAAGAGAAATGCAGGACGAGGTCGGCGGCCGGGAAATAGCGCGAGATTGAAAAGCGCGGATCTACCGCGTGACGGTTCAACAGAAGCTGGTAGTGGTCCCAGCGCAGCCCGGCGTTAATGGTCCAGTTTTTCAGACGGATCTGATCCTGCACGAATGCGGATTGCTCTAGATCGGGCCGGTTTGCGAGGAAGGAGAAATCGATCGGCGTGTTCGGGTCAAATTGGGTTGGATCGGTAATGTGGTAGCGGAAATTTTCGTTCAGAAATAGGTTGTCCGATTCGAAGCCAAATTTCCATTCGTTCCGGCCACGATTGATGGTTGCGCTTCCCTTGAAGTAGGCTTCGCGGAAGAAGTTTTGCTGAAAGACTTCGATGGGAGTCGAATCTGAGTTGGAGTTGAAGCCAATCTCGTTATCGCGGACCATCGTCCGAAAATCGGCGAGCGCATTGGACGAGAATGTGTGCTGGTAAGAGGCGATTCCCATGGTCTCGATGTTATCGGCCGTTTGCAGCTGGCCATTCGCCTCCTGCACCTGTTCGTTGGGAATATCGTAGCGAGACAACTCGTGGCGAACGATGAAGCGCAAACGATCTTTGGAAGTTAGATCCCGTTCGTAATTGACCGAGAAATCGCCCAGCGTGCCCGTATTCGTATAGTTTTGCGGAACCACGGGATTCAGATAGTGGTCCGTCATGCTGCCGCTGGCGCTGGCGCCGAAAGCATTCTTCCCCCAGCTATATTGTCCTTGCGCGGAAATGCCCGCAGTATTGAAGCTGCCGCCGGAGAGTACCACTTGGCCGTGAAAGCCCTCCTGCGGATTTTGCAGCGTGTTCACCTCGACCACGCCGCCCATTTTTCGGCCGTACTCGGCGGGAATGCCTGCGGTGTAGATGCTCAGCGATTGCACATCGTCGGCGTCAATCGCAGGTCCAAAGCTGGGCGACCGGTTGTCCGTCAGAGGAATGCCATCGACCACAAATTGCGTCTGATATTCCGAGCCACGGGGATGCAGGACGGCATTGCCTTCGTAGAGCCAGCCGGGCTGCGAATTCACCAGGTCCTGCAGGGAGCGACCCGGAATCGAGCTTAGCCGGTTTTGGATAAGGTCGGAGCCTATCTGACTAACCGCACCAGCTTGATCGGGGTCGATCAAGGTGTTGGGCGCAGTGACGGTGACGGTTTCATTCACCGAAGACAGCTTGAGCTGCATTGTGTATTCGGTGGGAATCGAAGAATGAATTTCGACAGATTCGGATGCGCCCGCAAAGCCAGGCTGCCTGATTTCCAGCTGATAGATGCCGTAAGGCAGGCGCCGCACATTCAGGGTCCCCTGATCGCTCGTATCGAGATTATTGCGATACTGATTCGCCCGGCTGATGATCTGAACGGTGGTCTTCACACCCAGGCCGGCCGGATCGGTCACTTTAAGGCGCAATTCGCCGCTATTGCTCTGGCCAAGCAGCGGCCATGCACAGAAGACAAAAATAGCTGCAAATCTCTTCATGAAAAACCGGCCTTTAGTAGTTGTAGTTTAGCCGCTGTCGGGGCAGGCGCTAAGACATGCTGTTGCCGGGATGGTTACCTACGGGAGCGATACGGCACAGTTGTCAATCCCGCCCCGTTTCACGTACTCTGCCGCGATGGGAATTCGCAATCTTTCCGCCTTGTCGTGCATCTGGATTCTGTCGCTGTGCTGCTCACCGTTTCCCTGTTTCGCGCAAAGCTCCGCGCAGACGACGCCTCACACCTTCTCGCTCGAACACGTAATGAGCTCGCCCTTTCCAGCCAACCTCGTGGCCGCCGGGAACACTGCCGAGAATGCCGGACGCATCGCCTGGGTGTTCTCGGCCCGGGGGGAACGCAACGTGTGGATCGCCGACGCTCCAAATTTTGAAGCTCGGCAAGTCACGCACTACGTGGGCGACGACGGCATGCCGATTGCCTCGTTGAAGCTGACGCCCGACGGACGGACGGTCGTCTACGCGCGCGGCAGTGAGGCCAATGGCGCTGGAGAAATCGCCGACCCGACCAGCAACGTCGAAAAACGCGTGCAGCAGGTGTGGGCGGCGGATGTGGACAAAGGCGAGCCGCGTTTGCTTGGAGACATGGGCTGCGACGAGGAGGACTGCGAGGACATCCAGATATCGCCGAGCGGCGAGTTTGCGGTTTGGTCGGCGAAGAAGCAGATATGGATGGCGCTGATTTCCGGGAAGGGCGACGCCAACCCCAAAGCCAAAGCGCTCTTCTTCGCGCGGGGCAGCAACTCGCAGCCGAAATGGTCACCCGACGGAAAGAAGATTGCCTTTGTCAGCGATCGCGGCGATCACAGTTATATCGTCATTTACGAATTTGGCCGCAACACGCTGCGTTATGTCTCGCCCAGTGCCGACCGCGATCTGTATCCGCGCTGGTCGCCGGATGGGAGCCAGATCGCCTTCGTACGGCTGGTGGGCAAGCAGATGAAGCTGCCGCTGATTCCGCAGACGCCGCTGCCCTGGGCGATCTGGGTTTATGACGTCGCCAGCGATTCCGCGCGCGAAATATGGAAGAGCGGCGGGGGCCTGGATGATTCGCTGCCCTTTCTTACCGAGGATAAGTCGTTTCACTTCGCCGCCAGGAATCGTATCGTTTTCTCTTCCGAACAAGACGGATGGAATCATCTCTATTTGGTTGCAACATCCGGCGGTCCCGCCACGCTGCTGACTCCGGGAAAATTCGAGACCGAAGATGTGGCGCTCGGTTCCGATAAGACCTCCGTCATCTACTCCTCCAACCAGGTTGACGTTGACCCGCTCGATATCGACCGCCGCCATCTGTGGCGCGTCAGTGTTGAAGGCGGTACGCCGCAGGCTCTCACGCACGGCGCGACGATGGAATGGACGCCGCTCGAAATCGCGGGGAAAGTTGTTTGCCTGGGCTCAACGGCCACGACTCCGGCGATGCCGTACGTGGTCAATTCACAGGGGCTCGAGATGATCGCAAAAGGCGCGCTGCCCGCGGACTTCCCCTCGGCGCAGCTAGTCACACCGAAGCAGGTAATCTTCAAAGCCGAGGACGGGTGGGAGATCCACGGGCAATTGTTTGAACCAAATAAGCTCGAGCCCAAGCCAAGCGGGCCGCGCTCGGCGCTGATCTTCATTCACGGCGGATCGATCCGGCAGATGATGCTCGGCTTCCATTACATGGGCTACTACCACAACGCTTATGCGATGAATCAGTATCTGGCGAGCCGCGGATATGTGGTGTTGTCGGTGAATTATCGGACGGGCATCATGTATGGCCGGCACTTTCGCGAACCGAAAGACGGAGGCCCGCGCGGCGGCGCCGAGTACAAAGACATTGTGGCGGCGGGAAAATATCTGCAGGGCTTGCCGAATGTGGATGCCAAGAAAATCGGGCTGTGGGGCGGATCCTACGGTGGCTACCTCACTGCGATGGGGCTGGCGCATGACTCCGACATGTTTGCCGCCGGAGTCGATCTGCACGGCGTGCATGACTGGTCGGACTTCAGGGAAGATTTTCCGGCCGATGCGCCCGATCACGACGCCGCCACCAAGCTGGCGTTTCAGTCGTCACCGAATGCGGCGATTGCTACGTGGAGGTCGCCGGTGCTGCTCATCCAGGGAGACGACGATCGCAACGTCGATTTCTCGCAGACAGTCGATGTATTGCAGCGCCTGCGCATTCAGAAAGTGCACGTCGAGAAGCTGATTTTCCCCGATGAGGTTCATGGCTTCCTGATGTGGAAGAGCTGGATACGCGCGTACGGCGCGACGGAGGAGTTCTTTGGGCGGCAGCTGGTACCGGCGGGGCAACGATAAGTCACAACCCGCAGCTGTTGGTCGTGTTGTGAGGTCTTAGCCTGGTGATATCCTGCGCCGGCTGAACGCCGAGAAGAGGAAATTCTGGGAGAGTTTATGTTCCGTCGATCAAGGTTCTTTCGATTATGGCTCGTTTTGATCTTAGGGCTGGCGACGGCGTGGGCGCAGCCAACCATCCCCGATACTCCGGCCGGGCGGACGTTCAAAGCCTGGCTGGAAGCGTTCAACAGTGGTGACCGAGGGTTGATGGACGCTTACTGCCGTAAGTACGACCCGAGCAAGTCGGTCGAGAACGAGATGCGGTTTCGGAGCATGACCGGCGGTTTTGAGCTTCTTGAAATCGTGAAGAGCGAACCGCTTCACCTGGAATTCCTCGTCAAGGAGCGCGGCGGCGATACCAAGGCTATTGGGAAGTTAGACGTAAAGAATGGCGAGCCTGCTGAGGTCACGAGTTCTACGCTGCGGGCGATTCCTCCGGGCACATCGATGTCGGATTTGAATTTCAAGGTTGACGCGGCAATGCGAGCGCAGGTGATCGAGGGCGCGATTGCCAAGCTGAATGAGTCTTACGTGTTTCCGGAAACCGCGAAAAAGATGGCGGACGATGTCCGATCGCGGCAGAAGAAGGGTGAATACGATGCGGTGACCGACGGCGATACTCTCGCGAAAATGCTCACGGAAAATTTTCAAAGCGTGAGCCATGACAAGCACTTGGAGGTTGACTTCAGTCCCGCGCCTTCGCCGGAGCGCCCGTCAGGCCCAGATGATCCGGTCGCTCGCGAGCGGTACCGCAAACAGATGGAACGGATGAACTGCGGATTCGACAAAGTGGAAATCCTCCCCGGCAACATCGGCTACCTGAAGTTCGATATGTTCGCCGATCCGGAAGTGTGCGGGCCCACGGCGGTTGCCGCAATGAATTTCCTCGCCAACGTAGACGCGATCATCTTTGACCTGCGTGAAAACGGCGGTAGCGACCCGAAAATGATCGCACTCGTCTCAACCTATCTATTTTCCAAGGCGACTCACCTGAATGATCTCTGGGAGCGGAAGAGCGACACGACGCAACAGTATTGGACGTTGCCGTATGTGCCCGGCAAACGGCTGGACGACAAACCGGCGTACGTGTTGACGTCGAAGGAAACTTTTTCCGGCGCTGAGGAGTTCAGCTACAACCTCAAGAATCTGAAACGGGCCACCATCATTGGCGAAACGACCGGAGGCGGCGCCCATCCCGTCTCCGGCCAGCGGATTAACGATCACTTCATGATTGGCGTGCCGTTTGCGAGAGCAATCAACCCGATCTCAAAGACCAACTGGGAAGGTGTCGGCGTAGAGCCCGATGTAAAGGTTCCCGTGGCCGACGCGCTCGCCACCGCTCAGAAGCTGGCTACGGACAAACTGGGAGAGAAAAAATAGGACCATCTATGCGGGGAACGGGCCCTTTTCCAGAGCCAGCCAACTCATAGCCTGGGGCACTGCCCCTCTTACAAATTCTTCGCCAATTCTTCCCTGATCCGCTGCCACGTCACGTCCAGCGCCTCGGGCAGCACTCTGGTCTCGCCGATTACGCTGACGAAATTGGCGTCTGCTACCCAGCGCGGCAGTATGTGCATGTGGATGTGTCCGGCCACTCCGGCGCCGGCGGCTTTTCCGATGTTCATGCCGAGATTGATGCCGTCGGGCGCGTAGAGAGAGCGCAGAACCGTCTCCATGCGCTGGGTCAGGGCCATCATCTCCTGGGCGGCATCGGCGGGGAGCTTCTGCAACTCGTCCAAGTGCGCGTAGGGGACGATCATGACGTGTCCATTGGTGTATGGGTAGGTGTTGAGAATGATGTAGCAATGCGCGCCGCGGTGGACGATGCGGGCTTGCTGGTCGCTTTCTTTGGGAGCATTACAAAAGATGCAGCCCGACTTCGGCTCGCCGCCGGTTACGTAGGCGTAACGCCACGGAGTCCAGAGTTGGTCCATGGGGGGAGGGTAGCAGAAGGGGATGGGGCGGGGCGAATGGCGGTTTTCCGTACGGGCCAAGGACAGCCACTGCCTTGACACTTGGTTTTCAGGCCTTTATTCTTACATATTGCTCCCTGAGAGACTTTCGTCTCTGTGCGCACTTCCGCGGGCCTTTGCGGTAATTGGAGTGGGGGCGGCGGAGGTTCCAAGCTCCAATGTTCATCGAACTTAAGGATCTGGAAATTCACCCGGTCGATTTCCGGGAGGAATTGAGCCCGGGTGCGATTGATCTGGGTCCGGACGTCACGCAGCGGTCGCCGCTGCGCAGCGAAGGCCGGGTGGATCTGGTCGATGAGCATCACGGCAAGCACAAGGTGGTGCAGGACATACGGGTGAAGGGCAAGCTGGAGACGAGCCTGGAAGTGGCTTGCGCTCGCTGTCTGGAGCCGGTCGTTCATCCGGTGGAGCGCACGTTCGATCTGCTGTACCGGCCGCTGGGAACCGACTCCGGGCACGAAGAGCTTTCGGTTACGGACGCGGAAGCGGAGATTGGATACTACCAGGGCGAAGGGCTGTTGCTGGAAGACACTTTGCGCGAGCAGGTACTGCTGGCGCTGCCGTTGAAGACGATTTGCCGCGAAGATTGCAAGGGATTGTGTCCGCACTGCGGCAAGAATTTGAATGAAATTCAGTGCACGTGCGCGGAGCAGTTTGAAGACCCGCGGTGGTCGGCGCTGAAAGAAATACGAGATAAGCTGAATCAGTAGAAGTTGAGGACTAAAAAGGAATCATCATGCCGAATCCGAAACGACGACATTCACAACGGCGCACCGCTACGCGGCGGGCGCATGACTCGCTGGCCACGCACTCGCTGTCGGAGTGTCCGAACTGCCATGAGCAGAAGATGCCACACCGCGCGTGCCCGAAGTGCGGAACCTACAAGGGGCGCGAAGTAATAGAGGTCGCGGAGAAGTCTTAAGTACTCCTGCTGAGTAGTGGCCGGGCGGGGGCACCCGGCGCTCCATTGCTCGTTCGGGGCGCTCCATTGTTCTTTTTCTTAATGCCTAGCGTACTTTCATGTCTTGCATAATCGCTCTGGATGCGATGGGGTCCGACAAGGCGCCGAAGCCGGAAATTGAAGGCGCATTGCAGGCGGCTCGCCATCACGGCGTGCGCGTACTGCTGGTTGGTCCGGAAGCGCAGCTGCGGGCTGAACTGGCGCGCTATCCCGGGGCGCGGCGGCTGCCGGTGGAAGTGGTTCACGCCAGCGAAGTCATCACCATGGACGACAAAGTGGAGGCGATTCGCGCCAAGCGCGATTCGTCGATCCGCGTCGGGCTGCGGCTGGTGCGCGAAGGGCGCGCCGCGGGCTTTGTGACGGCGGGCAACACTGGCGCTGCCATGGCCACGGCTAAAGTGGTGCTGGGCGCGCTGCCGGGCGTGGACCGTCCGGCACTGGCGGCGGCGTTCCCTACGGTGCTCAACACGGCGGCGGTTTTGCTCGACGTCGGCGCCAATGTGGATTGCACGCCCACCAATCTGGAGCAGTTCGCGGTGATGGGCGATATTTATTGCCGGTCGATTTTCGGCATGCAGCATCCGCGGGTGGGGCTGCTTTCGATCGGAGAAGAAGAAAGCAAAGGCAACGACCTGACGCGAGCGGCGTTTCAGCTGCTCAAGCGTCTTCCGATCAATTTTATTGGCAATGTGGAAGGGCGCGATTTATACAACGGCCATGTGGATGTGATCGTAGCCGACGGATTTGTCGGCAATGTGGCGCTGAAGACTTCGGAAGGTGTGGCGCGGCTGGTGCGCACCGTGCTGAAGGAAACCTTGAAGGCGACGATCACGCGGCAGGTGGGCGCGTATATTTCGCGCAACGCATTTTCCGATTTCAAGAAACGGCTGGATCACACGGAATATGGCGGCGCTCCGCTGCTGGGCGTAAAGGGCGTATGCATCATCACGCACGGATCGTCGAATACGAATGCCATCAAGAACGCGGTGCGCGTGGCGGCGGAGTTTGCCGAGGGCAAGGTGAATGAAACTATCGAGCGGGAGTTGGCGCAGCTTTCCGCGACGGTTGCGACGTAGGAAAGTCAGGAGTTAGAAGTCAGATTGCAGAGGTGAAGGCCCCGCGATTGCCATTTGCGCTATAGGTTCTTACTTTTGCAATCTGACTTCTGACCTCTGACTTCTGACCCCATTCTTAATATGACAAACACTCCCAATCGAATTGCTTTTCTCTTTCCCGGCCAAGGTTCGCAAGCCGTTGGCATGGGCAGAGAGCTGGCCGACAACTATCCGGTGGCTCGTCGAACCTTTGAGGAAGCCGACGAGGCGCTCGGCTACAGTCTGTCCGAGCTCTGCTTCGAAGGTCCGGAAGAAAAACTGAAGCTGACCGAGATCACCCAGCCGGCGATTTTGACGGCTTCGATTGCGGCGTGGCGCGTGTTGCAGGAAAAAGGTCTAACGCCCGATTTTGTCGCCGGGCACAGTCTGGGTGAGTATTCGGCGCACGTGGCCGCGGGCACGCTGACGTTTGCCGATGCGGTGCGGACGGTGCGCAATCGCGGCAAGTATATGCAGGAAGCCGTGCCGATCGGCGTAGGCGCGATGGCGGCTATTCTTGGAATGTCACTCGACAAGGTCAGCGAAATTGCGAGTGAAGCGGCGCAGGGAGAAGTCTGCCAGGCAGCCAATATTAATTCGCCCGAGCAAATCGTGATCTCGGGCCACGCCGGCGCCGTGAGCCGCGCCATCAAACTCGCCACCGAACGCGGAGCGAAGAAGGCGGTGAGCCTGCCGGTCAGCGCTCCCTTCCATTGTGCGCTGATGCAGCCGGCGCAGGATCGTCTGGCGCGGGACTTGGGCGCGCTGACGTTTCAGAATCCGACGTGCCCGGTGATCTGCAATGTTGATGCCGCGGTGGTCGATTCCGCGGAGGCTGCGCGCCAGGCCCTGATCCGCCAGGTGACCGGTACGGTGAGGTGGGAGCCGTCGATGCGGCTGCTGATCGATGAGGGCGTTGGCTTGTTGATTGAAGTCGGCCCAGGAAAAGTTTTGTGGGGACTGATGCGCCAGATCGAGCGCTCGAAGACCTGTGTGACGGTGGGGGATGAAGCGTCGCTGCAGAAGACGCTGGCGCAGATTGCGGCCATGGTGGCGTAAGCACCCCAGCCAGCTGTGACCAGAGCTCGTTGCCGAGCTGCTCCACCCCGTCAAGCCAACACCGGGCTTGCCGGGGGCCCCGGTGTGCTCGGCTTGGACGGGCGAGGGCGCCCGTCCCCACACGACCCCGTCCCACGCGAACTAGTACGGATATACCGTCAGGGTCTTATCTGACTTTTGCACGAACATGCGGGCGTGCTCGGAACGCTCGTTGACTACGACCTCGACCACCACGCCTCCCCTGCCAAAGCCTTTGGTGTTGGCCGACCCGTAGATCCTGTGCGATTTGATGAGACCCCACTCGCCGCCCGGTCCCCAGTCGCGATAGAAATCCGCGTATGTGTATTCAGGATATTTCTGCTGATGCTGGCGCCAGCCGGGATCGTTGAAGTAAATGCCATAGGCGGTTTCGTAATCCTGATGCTGCAGCGCGGCGAAGAACTTGTCGACGGCACGCTCTTCGGGCCAATTGCGATACATCCAGGCGAGCGCCGCCAGAACGATCACGAGCACGATGGCGACGGCGATCTGCATCTTCCGCCGCCGTGCTTTCGCCGGGTCGTAGGGCTGCGCGTCGAGCAGGGTCATAGATGATCTCCAGTAAGCATAACGGATGAATGCAGATTGAGTCATTGAATCATTGAGTCACTGAATCATTAAGGTGCTGACCCCGACCCGCTCGGCCATTTCGCTAAAGCGCCGGGTCGAACTGCCGATGTACAACAAGTCAGTCAGAAATGACGGCACCCGGTCTCGTGGCTTGAGCTTCGTGGCCTGACCTTGGTGGCCAACCGGGGGAGCCGCAGAGGGGTGGGAACCCAGTGTGGTGAAAACCTGTGAAAACCTATGGATAAGATCCGGGCGCTCATTGTGGATGACTCCTCGGTGATGCGCAAAATAGTCGAGCGTTCGCTGCGTCAGGCGGGCATCGAACTGGAAAAAGTTGTGGAAGCCTCGAATGGAGCCGAAGCGCTGGCCGCTTTGCAGAGCAACGTGGTCGACCTCATCCTGTGCGATATCAACATGCCAGTCATGGACGGGCTGGAGTTTGTCCGCCGGGTGGCTACGGTGGACAGCGCCAAAGGTGTTCCCATCGTGATGATCACCACCGAAGGCAGCGAATCGCACGTGGTCGAGGCGCTTACGGCCGACGCTCGCGGATATATCCGCAAGCCGTTCACTCCCGAGCAGGTAAGAGAGCACGTCTTGCCCGTGCTGGGGAGGAAGCCGTGAGTACAGATACCTCGTTTGCCACGCGATCTCACGAGGAGAACTGGCTCCCCATTCTGGTTCTTGCGGTCGAGGAAGTTTTCGAAATCATGCTGGGCAGCGAGGTGAAGCCGGCGGCGCAATCCGAGCACCGGCCGCACGGAGAATTCACCGCGATGGTGGGTTTGGCCGGGGCGCTCTGCGGAATTCTGACGGTCTGCTGCGATGCGCAGACCGCCGGCCTGATTGCCAAGAACATGGTGGGGGACACAGCCATCTCCGAAGATGAAGTAGTGGACGCCCTCGGAGAGATCTGCAATATGATCGCGGGAAACTTCGAGAGCGGCTCAGCCCAGATGAAGTCCACCTCGCAGGCCGCCTTCGACCGCATCGCCAGCATGCTTCGCCAGCGCGATTATCGCCTGCGGATCGAAGGCCACAGCGACAACGCCCCCATTCACAACTCCCACTTTCCCTCGAACTGGGAACTCTCCACATCCCGGGCAACCGAAATTGTGCGGCTCCTCATTGTTCGAGATGGGTTCAGTCCCGATCGTCTGAGCGCTGCCGGATTTGCCGAGTATCACCCGGTCGCAAGCAACCGCACCACGGAAGGTCGCGGAATGAATCGTCGTGTGGATATCGTCATCCTCGGCCACAAGCCGACGGACATCCCTTTTGCCCAAGCCGGGACCCCAGCCCGGACTCCGGCTGCAACCCCAGTCACTGCGAAGGCGGTGCAGCCGTCTCCGTCCGGAGTGGAGTAACCCTGCGTGTGAGTTCGCCCGTGTGGTGACGGGGCTTTGCCCCGTAAGCCGAGCGCAATTCGGCTGGCCGTCTACAGCAGTAGTTCCATCCACAGTGCACTTTCGATGGGAATCGCGGAATACGGCGCGATTTCCTGGAACCCCATCCTGCGATAGAGTGCAATCGCATCCTTCATCGCCGATTCAATCGTATCCAGGCGCATGCGTTCATAGCCGATCGCGCGCGCCTCGGCAATCACGCGTTCCACCAGCATCTGGCCGATGCCCCGGCCGCGGTCGCCTGGCCGCACGTAAAGCCGTTTCATCTCGCAGATGCCGGCTTCAAGTTGGCGCAGCGCGATGCAGCCCGCGGCGTGGTCCGCATCTCGGGCAAGCAGCAGTCTCCCGCTTGGCGGACCGTAAGCGCCCGGAAGGCTTTTCAGCTCCTCATCGAAACTCGGGAAGCACAGGCTGAAGCCGAGTGAGGGGCCATATTCGACGAAGAGGCCGCGAACTTCCTCGATGTGTTCGGGGAGCGTGGCGTTCATCAAATCAATCTCTCGGTAAGCCGAAGTCATAACCGTAACGCCGGCCGGGTACCGGCCCACTAAATAACCAGCAATGCAATAATTACAGTGTAACAAGTGCTCGCCTGCGGCTTTTTCACCGCATCCGATCCTGAGCATTATCAATGACTTGCAATTCCTATTATTGTATGTACACATGCATACCTATGATAAAGCACGTACAAAGTGTTTCACGTGAAACACTTCTCCATTTTGCAAAGCTTGCGCCCGGCCCACGGGACGTTTAAGATTTCTCCACTCCCATGTCCGAAGTAATTTCAACCGAGCCCAAGACTTCGCAACCCGCTTCCACCCCTGCCCCCAAGACTTCCGTCGAGGTATTCGCCGTTTACGGCGTTGAGCCGGAGATACAGGCCTACGCTATGGCCAAGTATTCGCGCTCCTCGCTTTCGATGAAGGAGTCGCTGAAGGAAATCACGCTGCAGAAGGCGGAAAAATTTCTCAATACTTTCTACTTCCAGTACGGGCACCGCTCCATCGCCGACCTTGCCCATATCGCGCTTGCCATCGAGCGCCTCTCCATTCTCGCCGCCATCGTGGTTGCCGACGAGCAGCGCTGGGACGGCCAGGAACGCTCCACTCGCTACCAGAACTTCAGAAAGAGCGGCTACTACACGCCCAGCTTTCAGAACGACGCTTTTCAGAGCGACCCGGCCGCGGCGACGCTCTATCGCGAAACCATCGAGTCCTTGTTCACCACCTACGAGAAAGTTTCACAGCGGACCTTCGAATATCTGGCCGGCTTTACGCCGCGCCCCGCCGAAATGAAGCCGGAAGCTTACGAGCGCACCCTGCGCGCCCGCGCCTTCGACATCTCACGTTACCTGTTGCCTCTCGCCACCAACACTTCACTCGGAGAAATCGTCAACGCCCGCACGCTCGAAAGCCAGGTTGCCCACCTGCTCTCGCAACCGCATAAAGAAGTTCGCGATCTGGGAGCGCTACTGAAGCAGGCGGCTATTTCTCCGGCCTACAACGCCAACGAAGAATCGTTGCGCGCCCTGGTGGCCGAGATTCGCGCCGTGTCCCCCGAAATTGCCGATCGCGCCGAACGTGAACTCCTGCGCGAAGTGCGGGTCGCGCCCACGCTGGTCAAATACGCCGATCCGAATCCCTACGAGATCGAGACGCGCCGCGAGCTCCAGCAAGCCGCCGCTGAACTGATGCGAGGCGCCGCCATCGAACCCGCGCCGCTGGTTGATTTGATTGGCAACGATCGTGTAGACAACGACGAGCTCGAGCTCGAACTTGCCACCACGCTCGTTTACGGCCAATGTCATTACTCCTACCGGCAGCTTCGCCGTGCGATCGAAGCCGCGGGCGAAGCACGCCGCCGCGAGATCATCGACTTCGGCTTGCGCCATCGTGGCAAGCACGACGAACTGCTGCGCTCCTTCTCCGCGGGACAGCAGTTCCGCTTCGACATCCTCATGGATATCGGCGGCTTCCGCGACATGCATCGCCACCGCCGCTGCGTCCAGATCATGCAGGATTTCTCGACCGCCCATGGTTTCGATATGCCGTCCGAAGTCGAAGCCGCCGGAGTCCGCTCGGATTATGAATCCGCCATGAAGCGCGCCGAAACCGCGGTGCGGAAGCTTTCCGCGTCCGGAGGCGAAGAAGCTCAGCAAAACGCGCAGTACGCGATCCCACTTGCTTTCCGCAAGCGCACGCTGTTCAAGATGGACTTCGCCGAGGCCGTGTACATCTCCGAGTTACGCACCACGCCCGCCGGACACACCTCCTATCGCAACGTGGCTTACGCCATGTACGAGGCCGTCGCCGCAAAATATCCGGCGTTGGCAAAATATTTCCGGGTGCACGACGTGCGCGAGCCGGTGGATTTGCTGAAGCGCTGACCATGAGTGGCGCGGACACAAAATTGACGCCGATGAATCTCCGCCTCTAAAATCAGATCACCCATGCCCAACCTTGAATATCTGTGCAAGGACTGCGGACACCGCTTTGAACAAATCCGCAAATTCTCCGATAGGCAGCTGCGCAAGTGTCCCGAATGCGGGGGCGTTATTGAACAAGTGATCTCGGCTCCAGCGGTGCAGTTCAAAGGCTCAGGATGGTACGTGACCGATTACGCGAAGAAGGGCGCCAGTTCTGCGTCGTCGTCCTCGTCCTCTTCGTCGGAAGGCGACAGCAGCTCTGCGGAACTCAAGGAAGGGAAAGACTCCAAAGACACCAAGGGGTCGAAAGAGACGAAGAAAGACGATAAGGCCAAGTCCGACAGCTCGCCCAAAAAACACAAGAGAGACTGAAGATCTGGTGATCGGGTCATCTGGCGATCGACCACCAAACCGATTGTCGATGCGATGACCCGATCTCCCATCGCGAGATTACGCGGTATCGCCCTTCCGCTCCGGCATTCCGACGACCAAGGTTCGCCGGCGAGGCAGTTCGTCATCGGAGATTTCCGCGAGGAATTGCAGGTTGAGGCCTAGTTGCTCGCACTCCTGCCATGCCGCGTCGTTGAGAAAGTACACGATGTCTCCGCCAAAGCGATCCTTGAACCGGCGGCGTTCATCGAGATCGAATGGGCTCACCGAATACACTTTGATCCCGGCATGTTCGCGCAGGACGGCGCTCAGTTCACGTTGGAAGCCGAGCGCTCCTTGCCGCACTTGCGCCATGGTGAAGGAAATAACGCGATAAGGCATAAGTACAGCGAATCCAGAGTTGCTGTGACCACAAGCGGTTGCCGAGCTGCACTCGGCCTGGACGGGGCAAAGCCCCGTCACCACACGAGCAGGATACAGCAAGGTGAATATGCTCTAGGGCCTGGGATGTGTGCCCCTCTGAATCCTTCCCGCTCCCCGGACATCTAAAAGAGTTGAAATAGTCGTTATAACGACTACACAGGAGCAAACACCATGATTACCATCCGACCGAGCAATGAGCGTGGCGGCGGCGACTATGGCTGGCTGAAGACCCACCATACTTTCAGTTTCAACGATTACCACGATCCCAAGTGGATGGGTTTCCGCTCGCTGCGCGTGATCAACGAAGATTGGGTCGCGCCCAATGGCGGTTTCCCCACTCATCCCCATCGCGACATGGAGATCATCACCTATGTTCTGTCCGGCAAGCTCGAGCACAAAGACAGCCTTGGCACCGGCTCGGTGATCCTCCCAGGAGATGGGCAGCGCATGAGCGCCGGTCGTGGCATCCGCCACAGCGAGGCGAATCCGTCCTCGACCGAATCAGTGCACCTGCTGCAGATCTGGATTCTCCCCGACAAGCAGGGACACGAACCCGGCTACGAGCAGAAAAGCTTCCCCGAAGTCGAAAAGCATGGCCAGTTTCGCCTGATCGCCTCGAACGACGGCGCCGAGGGTTCGGTGAAGATCAATCAGGATGCGAAGCTGTTCGTCACCCTGCTTGCGCCCGGAGAAGAGGTTACGCAGTCGCTCGGCGCCAAGCGCTACGCGTGGTTGCAGGTGGCAAAGGGCGAAGTCGAACTGAACGGCCAGAAGTTGCACCAAGGAGACGGCGCGGCCATAAGCGAAGAAAAAAAGCTGACGGTCAAAGCAACGGAAGACGCGGAAGTTCTACTTTTCGATTTGGCGTGAGACAAAGTTTCAGGATTTCAGAGTTTCAAGGTGCTTGGAGATTCGTGCTCCCGCGGGATGCCAGGGGTTCCGGGCACTTTGAAACTTTGCACCCTAGTTTTTTATCCCTGCCGCGGCCATCATTCTCCCCGTCACGCCCTTCTCCGCCCGAAAGCTGAAGAGCAGGTCGGTATGGCACGCGGTGCACGGTGCGGCCGTGTCAATGTTCTTCGCCAGCACGCCCGCATCCAGCAGTTGCCGTCGGTTCGCCTCTACCAGATCAAGAAAAAGCTTCGGCGGCAATTCGCCATGTCCCGGCGCGCGCGCTGTCAAGAACAGCAGCGGATATTTTTCCCGTACCGGGTCCGATTCCTTCACTTCGCGGAACAAAGTATTAGCGTATCCAAACTGAGTTTCAAACCTGGTGCGCACCTCTCCGCCCACTTCGTAGCAGCACCCGCGCACGCCTGGGCCAATCGCTGCTACCAGGTTCCGCGGATCGCTCTTGAAATGCCTGCGCATCTCGCCGACACCCTTCTCGACGATACGTTTGACCGTGCCGCGCCAACCGGCGTGAAAAACGCCGACCGCCCGCTGTTTCCGATCCGCAAGAATGATGGGAAGGCAATCGGCAGCCTGCACGGCTAAGACCAGTCCCGGCGTATCCGTGACCAGCCCGTCCCCAGCCAGGGGCTGCGCCGTCATCTCGTCGCCTCGCATCCCGTCAATACGTATCCCGTCAATACAATGGATCAAATCGGAATGAATCTGCCGCAGCGAAATTAGTGGCCAGCTTCTGTGTCCGTTCGCAACGCCCAGTTCCTTGAGGAACAGCTGGCGGTTGCGCTCGACGGCCGCTCGCGTGTCATGCTTCGTGAATCCAAGATTCAGCGCACTTCCGCCGTAGACGCGCGACACTCCGCCCAGCCGCGTCGAAAATGCATGCACCAGCCAGCCGAGCATGCCCAGCTTTTCGGAATGCAAAAGTTGTAGTTTGTTCTTTGCGACGCGATTGGTCACCACAGATCGATCATACCCTGAGTCATTTAGTCATTGACCGATTTAGTCAATGAGTCATTGAAAATCAGCTCGTTACGTTCAATGATTCAATGCCGCAATGATTCAATGACCCGATGACTCACTTCTTCTTCACTATTTCCGCGTCAATCTGAATCTTGATGTTATCTCCAACCACGGCCTCGCCGGTCCCGAGAAGCTTGTTGTAGACGAGATTGAAATCCCTGCGGTTGATGGCCGTGGTCGCGGAGATTCCGCGTCGCGAGTTCCCCCACGGATCGGTTAATGCAGGCGTAGGCCCATCAACGTCAAGCGTGACCTCGCGGGTCGTTCCGTGGATGGTAAGATCGCCAATCAGTTGCAGCTTTCCACCGCTGCTCGCGATCCGTTTGGACTTGAATTCGATGGTCGGGTACTTTTCAACGTCAAAGAAGTTAGGGCTCTTAAGGTCCTTATCCCGCGCCTCGACCCGGGTATCGACCGAACTCACGTCGATGCTGGCCAATACCTGCGACTGCGCAATGTCTTGATCGTTTAGCGTGACGCTTCCCGTCACCTTCGTGAAACTCCCAGTGACGTTCGAGATGGCGAGGTGACGCACCGTGAACTGCGCGGTTGAGTGCGCCGGGTCAATGTTCCAGGTTGAGGTCTGCGCGAGCGCCGATAGACTCGCGAGGAGGACGATCGCGGAAACTGCACCGATGCGCTGGACGATTTTCATCACGACGATTGAGTATCCTTTGAGTGAGGTTTTCCTACACAAGCAAGAAGTAGCCTTCGGATAGCCTTTTGGATGTGATCTCGCGAGGTAACGATGCAGAAAAATCGGGCCATCGGTCTCTGAAGATCACCCGATGACCCGATTACAAGATCTTCCCGCGGTTACTTGCCGCCGGCAGTAGCGCCGACCGCTTGTTCGGCGACGGGCTCCTGTTCGACGGGAGCGGTCTTAATCTTAACCGTGGCCAGGATCTTCTCCAGCTTGGCGAAGACTTCGTCGCGATTGACGGGATCAGCGCCGTCTTTGACGCCGTACCCGGCCGTACCCAGGCTCAGGACGTATTCGTAGCAGGCACCATTTCCGTAGCTGTGGTAGTACTGCGTTTCAGTTTGGGTCAGGGCGCTGGCGGAAAAGTTGGAAGTCGTTTCCATGTCGGTCGAGCCGATTTTCACTTTTTCGGCGTCCACGGACCCGCCGTTGACATTGTGCGAATCAGCCAAGGCGAAGTGCGCGCACTCTTCCTCGGAGACGCTGCGATTGACGTTCACATTGAAGAAGGCCGATGCAAAATCGGTGCCGGGATACGAACCGTTGGGCAGCGCCACGGTCGCTACTGCGACCCCACCGGGCTGGACGAAGTTCATCAACGCATCCCCCATGCCTGCGAACTGGGGCAGCGCGTCATTGCCCGAGGTCAGTACGAATTTCCGCGGATAGAGAAACGAAACACCGAAGTTAGTGTCGCTATAAGTGACGTTCGCAGGACGCTTTCTCGGACTCTTCTGCGCGGTTGCAATTGGAGCGGCGATGTTTGCCTGCGTTGCCGCGACTGCCGTCGCGGGTGTTGGCGAAGTCGCGGCTGGGCTGGAGACGCTGACCAGCGCCGGTTTTGGAGATTGCTTCGAGCACGCGCTCATGGCGAGCAAGAGCCCGAGAATCGCGTAGCCCGCGATCGTTGTTATAGCGATCTTCTGCTGACGCGTCCAAGACGAAAGGGTTGTCCCCGAGATTGGGTTGTTAGTTACCTGATTAGTGGATTTCTGGTTCGTGGATTTCTGTGTAGTCGATTTCCAAATGGTTGCCATTGTGTCACCTCCTCTGCGGCTGGCGCAGTCGGAAGTGCTATGGCAAGAAAGCGACCATCTTGGCGGCTGTTGATGCAACGAGACTTATGGGCGAACCCGGTGCCGGCCCATGTGCTCCGCCATACACGCCGTGTGGCGGGCAACACGCCCGTGGGCCCTGGCGCTTGCCGCTAGAATGCTTTTGTGACCCATTCTTCTATGTGTAAGGCGTCGCCCGGTTTCTCACTTAGTTATGGGGAAGGTCGTCGCGGAAGTTATCGCGGACGCCTGGCGCCTTCGCCGACCGGGTTGTTGCACGCTGGGCACGCGCGGACATTTTGGATCGCGGCGCAACGGGCAATCGAGAATCAGGGAACTTTGATTTTGCGCGATGAGGATTTGGATCCGCAGCGCTCGCGGGCGGAATTTGCTCGCGCCATGATCGAAGACTTGCGCTGGTTGGGAATTCGCTGGAGTGAGGGGCCGGATTGCGGCGGGCCGTATGGCCCTTACTTGCAAAGCGAGCGCCGGACGCACTATCTGGAGGCCTGGCGGCGGTTGCGGGAGGGCGGGTATCTGTATCCGTGCACTTGTTCGCGGAAGGACCTAGCGCAGGCGGCGAGCGCTCCGAATGATGACGACGAACCGCTGTATCCCGGAACTTGTCGTGAGCGCAAGGATAAGGATAAGGATGTGGCCGGGTCCATGGAGCCTGCGGGCGTGAACTGGCGGTTTCGCGTTCCCGACGGCGAAGTGGTTGAGTTCGTGGACCTGAATCTCGGCCAACAGCGCTACGTTGCCGGTCGTGACTTCGGCGATTTTCTGGTATGGCGGCGCGACGATGTTCCCGCGTATCAACTCGCGGTCGTGGTCGACGATGCGGCGATGCGGATCACGGAAGTGGTGCGAGGCGCGGATTTGCTGAAGTCGACGGCGCGGCAGCGGTTGTTGATGCGTGCGCTTGGGTATGCCGCTCCGGCCTATTTTCATTGCGAGTTGGTGCGGGACGCCGCTGGAGTGCGGCTGGCAAAACGGCACGATGCGCTGAGCATCCGGCGTTTGCGCGAGAGCGGGATGACGGCGGAGAAGGTTCTAGAGATGGCCGGTTGGCCATGATGGCGTGGCACTTTCGTTTGCCGCACGTGTTACTTGGGTAGTTATAAGTCGCAGCCTAAGGAGCTACCATCAAAAGAACGGTTCGTATAGCGAGTGGGAGAGGGCTATGCAGCGGACGTTTTTGAAAATTTTGGCCATCGCGCTCCTGGGGAACCTGGCCGCCTATGGACAGTCGCTGGGCGACATTGCGCGCGAGAACCGGGAGAAGAAAAATATCGAGGATCCATCTGCGGCGCCGCCGAAGGTGATCACGAACAAGGACCTGCCGAAGGATCCGAACGCGAAGCAGGGGCCGAGCGAGACCACGCCGGGAGCGAGCGTGGCGGCCAGCAATGCCCCGGATGTTACGGCCGAACAGCGTTCTGCGGATCAGCGTTCCGCCGATCAACGCTCCGCGCAACGACGATTGGCGGAGCAGCGCGCGGCTGACCAATGGAAGAGGCAGATCCTGGCGCAAAAATATAAGATGGCGACTCTGCAGGCGCGGATCGACCAGCTCAATGCGTCGATTCATGCCGCGAACGGCAGCACCCAGTATGAGGGACCGGCCAACGGTTATCAGGCGCGGCAAGTGCAGCAGGTGGTTCAAATCCAGCAGCAACTCGATGCACAGAAGAGAAGGCTCGACCAGATGCAGGAAGCTGCGCGCCATGCCGGCATGCACACCGCGGTGTACGATCCGTAGAAGCTCTCAGCTCTCAGTTGTCAGTTCTCAGTTCTCGAAACACACCCCGGCGTAGATACGAATGAATCGTACCGTCCGGCGCGACCATCTCAAATACGTGGGCGCCGACCGGGTCTTTCTCGCTGCGGAATGGCGGCATCTGGCCATGCTGAACTATCGAGTGGACGCCAGTCTGCTGCTGCCGTTCGTCCCTGCCGGAACTGAACTCGATCGCTGGAACGACCAAGTCTTTATCAGCCTCGTCGGATTTCGATTTCTGAAAACAAAATTGCTCGGGTTTCTGCCGGTTCCGATGCACTCAAATTTCGATGAAGTGAACCTGCGGTTCTACGTGCGACGGCAAACGGGAGGCGCAGTTCGGCGAGGGGTGGTGTTCATCCGGGAGATGGTTCCGCGCCGGGCGATTGCGTTCGCTGCCCGTACGTTCTACAACGAAAATTATGTGGCGCTGCCCATGGCGCACGAGGTTCGTCTCGTGGCCGGCAACCGTCTTAAGGTTGCGTACCGATGGCGGAGCGAGAACCAGTGGAGTGGGATCGGCCTTGAAACCGATGGCAATTCTGCACTGCCCGGCGAGGGCTCCGTTGAGCAGTTCATTACCGAACATTACTGGGGATATGCGGTGCAACCCGGCGGAGGTTGCGTGGAATACCGCGTGGCGCATCCGCCGTGGAGAGTCTGGCAGGTGCGGCAGTCGGTGTTCGAGGGCGACGCGGAGAAGATCTACGGAAAGGATATTGCGGCGGTGCTGCGTGCAAGACCACAGTCTGCCTTTCTCGCGGAAGGATCTCCGGTTACCGTGATGCGGGGGCGAAGATTATGACTGTGCCGGTGAGCGCCGAAACCCGACCGCCGGTCATGGTTGTGCCTGGCGCGGCTCTTGGCGTCGTTCTTTACGACGGACACTGTGGCTTTTGCGCGCGCTGGGTGAAGTATTGGGCGGGAACTCTCCGGCGGCACGGATTCGAGATTGCCGCGCTGGAGGAGCCCTTGGTTGCCGAAAGGCTTAACATGTCGCATGAAGAACTGGTCACTGACATACGGTTGCTGACGACAGATGGTGAGCTGATCTCGGGAGCCGATGTTTATCTGTATGTGACGCGACGGATCTGGTGGGCCTGGCCCTTCTATGCGATTTTCAGTTTGCCAGGGTTCAACCGCATGATCTGGGTGGGTTATCGGTGGTTTGCTCGGAACCGGTACTGCGTTTCGCATGCGTGCAAGCTGCAACCGCGCTGAACCATTGCCTCCGTTTTAGCCTCGAAATGCGCTATTGGGGGCGCCTTTCGGCCGCCAGACCCCCGATTTATGCCGATTTTCAAAGGGGTGCCTTACTGAAAACCGCATAAAATCTGCATAAAAGACTACTTTTCCACAGCGGAGTGCGTTAGTATTCGCTCGATACACGCAAATTTGTAAGTTCCTGAAGGAGGAATTCATGGCTTCTGGTATGAC
>Ga0116134_1000344_pt1 | contig 24427 bp, 28 predicted proteins | sample June2015DPH_19_5_FD_89737 | JGI IMG/M metagenome (GOLD analysis project Ga0116134, IMG submission 89737) | Peatland microbial communities from SPRUCE experiment site at the Marcell Experimental Forest, Minnesota, USA - June2015DPH_19_40 | ecosystem: Environmental > Terrestrial > Soil > Wetlands... | reverse complement strand
GGCCAGAGTTTTGTTCCCGGCGGAGAGATGGCCGAGTGGTTGAAGGCACACGCCTGGAAAGCGTGCATACTCCAAAAGGGTATCGAGGGTTCGAATCCCTCTCTCTCCGCCAAAATTTTTCGATGAAAAATTTTGGCGAGATCTCGCCTGTCAAAATTGCAAAGCAATTTTGACAGGGCGGATCCGCCAGGAATGGCATGATGCATCACGTTTATATTCTTCTTAACGAGGCTAAAACGCGAACCTATACCGGCGTTGCAGATGATGTTGATAAACGTTTAGGCGAACATAATGCGGGCAAAGTCAAATCCTCGAGGCCATATCGTCCTTATAAGGTAATTCATACTGAATCGTTTAAAACATTGAGTGAAGCTCGACAAAAAGAGAAATTTTATAAATCGGCAACTGGCCGGCGAAGATTGAAAGACATGTTTTTTAAGTGAACCTTCCGACGAAGGCGGGCTGAAATCGTCATTCGGTGATGCGCTACGAGCTTCGACTCGGCAGGCCAGCAGTTCGGTTATTTCGGCGACGCGCCGGCGATGCTCAGGGTGAGTTCAATGGTGTCGGAAACCTTGTCCTCAAACTGGCCGGGATTGATGTTGAAATCGCTGCGCTTGATGGTGAAGCTGGCACGGATGACCAGCAAATCACCTTTTTGATTCGGCACACGCTGGCCAAGTTTGTCCTTCAGATAGGTCAGTTTTACCGGCACGGTGAGTTCCTTGGACACTCCCTTGAGCGTGAACGTGCCGGTCACGTCCGCCGTCGTGGTGTCACCGGCGGTCCGGACATTTTTGAATTCCTTCGATTCAAAGCTGATTTCGGGATACTTCGTTGCATCGAGCCATTTGTCGCTCAGCATGTGCTGCTTTTGCATCGGGTTGGGCAGCATGAGCGACGCGGTGGCCACGATGATTTTGCCTTTCGTCGCTCCGGGATTCTCCGGGTCAAACGTGACCGTGCCGGAGATGTCGCTGGCGCTGCCGTTGATGGCTTCGAGCGGCGCATCGAGTTTGAACCCGGCGTTGTTAATGCCCTTGGGATCCTTGAAGTCGAACGTCTGTGGCGCGGCGAGAGCAGCGCCCGCCAGGGCGATGGATGCCAGGATGGTAAGTTTCGTTTTCATTATCTGATTTCGATTTACGGTTGTTTTGATTTTGCCGGGACAAAAAAGGAAACGCCAGCCAGGAATCCTGCGCCCAACAAGGCGGCGCCCAGAAAATCAACGCCGGGAACAAATTTATCCTGCCATTGAATTCCCTCCAGGCCCGTGACTTCATCCACGACTTTCTTCGGAACGCGCGTTTTCGTCCAGCCGCGATTTGCCCCGGTTGCTGCCCAAAAAGCGATTGCGCCAACAACCAGAACCGCAGCGATGATACGAAGGGTCCGTTTCATGGATTCGTCCCGGCAGCTCAGTTCAGGTCGAACAAAATCACCTGCGCCGGTCCGGCTGATTCGAGGACCAGTTTGTTCTCGTCTGAGACCGCCGCACCGTCGCCGGCCTTCAGAGACTGGCCGTTCAATTTCACTTCGCCTTCGGCCACCTGTAACCAGGCGTGACGACCGGGTTTGAGCGTGTGACTGATATGGTTACCGGCGCAGAGTTTGCCGATGAACACGTCCACGTCTTGATTGATGGGAATGGAACCGTCGCGCCCCGACTTTGACGCAGCCAGATAAAATTGTCCCGGCGCGGCTTGGGCAAAGGTTTTTTCGGCGTAAACCGGTTTCGCGCCTTTATGGTCGGGCAAAATCCAGATTTGCAGCAGATGCACCGGCTCGGTTGGCGACGGATTGAATTCGCTGTGCGCCACGCCGGTGCCGGCGGCCATGTATTGAACTTCGCCGCGGCGGATGATGCGGCCATTGCCCATCGAATCCTTGTGTTCCAGCGCGCCGCTCAAAACAAAGGTGATGATTTCCATGTCGCGGTGCGGGTGCGTGCCAAAGCCGCCGCCGCCCGCGATGGTATCGTCGTTAATCACCCGCAACGCGCGGAAACCCAGGTGCTGTGCGTCGTGGTAATCGGCAAACGAAAATGTGTGCCACGTGTCGAGCCAGTCGAAACTGGCGTGCCCGCGTTCTCCGGCATTCCGAACGGTGATCATTTTCGCTCAAACTTGCTGCACGAGTTCTTTTGCCTCATACCGCACTTTCGGCAGGCTCGCGTATTTGTCGGTGGCGGCGCGATAACCCAGCGCGCAAGCCACCACCGTCGCGTAGCCGCTGCCGTTCAAGCCGAGCACACGATCGTATTCGGCGGGGCTGAGGCCTTCCATCGGACAGGTGTCCACACCCAGCACGGCGGCGCAGGTCATCAAATTACCGAGCGCGAGGTAGGTTTGCCGGGTTGCCCATTCGTGGGCGGTTTTGCCGCGCGGACCGTTGACGATGTCGCCGAGCATCAGATCGCGGTAAAAGTTCAGCGATTCGGCGGGAATTTTGCGGATGTCGCTGGTGCGTTGGATGAGTTTGTTCACGTCGGCCCCGGTTATTTTGGTGCGGGCGGTGAACACGACAAAGTGCGAAGCGTCCACGACCTGCTTTTGATTCCACGAATGCGGCAGCAGTTCGGCGCGTTTGGCGGGGTCGTTGATGACGAGGAAACGATACGGCTGCAGGCCGTAGGAAGTCGGCGTGAGCACGAGCGCGCGCTCCAGGGTTTGCCAGACATCGGCGGGGATTTTGCGGGTCGCGTCAAAAATTTTCGTGGCGTAGCGCCACTGCAGCGCACTCAGCAATTGTTGGGTAACTCCATTATTCATGGTTCAAATTAGATTTTATCTTTGCTCAGAGTGGCACAATCCTTTTGGAAAAGCAAATTGTGCGGTGGGATGAATTGGGGCCTCTGAAAAACCCAGATCATCGTGGCGGCGTGTCGGCAGGCCGCCGTATTTCTTCGGAAAATTGAATCGTCCGTCCCGCATTGCGGGATGCCGAAAGCCGCTACGCCTGTTTTTCAGCGGTCTCAATTATTACAGCGGTTTTGACTTTCGGTTATGGTCAGGTCAATTTATGACCCAGCATGAGTTCGCCCAATCTTCGCATTCGCCGCGCGACCACGGACGATTTTCAAAGCCTGAAATCGCTTTGGAATTCCATGCGCCTGCCGGCGGATGAATTGGAAAAGCGGCTGACCGAATTTCAGGTGATTGAAGCTGCCGACGGACAAATCGTCGGTGCGATTGGCGTTCAAATCATCCGCCAGCACGCCCTGCTCCACAGCGAAGGTTACACGGATTTTGCCGTGGCCGATGCCGCGCGGCAATTGTTCTGGGAACGCATCCAGACCATTGCCGCCCATCACGGCGTCTTTCGGTTGTGGACGCAGGAAAATTCGCCGTTTTGGGTTCGTTGGGGCTTTCAACCCGCGAATGCCGAAACCCTCGAGCGCCTGCCCGATGAATGGAAATGTTCCGAAGGAAAATGGCTTACCATCCAGCTTAAAAACGAGGAAGCCATCGCCACGCTTGAAAAAGAGCTTGAGGCATTCAGGGAATCGGAAAAAAAGCGCACCGCCCAAACGCTGGATCAAGCCCGCACCATGACGACCACCATCACTGTCATCGCGTTTATCCTGGGCATCGTTCTCATTGGTGTCGCTTTTTATCTTTTCATGCGACGTGGATTTTTACCGACGCGCTGATGGCAGGTTGAACTCGTCCGCGTGATAGGAGCTTGCCGTTCACTATCATTCAAAAAGCCTTATTTTCCGCGTGTTTGCGCCTTGCTGAATAGTGGTGAAACATAGTGCTTGCATATATTTGCATATAGTTTAGATTTGGGGCATGGCATGGATTTATAAGCAAGCGAACTCTAAAAACTGGTGGCTTGGCTACCGGCTCAACGGACGCCAGTATCTTCGCTCGACCAAAACCAGTGACCGCAAGCAGGCCGAGCGCGAACTGGAAAAACTCAATTCAATCGCGCACGCGCACAAAGCGGGAAGTCTCACGGATGAATTTGTCGCGTTGCTCACCCGCAAAGAATCATCCGGGCAATCGCTCCGCTCCGCCGTGGCGCAGTGGTTGAATGAGTGCAAGGATTTGTCCGTCCGAACACTGCCGGGCTATCGAGGCGTCACGAATAAATTTTGCGATTACGTGAATGCGACGGACACCGCGCCGCTGCTCCGCGACATTCGGCGGGAAACACTGGGCGCGTTCATCCGAGAAAAACGCGCCGACACCTCGACCGGCACGGCGAATCTAAACCGGCGAATCCTGCACAACTTTTTTTCCTACTGCGTGGACAATCAAATGCTGCCGCACTCACCCGTTCCGTCATCCCACGCCCTGAAACTCGACCGCGAGTGCAAGAGCAAGCGCCGCGCGTTCACGCTGGCGGAATTGAAAACCATTTACGAAAAATGCCCGTCAGACTTTTGGCGTTACATGGTGCTTGGCGGATTCTACACCGGGCAGCGCATGGGCGATTTGATCTGCCTGCCGTGGGCAGCGGTGGATTTTGAACGCGGGCAGATACGGCTCACACAGCGCAAGACGGGCAAGGCCGTTACCGTGCCGTTGGCGGACAATCTGGCGGCGCTCATTCTGAAATTGAAGCGCAAGGCCGGAGCGGTGAAAACATCCGATGCAATCTGGCCGGAGCAATGCCGCCGTTATCAGCAATACGGTGCCAGTCCGTTCTCCGGTGAATTTTACGACGAAGTGCTTTTGCCCGCCGGACTGGTGACGGCGCGGGCTTGGCCGTCAGATCAGCGCAACGGCGAGCGCACCGGACGGCGCAAGGCATCCGAAATTTCATTCCACTGCCTGCGTCACACGTTTGTTTCCTTGCTCAAAATTTCCGGCGCGAGCCAATCCACCGCGAAGGAACTGGCCGGGCATAGCAGCGACGCCATGAGCGACCTTTACACACACGTTGACGAGGCGACGCTAACCCAGGCCATCAAACAACTGCCGAAGGTGAAAAAATGATTGACGAATCCCAAATGACTTTAGCGGTGGACTGGACCGGGCAAACATCATTTGTCGGCTGGTTTGCCAGCGAAAAGATTTTTGACTGCCGCGCCGTGTGGGATGGCGGCGAGTTTTGGACGCGCAGCGGTCGAATCGTTCCCGCGCCGAAATGGTTTAAGCGCGGATTGCCGGGCAACCGAATTGACGGCGGCATTTACGCCGGGCGCACCGGCTTTCAAATCGCCAGCAACGCCGTCCGGCTTGGCGGGAAATGGTTTGAGGATGGACATCTGGAGTTTGTCGCTTTTGATTTTCCCGAATTGGCAGCGACCTGGGACAAGCGGATCACCGAGGCGGCGAAGGCTTTGAAAAAATCCGCGTTCGCCCGCGCCATTGATTTTGAACGCATCGCCGACCCGCTTCACCTTGTCCGTTTTATGCAACGCATCCGCGCCGCTGGCGGTGAAGGCGGTTGCTTTCGCCATCCCGACGTGACCACCTACGAAACAGGCCGCACGGAAAATTTGCTCCGGTGGAAATTCACAGAAAATTGACGCCATGAAAAATAAAACGACACGCAAACCAGTCCGCAAACCAAAGGCGTCACGGGACACCGTTACCAAACGAATCGCCGCCGCTGCAAAGACAAACGCTCTGAAAGCTCTCGCGTTCGCAAATTATGGGAGCGAAGCCGAGGCGGTATTAAATCGCATGGCGAGCCGCAACGATCCCGACGCATTTCGACCGCTGAATATAGAGGCTGGGCTTTCACGATTCATTCAAGGCTGGCTTTTATTGGGGGACAGCAAAACCGATTCTTTTTACAGAGAGCAAAGCGACCTTTTGGCGTGGAAGCGCGGGGAGCTTCAAAAAGAAATGCTGGCCTATTTCAGCGACGCGCTCGAAAGAGGCAAATGGAAATTCTTTCACGACTTCGCCGACAAACTCAAAGCGGAAGTGAATTACCGGGATGCCGCAATGCTAAAAAATCGTTCACCAATTCACGCTGCATTGCTGGCAAGAAAATTGTCTAAAACGACGGTGAACCTTAGCGAACTCGCTAGACGTGAAAACGTTTCGCCTCGCAGCGTATGGGAAGTCAATAGGAAGATCGGAGCGAAAACACTTTCCAGAGGCAGGCCGCGTAAATAAATAGGAAGTTTAACACCATGTGGTGTTAGCTGTCTTAAATTCAGAGATTGCACTTGGATTAAACTCCTAGTGCATGAAAGAAAATTCAACATTAGCAAAAACAGCCGCGCAGCCGGGCGCGACCAGTTTCGATTTGTTCCGGCTCTCCAAATCCAAAGAGGCGGTTGACGTTTGCAGCAACACGTTGCGGGCGTATCACACCGATGGCTTGCCTTTTTACCGCCGAGGAAAAGCTGTGTTCATTTCACGCGCCGAATTATCGGCCTTCATCCGCACGCCGCGCACTGCGAAGGCTGGTGCAAAGTGAGCAAAACTTTTTTGCGGGCCAGCAAGGCATCGGGCAGCACAAAGCGAAAAATCGAAGCTATCGTCCGCCGGGGCGCACGCGGCGTGCGCCGGGCAGTTGCTTCATCCGTGCGCCGGGAATTTTTGGAAAGGGTGGATTATGTCAGGTGAAATTTCTACCCGCCGCCGATTATCTCGCACTAGTGCAAGAAAATCTTCCCACCGTACTCACGCCGAGATAAAATCATTGCTGGATGCCATTTCCGGCATACTTGCCGGCGAGCAGGAACAAATAACCATCCGCCATCTGTTTTACTGCCTTGTTGGGCTTGGGCAGATAGAGAAAACTGAGCGTGCCTACCACAGCCTATGCGGCCATCTGGCGCGCTGGCGACGTTCTGGCAAAATCCCGTGGGACGCCTTCGTGGATTCGACGCGGTGGCACTTAGGCACCGATACCTTCGACGATATTGACGCTGTTTTGAAAAACACCGCCGAGTGTTACCGCAAAAATCTATGGGCGCAGCAGCCCGCATACGTTGAAATCTGGTGCGAGAAAGACGCGATCAGTGGAATCTTGAATCAGGAAGCCAGCACGTTCGGCGTGAGGGTATTTGTATGCAGGGGATTTGCCAGCCTGTCATCGCTCTATGCTGCCGCGCAGACTTTCAAAGAGGCGACTGCCAATGGCAAAGAGGTTTTCGTCTTTTACTTCGGCGATCACGACCCAAGCGGCTTAGACATAGACCGCGCCACCAAAAAAACTCTCCGCGAGGATTTCGGCGTCGAAGTGAATTTCACCCGCGCCAGCATCACCCCGGCGCAAATCAAAAAGTTTAACCTGCCAACAAGGCCGACAAAGGAAAGTAACCATTCTAAGAACTGGCGCGGCGGTGATTCAGTAGAGGTGGACACCATGTCATCGGCGGATTTGAAAACCATCGTGCGCAATTGCATCACGAAGCATATAGACCAGCGGCAGTGGAAACAGTTACAGGGGGTTGAAAAGAATGAGCGACGCCAACTTGAAATAGTTGCGGGGAAATGGAGGAAGATTTGAAACCAAAATCCTCATCGGTCCCGCCTCGACCACTCGTAGTGGCAAAATCCCCTGCCGAGGTAGAGCGATGGGCGCAACGGGACGCGGAAAATGAAAAGCTCATCGCAAACGACGACGCGGAAGATTCTTTGCCCGAATTGATTGACGCCGCCGACTTTCTGACCACGACACAACCGCAACCGCTTGAGCTTGTATCCGGCATCTTACATCAAGGCTCGAAACTCGTTTTAGGCGGCGGCTCAAAATCATACAAGACATGGACCCTGCTGGACCTGGCTTTAAGTGTGTCGCATGGTTTGCCGTGGCTCGGCAGAAAGACAAATCGCGGGCGTGTCCTCTACGTTAATTTCGAGATTCAATCGCACGCATGGCAGCACCGCATTGCCGCAGTTGCACACGCCAAAGGAATCGGGTTGAAACGCGGCGCGATTTTACTGTGGAACCTGCGCGGCCATGCCGCCGACTTCAAAGACCTCTTGCCGCGCATCAGCGAACAAACGGCACAATCTGATTTTGCGTTAATCATTCTCGACCCGATTTACAAACTATATGGGCGCACGGACGAAAATAAAGCCGGTGACGTTGCCGCGCTGTTGAACGGCATCGAGGCGCTGGCCGTCAAGACCGGCGCGGCGGTGGCCTTCGGCGCGCACTTTGCCAAAGGCAACGCGGCAGGCAAGGAGGCAATAGACCGAATCAGCGGCTCCGGCGTGTTCGCCCGCGACCCGGATTCGATTTTGATTTTCACTCAGCACGAGGATGAAGGCGCTTTTGTGGTCGAATCAATACTCCGCAACTTCCCACCAGTTAAACCGTTCGGTGTGCGCTGGATTTTTCCGCTGTTTGAACCCGCCGATGAACTCGACACGACCCAGTTGAAACGGAAGGCCGGTAGGTCTGCAACCTTCACCGTCGAAATGATTGTGGATTGTCTGGGTAAACAAAAACTTGCCAGCGCAGAGTGGCAAAAATTGTGCGCGAAGCACGACATCAAGCGGGCAGTATTCTACCGACTGCTCAAAAAGGCGGAGCAGTCTGGCGTCGTTAAAAATATCGGTGGCAAATGGTTGGTCTTAAAAGTCTCAAAAGTCTCAAATGATACTTCTGATACTACTCAGTCTCATAAGTCTCATATCCCTTTAGGGTATGAGACTATGAGACTAGGCGAGAAGGCTGCAAAGGCAAAGAGATGATTACTCAATTTTCATTATGCTTGCGCAAGGTCGAGCAACCACTCTTGTCCTTCGCAGACAAACCCGCGCCATGCCGTTGCTGGCCGATGCGCAGCCCCGTGCAGGCCACCAAGGACGAACCAGCATGAAGTCTGCTTTCTTAACTTGCGTGGTCATGGCGGGGCAACCAAGAGGCAAGACAACGGGTATAGCCCCCCCCCTATGTGGATACCTTCTATTTGAAGAATATAAAAGCTAGGCCCCTTGGCACTCCTGTTTATCTCTATATCTCACTCAAATAAATTATTTTACATACTATGAAACCAAAACTTAAAAATAAAAACACGCAATCTTCATTGGCCACGTCCTTGGGCGTGTCCCGGCAATTGATAGCTGCATACAAAAGGAAGCCCGATGCGCCGGCGCTTAATGACCTTACCGGCTGGACAATCTATCTCGCGCAAAAGGGACGCATCGGCAGCGCGCCGCCGGATTTACGCCGAGACATAGCACAGGAACGGCTTGGCATCCTGCGCGAAACAAAAAAGAAGCTGGCGCGGCAAAACGAAATCGAAGCCGGTCGGCTGATGGAAACGGCGGATGCAAAGAGGCAGGCAGCGGAAGCAATGGCGCTCACGTTTTCAGAGCTTGAACGGTTTGCGAACGAGTGGCCACCCGCACTGGCGGGGCAAGATGCTGATTCGATTTACGAGCGCATCCATTCGGCAATTGAATCCTTGCGGGTGACGTTGAAAAAGAAATTCGAGTCCATCAGCTAATGACCGAAGGCCCGTCCATCCAATACCACCCGCCACACAAAGGCGCGGCTGGCTTTGGATTTGAGGACGGCCAGCGAGTGCCGATCACCGCGCCGGAAATTTTCACGAATGAATCGGCGGAGTTGGAATTACTTGGGCAGTTGAAAGAAGCTGGCGCGATTTTTCCAGCCGATGCCGTCGCGCTTGAGATAATTCGCGCCGCTGATTTACACCATCGAGGCCGGGCGGACGGTCAGCAAATCATATTGAAACTAATTGACCGGCTTACCAGCGGCAAAACTCTTAAACAAGCGGGCCAAATAGCTTTTGTCCTAGCCTATGTTTTGAAGTTGCCCGGTTGCCGGACACAAAATGAACTTGCCGCCCGGCTCAGAATTTCACAAGGCCGGGCCAGCCAGCTAATAACCAAAATCGGCGACTTTTCCGCGTGAACACTAGCTAAAATTCCACCGATGCAATCGGAAACTTATAACTTCCCCTTTAGTATATGAGTAACATTTTATCAGCTATTGAAAAAGCGTTGAACGTATCATCACCCCCGGTAGAAACCGGCTGGCAACAGAAACCCAAATACCCCACGGCAGCAGACCGCGCGAACGCATGGGCAGCGCAGGGCGTCACCAAGCCGCCGGTTGCTGCTGAAAGACCAAACCGGCCATTTATTGAAATGGGATTCTTGCCGATCACCCCCGAATTTGTGGCCGAGGTTTTGCGCCGGGCCGGTGTCGAGGCGATCTCTGGCAGTGAAAGCAAGAAACTGCATGAACTACAGCGCCGCTACTTGGAACTCGACGAGCAATTGACGGACAATTCTTTCAGTGCGGCGGCGCGGAGATTCGAGCAGCAGGTCGAGGATTTCCCCAAACAGATTTCCGGGCTGACCGGCGAAGAAATTTCCAAATTCAAACTGCGGACAAAAGAAGAATTTCAAAACGAGGCGGTCTTGAAGAAACAGGCTTTGAGATTGCCGATGCAGAAGATTACGGACGAGGCGGTTGAAATCGCGAAACACATTTGCCAGCGAATTGAGGCTGCCGCCGAGGACGTGGCGCGGGAATTGGAAAAATCAGAAAAGGCAGCGGCGGAAAAATTCGGTTTGACGTGGAGCATAAGCCCGATCTGTGTCACGGCTTGGCAGCTTTCTTGGAGACTGACTTACGATCTTGAAAGTTTATGTCCCACGTCCCCACGCCAAATTTTGAAGACCATCCCAATTAAATGGGAATGAAACGAAACATCAAACCAAGGAAAAAGTATGAGTAATAAATTAACATTCGGATTATTCCCCGGCGGCGATCCGCGCAACTTCCAGCCGGACGCCAGCATTTGCACGGAAGCACAAATTTATGCCTGGCGTAACGCTTGCGATGCTTGGAACCGAGCCGATGCGCTAGGCGAAATCCTTTCGGACGTGCCGAGTCAGGAAGTTTTTGAACCCACCGTAACCGACTATGCAACCGCTGATTTTGGCGCGGGGAATTTTTTTGAAGTTGAAGTTGCCGCCAGCGAACCGCAACCGCCCGCCGAACTGGACGAGGCAACTTTCAATGAAATCATGGACGGCCCGGTGCAGCCGCTTCCGTTCCGCGCCGTGCTGGGGTGATATGAACCTGCCGCCGGGGATTTTCCATATAAGTTTCTGCGCCGCCCTTGCGCGTTATCACGCTTTCATCGGCGTGCGGGTTGTGGATGCAGCGGACAAGCGTTTTTATTCACGCCGTGCCGACGCTTTCGCGGATTGCGCCACACTGCCACCGTCGCAAATGCGGCTGACAATGTTTTTGAGTGACCGCTTTCAAAATTTTGGCTTTGTTCGTGGTCGTTTGTTTGTCGCCCTGCACAAACGCCCGCTGGCGTCAAAACCGGCGGGCGTTTTAATTGTATGACTTGGTTTGATATACGTCACAAAAACGGCGTCGCGCTCGCCAACATTTTCGGCGAAATCGGCGTCGGCCAGACCGCAGAAGAATTCATTGACGGATTACAGGACGCGCAAAAAGTTGAACTGCGAATTGATTGTCCCGGCGGGGATAGTAATTGCGGAATCAAATTGCACGACGCGCTTCTCAAGCGCAACACGTCGGCAACGATTACAGGGCGATGTGGTTCATCTGGTTTGATTGCCATCATGGGAGCAAAAAACATCGCGTGTATCTCGACTGCGCGGATACTTGTGCATCAGCCGGTCAATTTTGTGTTGGGCAATGCCAGCCAGCTTCGTTTTAACGCCGACAGACTGGACGGGATTTGCACACGTTTTGAACAAATAATTTCTTCGCGCACCAAGCAACCGCTCGGCAGAGTCCGGGAATGGGTAGGTGCTGAGACATGTTTTTCCGCCGCCGAAGCTCTGGCCGTCGGGCTTGTGGATGAAATCATCACCGAGCCAGTCATGCCGCCCGCAGTCATTGCCGCAAGCGATGATACACGCCCGGATGCCGATACTGAAAACGAACTCCTTTTCACGGCTTGGCTTTCCGCTTTCGGAAAGTTACAAGTCCGCAACCGCGACAAATTCACGCGTAACTTGGCGGACTGGGTAAATCAAAATGTCGCAGAGCATGAATGAATTATTTTTTGCCGCTTTGTCCGGCCTGTTCGCGTTGGGGTGTTTCGCCGGAATCCTCGTTGAACATTCCTTTGGTCTATGTCGCCACTACCGCGAGCACCGCAGCAAGAAAACACACCGAAGCGAAATGCACCGAAGCGAAACCAAAAAACTCAGCGACAAGGTGTATCTGAACTTCCGTGAGAAAATCGAGAGGCACTGATTTGAATCTCCCGCCCCGTCAATCCGAAATCATGCGCCTTGTCTGCTCTGGAAAGCCAAACAAGCAAATTGCCGACTGCCTTGGAATTGAGGAGAACACGGTTAAGAATCACATGAAGAAAATCTTCCGGCGTTTGAAGTGCTCGTGCCGGGCGCACGCCGTTGCAAAGTTTATTCAGCCCGCCCGGCGAAAAGGAAAAACACCGTGGCAAAATTAGCAGACAACATCTTGCTGCCATTTGGTTTTCGGTTGCTTTTGAAAGGCGAACGGATTCACGCCGGTGACTTACACCTTGCAAATCCGTCCTGGGATGCGGACTGGATCTGGCGCGCACTGCCGAAAAACGACCCGGTGGTTGGACTGCGCTTCAATCCTGATTTCCATGATGCCGTTGCCCGCGACTGGCGCTAAAAGCCGGACGCTTTAGCCGCCGCCCCGCTCGCAACCGCGCCCACGCGATTCGCGCCGGTTGCCATCTGTGAAATTTGCTTGCATCAAAATGAATCCGAAGGCTTGGAACGGAGTGAACTTTGCCCGCATTGCGGACGGGAAACGCACCTCGCCAACAGCAGACGTTCCAAGCCGCGCCCGAATCGCCCGGCGCGACTCAGGACAGCCGGAAACCGGCAAGACGTTTCAAGCGGATTTTCGACCTCACAACTGCCCGCCATAGCACTCGCCTTGCTTCGCTGCGTAACCCAGGACGCGCCCGGTTGCGCGGATGCAGTAAAGATGCTTGCAAGGCTGAAATCGAATCCTACGCGCAAATGCTCATTCACCGTTGAACCATAGTGCGCGATAGAGACAACCTGCTTATATTTTGCATATAGTTTGCACTTTTCGGCCCGGCTGGAAAGTGATTTTATTCTTGTGACTATTGCTTAAAAGTGAAGTCACTTCAAAGGAGTAAATTCGTCCGCGTGATATGAACTCCGCACCATTGGACCGCTGGCGACGTGCACAAAGCCCAGCTCCCCTGCCCGCCTGCCGTATTCTTCAAATTTCGCAGGCGAAACAAATTCCACCACCGGCAAATGTCTCAGCGTGGGCTGAAGATACTGGCCGAGCGTGAGAATATCGCAGCCGGCGCGGCGCAAATCTTCCAGCGCCATCATGACTTCCGCTTCCGCCTCGCCCAGACCGAGCATCATGCCGGACTTGGTATAAATCGTGTCACCGCGCTTGTCCTTCACCCTCCGCAGCACGCTCAAGGAACGGTCGTAAGTCGCGCGATGACGCACGGATGGCGTCAGCCGCCGCACGGTTTCGAGATTATGATTGAAAATGTGCGGATTGGCCGCCAGCACGGATTCAATCGCAGCGTCGCTCTCATTGAAATCCGGCACGAGCACTTCAATCACAATGCCCGGATTCAACTCGCGCACGGCCTCAACCGTCTTCCGGAAATGCTCCGCGCCGCCATCCGCCAGATCATCCCGTGCCACGGCGGTGATGACGATGTGTCGCAGCCGCATCCGCCGCGTCGCCTCGGCCACGCGCATCGGCTCGTCCGCTTCGAGCGGCAGCGGCTTGGCCGTTGACACCGCGCAAAAGCCGCAGGCGCGGGTGCAGCGGTCGCCGGCGATCATGAACGTCGCCGTGCCCTTTTCCCAGCATTCCCAGTGGTTCGGGCACTTCGCGCTTTCGCAGACCGTGTGCAGCTTCAGCTCGTCCAGCAGGCTGCGCGTGCGCGCGAAACTGTCCGACGTGGGCAGCGTGATGCGGAGCCAGTCCGGCAAACGCGGACGCGGTTTCAATTCAGTCGTCGGCATTTAATTATTTTAACCACGGATGAACACGGATGGACACAGATAAATATAAAAATTGAATCGTTCCCCTCACCCGTCGCTCCGCGCCACCCTCTCCCCGCTTGGGCGGGGCGAGGGGGTTGTAGTGTCGAGCCTGTGGCTCGATTCGATTCGGCCGCAGGCCGAACGCTACAATTTTCTCCCTCTCCCCGCCAAACGGGGAGAGGGCTGGGGCGAGGGGCGCGTTCCATGTAACTTTATCCGTGTTCATCCGTGGTTGAAATCCGTTTCCAAAACTTCGCCAGTTCTTCCGGTCCAAAATCCGCCAGCACTTTTCCATCCGCCTCAATCACCGGTGCCAGCTCCTGGCCGGACAACCGGACCATTTCTTCAAAAGCCGCGTCGTCGGCAATGACATCGAGCTTTTCATATTCGATGTTGTGGTCGTCGAGCCAGCGCATGGCTTTGTGACACCATGGGCAATACGGCTTGATGAACAGACGGATTTTCATCGGGGAAATTTAACCACGGATGGACACGGATTTTTCACAAATGAATTGTAGGAGTCGAGGTGACGAGACTCAAATTAAAGAAGAAAAGCAGAGACTCCTCACAGTGTCTCCTATAATTAAATGCTGCGTTCCGCCCGCATTATTGCCTACCCACCTATCTGCGCCTTGTATTTGTCCGGTGACAGCAATGCATTCAGTTCAGCGGGATTGCTCAATTTGATTTTGTAAAACCAGCCGCTGGCGAAGGGCTCGCTGTTCACCAGCGCCGGGTCGTCCACCACGGATTTGTTCACCTCCAGAATCTCACCGCTCAACGGCGAATAAATATCGCTGGCGGTCTTCACAGACTCCACCACCGCGCAGGCGTCGCCGGCCTTGACCTTCCGGCCCTTGTCCGGCAGTTCGACAAAGACGATGTCGGTCAATTCGTGTTGCGCGTGGTCGGTGATGCCGATGGTGGCGGTGGCGCCGTTAACGCGCACCCACTCGTGAGATTTCGTGTATTTCAAATCGGAAGGAATATTGCTCATAAATTTCGGCTTATTTCACCACCAAGACACAAAGACGCAAAGAAGAATTTTTGAACAATGAAGTCAGGAAACCATTTTGAATAAGGAAACCATGAATCCATGAAGAATTTCATTTTCTTGGTTTCCTAATAAATTTTGTCCCGACTTATTCTTGGCTTCACGTCACAAATGCCGCGTCAACAATCCCGGAGCGCAACCGAGGAGAATCACCAGCCCCGCCAGCAAGACCAGCGCAACCATCGTGACCAATGGAACCTTGATGGCGGGCGCGTTGGCGGCGGCGTCCAGCACCCAAGCCTGTTTCAACACCTGCAGGTAGTAGTAAAATGACACGGCGCTCATGACGATGGCCAGAATCACCAGCCAGAGCAGGCCGAGATGTTCGGCGTCCGTGCCCACCACCGCGCTGAACAGGAAAAATTTTCCGATGAAACCCGCCAGCGGCGGAATGCCGGCCAGCGAAAGCAGGAACACCAGCAGGCACAACGACAACCCCGGGGCGCGCCGGCCAAGCCCGGCGAAATTTGCCATCGCGTCGCTGCCCGTGGCCGCTTCCACCACCGTCACCACGCCAAACGCGCCGAGCACCGTCAGCGCATAGGTGATGACATAAAACAGCAGCGCGCTGTGGCTGGACGGTGTGCTGGCCAGCACGCCCAGCAGCATGTACCCCGCATGGGCAATGGCCGAATAAGCCAGCAGCCGTTTCACACTCGATTGCACGATGGCCGTGAGATTGCCCAGCACCATCGAAAGCGCGGCCACGATGGCAATCACCGGCGTCCAGCCGGACACATAGCCTTGCCAGATTGCGCTGCCTTCCGCGCCGGCAAAACCCATCGTCATGATTTTTGCCAGAATGTAAAAGCTGGCGACCTTGGAACCGGAAGCAATAAATGCCGCGCTCGGCGTGGGCGCGCCTTCATAGGCATCTGGCGCCCACAGATGGAACGGCACCGCCGCCACCTTGAAACCAAACCCGATCACGGTCGTGACGATGGCCACGAGCAACAACGGGTCCAGTCCCCTGCCCGCCAGACCGGCGGCAATTTGCGGCAGATTCGTCGAACCGGAAAGCCCGTAAAGCAAACTGAAGCCGAACAGCAGGAATGCCGCGGACATGCCGCCAAACAGGAAATATTTCAGCGCCGCCTCACTGGACCGGGCGTTGCGCTTGTTGAACGCCGTCAGGATGTAGAGCGAGAGGCTGGCCAGTTCCAGCGAGATGAAAATCATCAGGAGGTCCTCGGCACTGACGAGAAACATCAGGCCGATCGTCCCCAGCAGAACCAGCGAGAGATATTCACCGACGTGTTCGGTGAATTTGCCGGAAGCGGAAATCATCACCGTAAAAATTGTCAATATCAGCAGCACGACCTTCAGAAAATCCGTTTGCGGGTCCACGACCAGCATGCCGTTCAGCAGGTTGCCTTGTTCGAAATGGGCGAACGCGAGTATCGCCGCCATCAGGCAGCCAATAATTGAAACCAGCATCCCGGCATGGAAACGTTGTTCAACCGTTTGTCCGCGCAACGCGATCAAATCCACTGCCAGCACCATCAGCACCGTGATGGCCAGGGCGGTCTCCGGCGCGGCCAGTTGGAGAATCTGGAGGTAATTCACAGTGAACCTCCCTTCAACAACCGCTCAAACAGCGGCGAGTTCCAGCACGGCTGGATCCAATGCAACAAGAGGCCCGGAAAAAGCCCGATGATGAGTGACGCAGCGATGAGCATCATTGCCCCGATGCGTTCCGGCACCGAAATGGGTTCCATTGGAGCGCCGGGCACCTGCCCGGCGTGTTGGTCTCCACTTGAGCCTTGCCGGGCGGGTGCCCGGCGCTCCTCACTCTCGCTGAAAAACGCCTTTTGCATCGCGCGCAGGATGTAAGCCACGCCCACCACGATTCCAACGCCCGCCAGGATGGTTGCCATCGGAAACACCTTCCATGCGCCCATGAGAACTTGAAGTTCGGCGACGAACCCGCTGAACCCGGGCAATCCCATCGAAGCCACGCCCGCCAGCACAAACGTCACTCCCGCAAACGGCAGCAATTTGCCAAGCTGCATCGTTTGCAGGTCGTTGAAATCGCGTGTATGCGTCCGGTCATAAACCATGCGGCCCACGACGGCGAACAGCAGCCCGGCAATGATGCCGTGCGAGAACATTTGCAGCACCGCACCGCTGAGACCGATGGTGTTGAGCGTGGCCAGGCCCAGCAGCACAAAACCCATGTGACTCACGCTGGAGTAACCGATGACAAACTTGAAATCCCTTTGCACCAGCGCCACGCCCGCGCCATAAACGATGCCGATGACCGCCAGCAAGGCGATTTCGTTCTGCCACATCCGGACGCCGTCGGGAAACAGCACCATTGCCACGCGCAGGCAGCCGTAGGCGCCGAGTTTCATCACCACACCCGCCAGCAACATCGAGCCGGCGGTGGGTGCGGCCACGTGACCGGTCGGCGCCCAGGTGTGGAACGGCCACAGGCCCGCCAGAATCCCGAATCCGACGAACACCAGGGGAAATACCCAGTGCTGGAAACCCAGCGGGAACGATACTTTCGACAGTTCCACCAAATCGAGCGACGCGTGGCCGGTTTGCGCGCGGGCCACGACCCACGCGGCGATCAAACCGATGAGCACGAGATGGCTGCCGACAAATGAAAAGAGCGCCAGTTTCATCGCGCCATATTCCTTGCGCGTGCTGCCCCAGCGGGCGATGAGGAAATATTTCGGGATGATGGTCAGTTCGTAGAACACGAACAGCAACAGCACGTCAAAGCTGAGAAACACACCATACACGCCGCCAATCAACGCGAGGTAGAAGGCGAAAAATTCCTTGGTCCGCTTTTCGATGTTCCACGAAAACAGAATACCCGCGATGGCTGCCAGACCGGTCAGGACCACCAGCACCAGGCTGATGCCGTCGGCGGCCAGGAAATAATTGGCGCCGAGCGCCGGAATCCACGGAATTTTGACAATCGTTGTAACCTCGCCCGGATTCGGCTGCCGCACCGCCCCGGCAAACGCCACCACGCAACCGGCGATGGCCGTCAGCAACGCGATGATCCGCGCCGCCCGCGCGGCCTCGCGCGGCAGGAGCATCAGCACCAACACGCCGATGAATGAAATATATATGGTCCAGGCCAGCATTTTAAATTTTTGATCGCCGATTGCCGTTTGCCGATTGCGCACTGGCAAAATTGAATCCGTGGGCGGTGGTACTGTTTAGGTGGGGCGAGGCTACTGACGAGCCGGCTCGCGAGGACGCTCGCCCCACCGAAATTGCAGACTGTACCATTACCAATCCGTTAGGTTTATCCGTGTTCATCCGTGGTCAGAAATTCAGTTGTTGGACCATCTTCACGACGGTCGAGTCAATCACGCCCAGCACGAGTTGCGGCCAGAGGCCCAGCACGAACATCAGCGCGATTGGACCGGCCACCAACGCTCGCTCGGACAGGGTGAGGTCCGGCATTTGCGCCCAGCGTCCGTTCAACGGCCCGCAGAAAACGCGCTGGATGATGGTCAGCAGGAAGATCGCCGTCACCAGCAGGCCGAGCGTGGACAACGCCGCCGCCCACGGCGCCAGCGGAAACACGCCCTTGAAAATCAGGAATTCACCCACGAACCCGTTCAAGCCCGGCAGTCCCAGCGACGAGAACAGCGCGATGCCCATCAGGCCGGTGAACACCGGAACCACCTTGCGGATGCCGCCGAAGTCCTCCAGCCCGCGCAAACCGCCGCTGCGTTTCTCGATGAGCCACACGAACAGGAACAGCGCCGACGCCGTGAGGCCGTGGTTGAACATTTGCAGCAACACGCCGTTGAGTGCCGCGGCCTTCTGCAGTTCCGGCTGGTTCACGTCCGCCGCCGCGCCGGTCACCGCAAACAGCGCGAGCAGGCAGTAACCGAGGTGATTGATGGATGAATAGGCCAGGATGCGCTTGAGATCGCGCTGGGCAAATGCCGCGCAGGCCGAAAGCACGATGGTCAACACCGCCAGCCACATCAACGGCGTCAGCACCAGCCGCACCTGTTCGGGGAAAATCGGCAGCAGGACGCGCAGGAAACCATACACGCCCATCTTCGACATGACGCCCGTGAGCAGCATCGTCACCGGCCCGGGCGCCTCGGCATACGCCGACGGCAGCCACGTGTGGAACGGCACCACCGGCACCTTCACCGCGAACCCGAGGAACGCGCCGAAGAAAACGAGCAGGCCGATTTGTGATTTCCAGCCGATGGCGTCGCCGAGCCGGGCTGTGATTTCGCCGCGTTTGGCCATGTCGGCAAGTTCGATGAAATCAAAACTGCCCGTCGCCAGCCGGATGGCCAGAAAGCTCAGCAGCAACGTCACGCTGCCGACCATGGTGTAAATGAAAAACTGCGTCGCCGCCGGGCCGCGCCTGGGTCCGCCCCAAAGCTTGATGAGGAAGAACGCCGGAATCAGCACCAGTTCCCAGAACAGGAACCAGTGGAAGAAATTCAGCGCGGTGAACGTGCCGAATAATCCGGCCTGCAACCACAACACCAGCGCGTAATAGAGGGCTGGATTGTTGGTAGGGACGCGCTGCCGCGCGTCCTGGTCCCGCAATGCGGGATCGGCCCTACCATCAAACAGGCTGCCGGATGCAAGGATGGAAAGCGGCACGACAATCGCCGTCAACAACACCATCAACAGGCCGAGCCCGTCCACGCCCAGGCGATATTCAATGCCCAGCGACGGCACCCAGGCGTGGCGTTCGTTGAACTGGAGCTCGCCGGAAGCGGCATCAAAATGTTTCCAGAGGCACAGCGCCCCCGTCAGCGCCACGAGGCTGAAAGCCAGCGTCAGCCCGCGCGCGACCCGCTTTTGTTCCGCGCCCAGGCCGGCAACAATGATGCCGCCGAATAGCGGGACGAGTGTCAAGATGGTCAGCCAGGGCAGGTTCATGCCTTGCGCCCCCAAACCAGGAAAAGAACCAGCACCACCAGCGCCACGCCGATGACGCGGAGATAGGTTTGCACGCGTCCGGTGTGCCATTTCGAAATTTCGTCGCCACCCTCCCGCAAGGTTTCACAGCCGGTATCGAAACCGAGATCCACCACGAATTCATCCGTGAAACGGTACAGTCGCGACAGTCCGAGCGTCATCCAGGTAACCAGCAACACCACCCCGCCCCAAATCCAGCGGTCCAGGAAATTGCAAATCCGTGCCGCCCAGGCGTTGAACCGGACAACGGTCGCGTCGTAAAACTCGTCCACGAAATATTTGTTCTCCAGCAACCGGAAAATCGCCGGTTGCGCCACCTGCAACACGTCGGGTTCTTCCACCGTCTTCCGCTGTCGTTTGCCGTAAAGCCACCAACCGAGGCCGAGGCCAGTAAACACAATCCCCGCCGAAGCCAACATCAAGCCAAGCGTGCCACCTTCAGTCAATTTGCTGAAATTAAACTGGACCGGTTCACCTTTGAGAAAGCCATCAAACCATGGCCAGGCGGGCGTGCCGACAAACCCCAGTAAAATGGCAAACACCGCCAGGATGACCAACGGAACGGTCATGACGGCGGGGCTTTCGTGGGGTTCGTAGCCGCCGTCGTGAGACGGCGGATTCAGCACGTGCGAATGAGCGTGGTCCGCGCTTTCACAAGCGCGGCTACGATATTGGCCGAAAAACACCAGCGCGACCTGGCGCGTCATGTAAAACGCCGTGAGCAGCGCCCCGGCGCATCCGAGATAAAATGGTATCTGCGACACCGGCCAGTTGTGTGCCGAATGCAGGATTTCGTCCTTGCTCCAGAAGCCGGAGAAGAACAGCGGAAATCCCGCCAGCGCCAGCATGCCGATGGCATAGGTCGCAAACGTCACCGGCATGAATTTTTTCAGTCCGCCCATCTTCCGCACGTCCTGTTCCTCGTGACAGCCATGAATGACCGAGCCGGACCCGAGGAATAACAGCGCCTTGAAGAACGCGTGCGTAATGAGATGGAACATGCCGACCGCCACGCCGCCGACGCCCAGACCCAGCATCATGTAACCGAGCTGCGAAACCGTGGAGTAAGCCAGGATGCGTTTGATGTCCGTCTGCGCCACGGCAATGGACGCAGCGAACATGGCGGTGATCGCACCGACCCACGTAATTACCACCGTCGCATCCAGTGGTGGCATGCTGACAATGGTATGCGGACCAGCCAGAGCACTCCAATCGGGCTTCATCAACGGATAAACCCGCGCCACGAGAAAAACACCCGCCGCCACCATCGTCGCCGCGTGAATCAGCGCGCTGACCGGTGTCGGGCCTTCCATCGCATCCGGCAACCAAACATGCAACGGCACTTGGCCGGATTTACCCATCGCCCCGACGAAAATAAGCAGCGCGATGCCTGTCAAAGCCACAAAACCAAAGCCCTCAAACGGGAAAGCTTTCGCCAAGGTTGGAATCTCCAAACAACCATTGCCACCATCATAAAAAGTGAGTGTTCCAGCTTTTGCATAAAGCCAGACCATGCCCAGCAGCAGGGCGAGGTCGCCGATGCGCGTGGTGATGAAGGCCTTTTTCGCCGCCGCCGCCGCGCTCGGCTTGTGATACCAGAAACCGATGAGCAGATAGCTGGTCAGGCCGACGATTTCCCAGCAGACAAAAAACAGGAGCAGGTTGTTGGCGATGACCACACCGAGCATCGCCGCCGCGAAGAGCGACAGGAAGCAAAAGAACCGCGTGAAATTTTCGTCGTGCGCCATGTAGCCGACGCTGAAGATGAAAATCAGCAGGCTGACGAATGAAACCATCACCAGCATGATGGCCGTAAGCGGGTCCAGCACCCAGCCGAGCTGCAGCCACTGGCCGCCGAACTGGAGCCAGTTGAAACCGGCGACTTCACGGAACACGCCGCTCTCGCCGTGGTGGATAAGCGTGGCGCTGAATGCGCACAGCGAGAGCAGGAACGCCAGGACCATCGAACCAATGGACAACGCCACTGCGAGCTTGCGCTGCGGTTGCTTGTTGATGGCAATCACGCCCGACGCCACCAGCGGCAGCACCGGAATCAGCCAGAGATTTTGTGCTATCCAGGTCATCCCTTTAAATTTTTCATTTCATCCAGGTTGGCGGTTTTGTAATGGCGGTAAATCGCAATGATGAGCGCCAGACCCACCGCCGCTTCCGCCGCCGCGATGGCGATGGAGAAAATCACGACCATCATGCCTGACAACGCCTCGGGATTCGGGCCGTAACGCCAGAAGGCGATGAAGTTCAGGTTTGCCGCGTTCAGCATCAGTTCGATGCCGACCAGCGCGAGGATGGCGTTGCGCCGCGTGACCGCGCCTGCGAGGCCGATGGCGAAGAGCAACGCTGAAACGAGGAGGCAACCTTGAAGCGGTGTCATACGCCACCCCCCTTTTTAGCTTCGTAGCAGTCCCGCAAAGCGGGATCAGTCCGCTCTAATTTTTCAGATGGAGCCGACTCACGTCGGCTGCCACCGGATTTTGGAGTTTCTTCCTTCATCGCAATGATCACCGCGCCAATCAACGCCGCCGTCAGCAGCAAGCCGATGACTTCGAGCGGCAGGACATACCGGGTCATCAGCAGGTCACCGATGTTTTTGACAGTGGCTTCGGGCGCCGGCGGCATTTGTTTGGGCAGGCCCGGACTGTTCAGCGCCGCCCAGCCGAGCGTGGCGAAGACGCCGGCGGAAACTGCGATGCCGGCAATCCAGCCGGGCGCAAGAATGGCCTGGTTCGGCGTCGCATCGCTGCGCGTCAGCAATACCGCGAACACGATGAGGATGGCGACCGCTCCGACATAGACCAGGATTTGGGCGAAGCCGACGAACTGCGCGTCGAGTTGCAGGTAAAGCGCCGCCAGCCCGGCCAGCGCCACCACCAGCGACAGCGCGCAATGCACCAGGTTGCGCAAGCTCATCGCCGCCGCCGCGGCAAAGAGCGTCACAATTGCAATGATGAGGAAGGCGGGTGACACGGGAGTTTAATCGGCAAAGCGATAAATGCGTTTGCCGAGTTTTTGATTTCGCATCAATCCCCAACCGAGGATGGCATACGAGCCAAAAATCAGGGCCGAGCAGACCACCCAGCGCAGCCAGCCCGCGCCCAGAAAATGCCAGACACCCGCCGCGACGATGTTGACCAGCGACAAGGGCAGCATGAATTTCCAGGCGAAATTCATGAGCTGGTCCATGCGCAGCCGCGGCAGCGTGGCACGAATCCAAATGAACGTGAAAACCAGCGCCATCAGCTTGGCAAAGAACCAGAGATACGACGGCACCCAGGTGAGGAACGAAAACGGCGCGGTCCAGCCACCCAGAAACAGCGTGATGCCCAGCCCGTTGATGGCAAACATGCCCAGGTATTCACCGAGGAAAAACAGCGCGAATTTGAAGCCGGAATATTCCGTGTAATAACCCGCAACGATTTCAGATTCCGCCTCCGGCAAATCAAACGGCGAGCGGTTGGACTCGGCGAGCGAAGCAATGAAGAACAGGATGAACCCGGCCAGGCCCCACGGCGTGAACACAAACCAGTGCGCCAGGCCAAAGCTGTAATGATTTTGCGCCGCGACGATGTCCACGGTCTTGAGCGAACCGACGATCATGATGACCGTGACGGCGGACAGGATGAGGGGGATTTCGTAGCTGATCATCTGCGCAATCGCGCGCATGGCGCCCAGCAGGGAGTATTTGTTGTGGCTCGACCAGCCGGCCATGAACACCGACAGCTCCACCGCCCCGCCCACGGCGAAGAAAAACAGCACCCCCGCATCAAGATCCACCGCGGTCATGTTGCGACCCATCGGCAGCACCGCATAGGCCAGCAGCACCGGGATGAGCAGGACGACCGGCGCCAGAAAATGCACCGCCTGGTCCGCCGCGCGCGGCACGATGTCCTCCTTCGTGAGCGATTTGATCCCATCCGGTATGAACTGGCCGAAACCGCACAGACGGATCTTCGTCAACGGAATGCCCACGCGATTGGGGCCGTAGCGGTTCTGGATACGGCCAATGCCCTTGCGTTCAAAAACCGTGACAAAGGCAAACAAGGTGGCAAACACCAGCGGGATGAACGCAATCGAAATCAGGGCGGAAACCAGCGGCTGCCAGGCGTCGGGGAAAAAAACCACCGCCTGATGCTTCAACGTGACAAAAATCTGATCCAGCGCTTCAAACATGGTTTAGGTGGGTTGGGCCCTTGGGATCGTTTTGGCCCTGGCTTCGGCGGCAGCCTTGGCTTTGACCTCCGCCCGGGCTTTTTCTTCGGCCAAGTGCTCATCCACCGCCGCCGCCTCGCCGGGATGAATTTTGCGGAAATGCTCGTTTGACCTGGCGAGCTTGTCCTTCGTGAACAACAGGCCGCCGAAACGGTCGTCGGTGCTCAATTCAAACTCGGTGTCCATCTTGATGGCGTCGAACGGGCAGACTTCCACGCAGATCTGGCAGCTCATGCACACGGAAATATCAATGTCGAATGTGGCCGGATAAAGCTGGGGCTGG
>Ga0116134_1000343_pt1 | contig 24478 bp, 19 predicted proteins | sample June2015DPH_19_5_FD_89737 | JGI IMG/M metagenome (GOLD analysis project Ga0116134, IMG submission 89737) | Peatland microbial communities from SPRUCE experiment site at the Marcell Experimental Forest, Minnesota, USA - June2015DPH_19_40 | ecosystem: Environmental > Terrestrial > Soil > Wetlands... | reverse complement strand
GCTCGTCGTCGCGCGCCCGACGATTTCGATGGGCAAGGAACTGGGCTTTTTGCCCGGGTCGCTCGAGGAAAAACTCGCGCCGTGGATGCAGCCGATTCACGACGCGCTCGAAATGTTGAGCGACCTGAACATGGGGCACGACCATCGCCGCAGCACCGACCTCATGCGCTCCGGCAGCATCGTGGTGGAGGCGCTCAGCTACATTCGCGGACGCAGCATCGCGAACCAGTTCATGATCATTGACGAGGCGCAAAACCTGACGCCGCTCGAGGCCAAGACCATCATCACGCGCGTCGGCAACGGCACCAAAATCATCTTCACCGGCGACCCGTACCAGATTGACAACCCCTACGTGGACTCATCATCGAATGGATTTAATTACATCGTCAGCCGGTTCCGCAGCGAAGCCATCGCCGCGCACATCGAATTGCAAAAGGGCGAACGCTCTGAACTCGCTGAACTGGCCGCCAACATTTTGTAGATTTTGTCAGTTGACAAACGGCCGTTGCGGTCGAAATTCCTAGCAGAGCTGGATTGGGCGCTAAGGGCGTCTTCAGCGGGAAATTATGATCTCAAACGAGCGACCATCACCTTACGGACGGGCTCCTTATGGGCAACCCAAACCGCCGGTCAACGAAGACACGCTGAAGAGCGAGAAGATTCAAATCGAGCGCAAAACCTTCGTTTTCACGCTCAAGGAAAATCCGCGCGGCCGGTTCCTGCGCATCACCGAAGACGTCGGCGGGCGGCGCGACACCATCATCATCCCGTCCACCGGTTTGGAGGATTTCAAAAAGCTCCTCGAAGAAATGGTGAAAGCGTCGAACGAAATACCAACGAAGAGCAACCCGCAGGAGATGACGTAAGAAGACCCTGGTTTTTCGAAACGAGCCTCCTGCCGGCGGCTCTTACAAATTTTTTCGGGTGGTTTTCTTCCTCAATTTCACCCGTGCCGCGTCGCCCCAAAGACCTTCCAAATCGTAACGCTCGCGCGCGTCCTGCCGCATGATGTGGACAATCACATCAAAAAAATCCAGCACCACCCATGCGCCATGCACCGTGCCGTCCACCGCGCACGGCCGCACGCCGTGCTCCTTGCGCAACTGGTCGGTGATTTCGTCCACAATCGCGCGCAAGTGCGGTTCGCTCGTGCCGGACGCAATCACAAAATAATCCGTCACTGACGACAGATCATGCACGTCGAGGATGACAACGTTTTCCGCCTTTTTGTTGTCCGCGAATTCGCGGCAAAGCCGGGCAAGTTTTCTGGAATCCATATTCGCCGGGAGAATTTAACCACGGATGGGCACGGATGGACACGAATAAATTTTTGGGCCTGAAATCCTCCTCGTTTTCGTCCTCGTCCATCGTCCCCGGTTGTTCGAGTACGAGAACGAGGACGACCCGTCTTTGCTGTGCTTCCGTCTTCGCACTGCTACGCCGGGACAAGCTGCCGCGGCAGGGGAGGAGGAGGATCGATCAAAGATAAAGCCGGCTATTGCGAATGGCTTCCGCCACGGGCGGCGGCACGAGATGGTCAACCGGCAAACCCGCCTTCACCCGGGCGCGGATTTCCGACGATGACACGCCCAGCGGAAAACCCTTGAGCATTCGTCCGCGAAACGGTGGCGGGAAATTCGCCGTCGCACCGCCCGGTCGCGGAATCGCGACAAATTCCGCGAGCTTCGCCAATTCGCCGGCTTCGCGCCATTCGTTGAGTTTCGCCGCGTTGTCGGCGCCGATGAGATAAAACAACTGCGCCTTCGGGAATCGTTTCCCGAAGGCGCGCAGGGTTTCGATGGTGTAGGAAACGCCGCCCCGGCGAATTTCCTGGTCGTCCACTTCACAATTCGTTTTGCCCGCGAGCGCGAGCCGCAGCCATTGCCGGCGGGCGGATGCCGGCGCGGGCTGGCTTTCCGGCTTGAACGGCGATTGCGCCGCCGGAATGAAAAACAGCCGGTCCAGGCCCAGTTCCTCCACCGCCGCCTGCGCGACGAGCAGATGTCCCAGGTGAACCGGGTCAAACGAACCGCCAAACAAACCGATTTTCATTTTTTAAGGCGGGATAGGCTTCCAGCCTGTCTCTCTCTATTTTCCCAAAAAATTGGAGACAGGCAAGACGCCTGTCCCACTTTAGCAACATCGCCGCACGCCATTGAACCGCTGTTCGGTGGCTTCAACGTAAATCTGCTGCGCGGCTTTGTCGTAGCCGCGAACGTGAGTTTGCGGAACATCCGCGTTTTCACAAACGCGGCTACATTCACACTGCTGCGCGCGTTCCAGATGCGATTCGCCGGACCATTCCTTCGCCAATGCCAAAGCCAGCGCCGCTGTGCCCGCGATGTGCAACGGCCTGCCTTCGGCCACGGCGTAATCCGGCAACCAGACCGGTTCCGTCTCGTGCAACACCGCCGGTTTGCGCCGCGACAGCAACAAAAACCACTCGCGCAAGCTTAACAAAACAATCGCGATGACGAGAGCCAGAAAAATTCCGGCGACGGTGGCGTCGAGCAGGTTGTTGAACCGGAGCGTGCGGTTTGCGTGCAACTCCTTTTGAGCGGCGTCCATGGCGGCCACATCGCCCGCAGCGTTTGCGTTGTCGAACGCCTTTTGCAGGGCAGGTGTTTTTTCGGCCAGCATTTGCGCCTGCGCCAGAAATCCGATGCGTGCGTCGGGATGGAAGATTTTTTCCACGCCGGCAGTAAAGGTCACCGCCACCAGCCAGATGAGGGGAATCAGCGTGATGAGCGCGAGCGCCGGTTTGCTTTGTTTGGGAGGGATGGCCTTTTGCCGTCCCATTGCAGTCAGGGACGGCGACACGCCGTCCCTCCCAGCCAACTGCATTTTTAAAATAATCGTCGTGGCCAGGCACAGTGCGATGGCGGCGAGCATCTGGTTGGCGATGCCGAACAGCGGCCAGAGCGAGTTGACGCCGCCCAGCGGGTCGCGCACGCCTTGAATCAAAAAGCATCCCCACGCGCCGACCATCAGCGCGGCGGCGACCGGCGTGGCGAGGAAATTTTTCGGATCGCCGAGCGGTTTCCAGGCGCGGCCAAGGATGCTTTGCAACAGGTAACGTCCCACGCGGGTGCCGGCATCAACCGTGGTCAGGATGAACAGGGCCTCGAACATGATGGCGAAGTGATACCAGAGGTCGAGCCCGCGACCATTGACGGCCTTGGAAAAAATGTGCGCCATGCCGACCGCCAGAGTGGCCGCGCCGCCGGTGCGGCCGAACAGGGTTTTCTCGCCCAGTCCATTCGCGAGCGAATCCATTTGTTCCACCGTCACGGGAAAATTGAGCGCGGAAACTTTCGCCACGATCGCGGTGGGATCACCCTTGACGTTCATGCTGAAATAGACGCCGGGTTCCAAGGCGCAGGCGGCGATGAGCGCCATGATGGCCACGAATGATTCACAACACATCGCGCCGTAACCGATGGACCGCGCATAGCTTTCGCGCGTGATGAGCTTCGGCGTTGTGCCGCTGGCGATGAGGGTGTGAAAACCGGAAATCGCCCCGCACGCGATGGTGATGAAGCAAAATGGAAAAATCTTGCCGGCAACGATGAGACCGGAACCGTCGGTAAACCGCGTGAGCGCGGGCAGCTGTAGATTGGGCAATACGAGCAGGATGCCGAACGCGAGCGCGAAAATGGTGCCGAGCTTCATGAACGTGCTCAAATAATCGCGCGGCGCGAGCAGCAACCACACCGGCAGGCTGCTGGAGATGACACCATAGCCAATGATGATCCAGGCGATGGTAATGTCGCGCAGGCCGAAGAACTGCGACCAGTGCGGACTCTGGTACACCAGCTTGCCGCCCCACACCGCGAGCAGCAGCAGCGTAACGCCGAAGGTTGAAGCTTCCAGAATCTTTCCGACGCGCACAAAGCGCATGTAACAACCCATCAACAGCGCGATGGGAATGGTCGCGCCCACGGTGAAAATGCCCCAGGGACTTTCGGCGAGCGCTTTGACAACCACGAGCGCGAGGACCGCGAGCAAAATCACCAGAATGGCCAGGATCGCCAGCACCGCGATGAAACCCGCCGGAGCACACAATTCCTCCTTCACCATCTGGCCGAGCGATTTGCCGTCGCGCCGCATCGAGCAAAACAAAATGACGAAGTCCTGCACCGCACCGCCGAGCACGACACCGATGAGAATCCACAGCGTCCCCGGCAGATAACCGAATTGTGAGGCGAGCACCGGCCCAACGAGCGGTCCCGGCCCGGCAATTGCCGCGAAGTGATGGCCGAAGACAATCCATTTGTTCGTCTTCACGAAATCCCGGCCGTCGTCGTGAACGACGCACGGCGTGGCGCGGCGCTCGTTGAGCGCAAGCACGCGCGCGGCAATCCATTTGGAGTAAAACCGGTAGCCGATGGCGTAGGTGCAGACCGCCGCAATGAGAATATAGGCGGAATTGACCGGCTCGCTCCGCCGAAACGCCAGCGTGGCATACGCGGCCGCGCCGGCCAGGGCGAGCAGGAACCAGAAAAGTGAAGCCAAAACCTTTTTCATGCCGGATGGTTTGCCGCCAATTTACGATTTACGATTTACGATTTACGAGAGTAAAGTTTGCGCATGCGCAAATCGCAAATCGCAAATCCAAAATCCGCATGACCCGTCACTGCCACAACTGCGGCGAGGAATGGACACTGACCGGCCAGCCGGGACGCGGCGAGAACTGCATGCGCTGCCGGGCCGACCTGCGCGTCTGTCTGAATTGCGCGCACCACGACCCGCGCGCGGCCCAGCAATGCCGCGAGCGCCGGGCCGAGCCGGTGCTGGAAAAACACGCCGGTAATTTCTGCGAGTATTTTGAGTTTGCCCGCCGGGTCTGGACGCCGAAGGACGGAGACACCCGGCGCGAAGCCGCCGCGCGCGAGCAGTTGAAAAAATTGTTTGGCGACTGACGCGCAATGCAGGTTAGCATCGGCGCATGAAAGTCAGCGGATTCACTTTTCTGCGCAATGGACAGAAGCTCGGTTATCCATTCGTCGCATCCATCCGCTCCATTTTGCCGATCGTGGATGAATTCGTCGTAGCGCTCGGCCCGTGCGACGACGACACGGAAAAAATGGTGCGCGACATCGGCGACCCGAAAATCCGCATCATCCCGACGCAGTGGAACGAGCGCATCCGCAGCGATTATTCGGTGAAAGGCTTTGTCTATGGCCAGCAAAAATCCATTGCGCTGTTCAACTGCACCGGCGACTGGGCGTTTTACCTCGAAGCGGACGAAGTGCTGCACGAAAACGACCTGACGAAAATCCGCGCGGCGATGGAAAAATATTTGGACGACGAACGCGTGGAGGCGCTGGCGTTTGACTACCTGCATTTTTATGGCAACGCCAACACCATCGCGTGGTCGCCCGGCTGGTATCGCAGCGAGGTGAGGATCATCCGCAACACGATCCCCGCGTGGTCGAGCGAGGCTTTGTTTTTCAACGTGGTTGACGGGCACAAAAAATCGCGCCACCCCCGCGCGGCGCACACGGGCGCGACGATCTATCATTACGGCTGGGTGCGCAGCGAGGCCGAAATGAATTTGAAAACCAAGGAGGTGGCCCGATTCTGGTCTGAAGGCCCGGCCCCGACGGGGGACTATCGCCAGGTGGACGCCGCGACGCTGCGGCTTTTCACCGGCACCCACCCAGGCATCGTGCAGCACTGGCTGCCGAAAGCCGATGGAATTTTCCGCGCCGACCCCAATCATAAATTGACTTCCCGCGAAAAAAAACACCGGCTGCTGCTGAAGCTGGAGAGAATTTTCGGCGTGCGGTTCAGCAAGAAACACTACCAGTTGATTGGCTGAACCAAGCCATCAGTCAATGGGAATGGGAACCGTGGCCAGATCATGCCAGTTTCCATAGAAGTCCTCCACCCGGCAGATTTTTGGCGGCTTAAACGCAGCGTTGAACAGGCTTTTGGCTGGATCCTGCCAGGGTGATTTCAACCCACAGAAGTCAAACAGTGAGTGGAGCATGTAATCGCTGGTAACCATGGCGGACCGATGTTGCCAACCGCGCTCAAAGCGCAGGCGATTCCCATTGTCCGCCAAAAATTGATCCGAAGCCCAAACCACACAAGCCGGGCGATATTCAGCCTGGACGAAGATCTGTTCACGCAGGCCACTATCATGGTCATAGACCGCAAGACCATGATCGGAGACGTAAAACAAGACGGACCGGCTGTCGCGCAGCATCGCGATGATGGAATGCAAAAACCGATCCGTCACCAACAAGGTATTGTCATATCCGTTCCGGAAAGTCTCCGGCGTTTCCTTTTCTGTAAAATTGCTTGGCTGGAATACATTGAACTCCAGCGGACAACTGCTTTCAAATCCGGGATGTGATCCTCGCGTGCCGATGACAATCAGTTTGGGTTGTTTAATGGCAACCAGTGACCGGATGGCCGGCAACATGTCCAAATCGGATCTCCGTTGTTGATTGGTATAGGTAAATCCCCTGATGACGGCTTCAGCGTCGAAGGCAATGAGCGACAAAGGGTCGCGCACGGTATAATTCTGATCCATGAAAAAAGAGACAAATCGGGTGGAGTAGCCCGCTTCCTGAAAAGCTGAAATAAATGACTTGGTGTTTGGCCAGTGCGAAGAGTCACCCGGCGCTTTGAGCGTAAGCAGAAAGGGCCACGACAACATCGTGTTTGGAGCCAAGGAAACCACCTTTGAAAAACTGATCAAATTGGAGACTTCCAACAAAGCGGAAGTGGTTGGGCGGCTGTAGCCATTCAGAGAAAAATGATCAGCCCGGGCGGACTCGCCAATAACAAAAATCACATTATCCAGTTTTAATGGGGTCGAGGCTTTCCAATCAAAACGATCCCGTACCGCTATGGCCTGACGCGCGCCGTTGGCATCCAGAAACGTGAGCGCGAGCGACACCGGCAACCCGAGTGGCTGATAGCTGCCAATTCGCATGGCGACAACTTCATGAAAAATCGTCTGATGAAGATGCCGGGCGCGGTAAACCCAATGCACCAACACCAGGCCGCAAACCAGGAGTAAAATCACCCGCACCTTCAACGGCGTTCGCTTTCGCGCGGCCCGGCGGAAACGCCAGGCTGCAAGCAGCGGAACCAGCAGCAACAGATATAACCAAAAAAATGCGCCTGGAATGCTCTTTAGATACGCTTGACGTTCGGCGGCGAGGCTGACCGTATCGCCACTGGCGAAACCCACAACTCCGAGAAAATCCGAATTGGGCGGGCCGTAATGGGTTGCAACACACACCAGCACTGGTGTTAGCAGGTAGAAGGGCACCAATATCAGCACCGCCCACAATCTATTGCCGAAAAAGGCCAGCCACAAAGACAACTGCCACAGCGAACACCTCCAGCCTCCTTCCCACCAGTTGGGGATGGTCAAAGGCAGAAAGGTTATCAACAGGAGCACATAAGCCATCCATTCGCGGTGAAGCCATCCACGCGCACAGATTTCACTTTCAGTTGTTCGTTTGGGAGCCATGCCCATGGCGGTTAAAAATTAGAAAAAATGGACATCAAGTCGAGACTAAACTCTCTCCAGAAATGAAGACAAACTCAATCCAGTCAACTGCCGCTCAAAATCTTGGAAAAAACCGCGGCGAAGGTGGAGGCCTCAAGAGTTGGTTCCTCCACGGTAAAGCTTTTCGAAGACACGCATTAGGAAGCTGTGCAGGATTGCCCCTGAAAACCGGGGGAATTTTTCGCGCTGACCTGGATCACGAATTAAATTCGCGCGAAAAAAAGCAGCGCTGGATGCCGAGGCTGAAGAATGGCTCGGTTTCCAATTTAACCAGCGACACTACCGGCCCGTTCGCTGATTGCCCGCGCACACGCCTCGATGACCGCACCGGTTTCGATGCTGGAAACATCCCGGCCACTGGTTGGGGTAACTGCCCAATCCGGATGTTGATACGGATGCGGGCTGCCCGGGGCGATGGAATCCCTGATCATCACCACCCGCTTGCCCATCGCCACCGCCAGGTGCAACGCGCCAGTATCTCCACCGAGAATGAGCGAAGAAAGTTTCATCAACCCTCCGGTGACGAGCAGCGGCACGCCGGCGGAAACCGGAAAACCCAACTGACGGGCCGGCGCCAGCGCCTCGCGTTCACCCGGGCCGCCGCCGAATAGCACTTGCAGCCCGCGCTCGCGCCAGTGTTGGGCCATGGCCAGATATCCGGCGAGCGGCCAGTTCTTGCTGGGGGAGCTGGTGAATGGTTGGATGAACAGTGTGCGCTTGTCCGGCAGCAACCGGTTCGCCGCGAAGAAATCATGCGCCGACTGGATGGCATCATCCGGCAAAATAAATTCGTTGCGGACGGTCCTGGTTTCCAGACCGCACTGGCGCAGGAGAAACAAATTCCAGTCAATCGGATGCAGGCCGTAATCGCGTGTTACGCCGTGGGTGTAGGCCCAACGCCGGCCTTTGTTGTAAACACTGCCCCAGCGTTGCGGCGCGCCGCTGCACCACGTTAACGCCGCCGTCTCGACGTAGCCTTGTAAATCAACCGCCAGCGAAAAATTCCCGCGGCGCAAACGGTGGATCAGTCCAACGGTGGCGCAGAGGATTTTCCAGGGATTGCCCTGGCGGTAAAGTCCGCGGTCCACCTCGATGATTTCGTCCACGGCGCGGAAGCCCCGGAGCAGCCCGGCATTTTCGCGCGAGGTGAGGAAAACAATTTTCGCGTCTGGAAAGCTTTCGCGAACCTGCCAGACCGCCGGCAACGTGAAAATCACGTCGCCGATGGATTTAAAACGGACGAACAAAACCCGGAGCGGCTCCGTTTTGTGCGTGAGGACCAGCATTGCGGACAATATGCGCCACGTGCCGCAGACTGTCGAGAGCATGACGCAAACGGTTCAAAAACATTGGCGGGAAACGCCTTCTATGGAGGTGGGATTATTTTGAGTCGGTTCAGCTGTGGCGATCGAGCCCATTGACGCACCGAACAATTTTATCGCGAATGGTTTTCTCTAAAAGTTCGTCGTTGCATGGCAATTGGATGCGACTGGCCGGCGGATGCCAGAGGTGAAAGCAAATTGCGCGGCCACGCAAATCCAGTCGGCGAACACCAGCGTTTATCAGCCGGGCCGCAAACTCCGAGTCTTCACGACCCCAGCCGGTGAAATCTTCATTGTAGCCGTTGACTCGCAGCATGTCTGCGCGCCAAAGACTTAAATTGCAGCCGCGAATGCCGCGCAGATGTTTTTTTTCCGACAAAAATAGAAACGGCCAGCGGCAGGCATTCTTCCATCCGGAAATTTGTCCCTGCCACAATGCGCGCCGACGATCCACCGCCAATTCACGCCGGCCAAACCAGGCGGCCGCCTTTTGCTCCACCAGCGCGCGATGCCCTTGAATGAAAACAGCGGGCCGGGCCGCCGCACAATGGTCGGCGATAAAATCCCGATGCGGCACCATGTCGCCATCGAGGAAAATCAGATAATCTGTATTTGCCGCCGCAACCGCACGGTTCAGGATATGTGCCTTGCGAAAGCCATCGTGCGCCTGCCAAAAATGTCGGCCGGGAAATGGCTGTTGTGCCGACCACCGCATAAAAATTTCGCGGGTTTCATCTTCGGAGCCATCATCCGCCAGCAGTATTTCTTGGGGCCGGCGGCTTTGTCGGCTCACGGCTTCCAGCACACGCCGCAAATACTCCGGCTGATCAAAAGTGCTGACAATCAGGGAAACCGTCGGAGGCTTGCTCATTTTTTAGCATCCTGCTGTTGCAACTCCCAAAGCTTTGCGTATTTCATAAACGTATAAAATGCGTGAATGACCGCAATCATCAATCCGGGGATGCCGTCGCGAAATCCCTGCTGGAAAATATATTTTTTTAGGAAGGCTGCCGGCGGGTGCAGACACAATTGAAAAAGTCCGGCCCGACGGCCTTGTTCAAGGCGGCGGTGTGCCATCAAGGTGGTGTAACGCTCAAATTTTGCCATGTTGACTTTCAGCGTCGGCCACGGATGCTGCCAGACGAAGTTTTTGAAATAACCGATGCTGCCGTCGCAATGAAAACTTTCATGCACGGGGTCTTCGCGGTATTTGAATTTGCGACGGTCGAAAACCTGCGGCTGGCGGTAATCGGGATACATCCCACCGTGGCGGACAGGATGGCCGAGAAACGTGTTGCGCCGCGGGACAAAATACGCGGCGTGCGCCGGCGCGGCGAGGGTGCGGCGGACTTCAGCGGCAAATTCAGGCGTGCTGCGTTCGTCAGAATCAATGCTGACCACCCAGTCGTGCTTCAGCAGCGCGAGCGCGTCATTGCGAAGTTTTCCAAAGCCTTCAAATTTCACGTTCACATGACGCACGCCGAATTGCGCGCAGACCGCCGCCGTGTCGTCCGTGCTGAACGAGTCCACGACCACCACTTCATCCGCCCACAAAACCGTCGGCAGCACCTCCTGAAGGTTGGCCGCTTCCTGATAGGCGATGATGTAAAGGCTGACGGGTTCCGGCATAAATCCGATGCAAAATTCTCTCTGCGACAAACGGCTCCCGCACCGTCTCAGAGCAAAATGCAGACTGGCAAAATGGACCGGGCAAGTCAAAGGCTTCCGACACAAGGCGGCATCCTGATTAGGGGATTTGCAGACAATGTTACCGGAGCGGGGAGTTGGCCCAGTTTTTTATGGAAAAAAATTCAGGTCAACACGGGGCGGAGTCCAATGTGCCGGCGGGTCGGGCAGCGCGAAGCACTGTGCTCACCGCCTCCAATAGTCTGCCGGTTTCAATCCCTTGCAAGCCGGCGTGCGGGTCATTGCCGGTGCCGAACACGGTGCGGTAGCAGTCCCCAACTGGAATCCACACTGCGGAACCGGGATTGGGACGGAACCATGATACCGTGGGCGTGCCGGTCATCAATCCCAGATGCAGCGTCCCTGTATCACCGCACAAATGCAACGCGCCATGCTGGATCACGGCCGTGAGTTGCATCAAGCTCAGGTCTCCGGCAAACACCCGCCAGGGCGGATGGGGCAATTGTTTCAACAGCAACGCCATCTTGGCGCGCTCGCGTTCGGTGGGCGCGCTGGAGAGGACGATCCTTTTATCCGGCCAACGCGCCTGCAACCCGGCAATGAGTTCTAGCAGCTGCGTGAGCTGCAGTTCCTTGCGGTCATCGGTCGTGAACGGGCTGAGATGGAAGTACATCCCCGTGTCGGCTGTGGAAATATCCGCCGCCTGCAAATGTGCCGGCTTTATTTCGACATGGAACTCCGGCCGGGTGAGGGGAAACCCGGCCTTTTCCAAACATCGGCAATTCTGCACATAAACCGGGTCCTGTGAAACGGGCGGCTGGACCAATTCAGTAAACCTTTGCCGCCAGAACCACGGCCCGCCATCTTTGTGCGTCAGACCCAAACGTTCGCGCGCACCGCTGAAAAATGTCAGCCAGCTCGACCGGTCGGAAGTGTTAAGATTGATGAGCACATCGAACCGTTCGCGCCGCATCCGCCGGACAAAGTCCAGGTTTTCCCCCAGGGTGGCATGCCGGGGAAAGCGCGGATAACCCCACACCCGCTCCGCCCACGGGACGCATTCCAGGAACGACGCAACGTGCGCCGCCGCGCCAACATGCAGTTCGGCCCGCGGATAAGCCTGCCGCGCCATCCATAAAGCCGGCAACAAATGAACCATGTCACCCAAAAAACCCAGACCAAACACCATGACCTTCCGGGCATTGCGCGTGCGGGAAAAAAAAGTTGTTGCTTCAGGTTTGGACATCCGGTCCATAGCGTAGTTTAGCCGCCGGTTGGCCGGCAAATTTAATTGACAGCAGACACTTTCAAAGTCGAGGCTGCGTGTTGTGACGGCCCTTTCAGCGAGCCATCAAAACATTACCGATCGCTGGCCGGATGACGGCTTGGAAAATGTCCCGCGTTGTCCGGTCTGCGGCGGCAGTGAACGCAAATTGATCCACGCAAATTTGCGCGACCGCATGTTTGGTTGCGCGCCGGGTGAGTGGAATTTGCAATTGTGCAATAATTGCGGCTCCGGCTATCTCGACCCGCGCCCGACCGCTGCGACCATCGGCCTGGCCTACAGCAAGTATTGCACGCACGCTCCGACCGGCGGCGTGGATTATGCCACGGCTTCATGGTGGCGGCGTTTTCGGATCGCGCAGCGGAACAGTTATCTCAACGCAAATTACGGTTACGATTTGAAACCGGCGGCATGGAATCCATTTTTTTTGAGCAGTGCGCGGCGGCGGCGTTTTGACACGTTCACCGGCCATTTCCGTTTTCCGGGACGTGGGGCGCGGGTGCTGGACATCGGCTGTGGCAACGGCGGATTTCTATGGCAGATGCGTTCGCTCGGCTGGGACGTCTGCGGGGTGGAGCCGGATCCAAAATCGGCGGTGCATGCCCGCGGAGCCGGACTGGACGTGCGTGACGGTCTGCTCCAACAGCAATCATTGCCGGAAGCACATTTTGACGCGATTATAATGAACCACGTTATCGAACATCTGCACGATCCGGTGGACACGCTGCGCCGCTGCTGGAAACTGCTCAAGCCGGGCGGACAGATCACGCTGGCCACGCCGAATTGGGGTTCGCGCGGGCATCAACTTTTTGCGGCGGACTGGATGGCGCTCATGCCGCCGACCCATCTGGTTTTGTTCACGGAAGCTTCCTTGCACCGCGCGCTGGAGGCTTGCGGCTTTGTCGTGTCACGCCCGTCGCAACCGAGCCTCAAGGCGCGGGAATATTTTAAGACCTGCTTCAGCCTGGAGCGCGGCGACAAGCTGACGAACAAGGTTCAAAAACTTCCGTGGTTCACCCGCCTCAAAATGGAATGGCTCGCGGCACAGGCTAATCGTGCCACGCGAAGAAATCCCGCCGTGACGGAAGAACTGGTTTTGCTCGGCAAAAAGGCCGCCTGAAACAAAACGGCGGTCACTTCAAGGAGGCGAGATGTTCGCGCGAGACCTCCCAGATGCCGCAATAGGCGCGGTGCTTTTGCCAGGCCTTGGAATGGGGCGGCTGCAGGCGCGCCAGCAGTCCGTTCCAAATCATCCGGAACCGCGCGCGCCGCAAATCGCGTCTGGCCAGAAACACGCAGTCGTCCGGCGGATAATGTTTTTGCCGGAACCGCAGCAGGCCTTTCAATTTTCCTGCCGAGACTTCGTAAGGATCGCGCAGGCTCTCGGTTGTGCCGCCAATGTGGCTGATTGCCACCTCGGCGATGTGCCCGATTTCAAAACCGAGTTCGCGCAGGCGCAGGCAAAAATCCGTCTCCTCGCTGTAGAGAAAAAATCCCGGATCGAAACCGCCGAGTTTTTCGTAAAGCTCTCGCCGGACGATCATGCTCGCGCCCAGAACCCACGCGATGGCTCCGGGCAATTTTGAAAAATCGCGATGGACGTGCCGCTGGCCGGGATAGCCGGTGGCTGGCGGGCTTTCGGATTTTCCATCGGCGGAAAGCACCAGCGTTCCGGCCATGCCCCAGCGCGGATTTGCATCCATGCGGCGGCAAAGCTCCACGAGAGAATTTTTTCCCGCCAGCCGCGCGTCGGGATTGAGCAGATAAATGTAGTGTCCGCGCGAGGCGGCAAATCCGAGATTGTTTCCCCGACCAAATCCGACGTTTTCCTGATTGGCAATGATCCGAACCTCGAAATTTGCCAACTGTGCCAGCGTGTTGTCGGCACTGGCATTGTCAACAACAACAACCTCAAACGTCACGCCGGTTTGCGCCAGCACCGACTGGAGGCAAGTCGCAATCTGATCTGCGGAGTTATAGGTGACGACAATGACGCTGATGTCCATGGCAAGGCTAAGCCGGCTTCCCGAGGCGCGTTGAAGACCAGATTGAATTCCCGGCGATTTGCAATTGCAAACGATAATCACTGCCAGTCAACAAGGCTGATTTGCTTGCAAACTTCGGCAGATAATCCTCGGTGATAATAATTCGTGGCCGCCAATACGAAAAATCAAGCCCCTGCAGAACCTCCAGATCCATACCTTCAGCATCTACGCTCAACAAGCCGATGTCCGGTGAAATTTTCTGTGCCGCCAATACGTCACTTAATCTCTCCACGCTTACCAGAATGGTGTCGCGGGTTCGCGTTTTCAACAACTCCGGGTCATCCGACAAGGTGGACGTGCTGGGATCCTTCCCCAAAAATAATGGCAGGGTTCCCCTCTCGCCAGCACAGGCCAAATTCAAACCCGTCACGTTCGTTCTGCCCTGATGCAGTTTTTGCAACTGGGCGAAAGCTTCCGGGTGCGGTTCAATGAGAATGGCCCGCCAGCCGCGCGCAACGAACGGAAACGAATTCGAGCCGTAGAAACCGTCGTTGGCCCCGACGTCCACGACAACGCGCGGAAAATCCGGCGTCATCAGGCGGCGCAGTGCGGTGAATTCCCCGCGATGCGTGGTATCGCGCCACAGCCAGTATTTGACGAATTGCCGCAAGTTCATGCGGCCAGTTTTGGACACGGCAACTGGAGTCGTCAAGCCCGCAACCCCCCAATGCGCGGCGCGGCTGGAAAGAAAATTCTCGCCCGCAGTCGCATCGCCGGCATAAATTAAAACATAGTGATTTATTTCCTGCGCCAACTCTGGGGCTTCGTCCGGCCTTATCGCGGGCGGTTTTTTCTCGGCCTGCTCTGCGGCATTTTTTACGGTCTGGTCAACGGCCTGTTGCTCGGGGCCGTCAAGGTCGTCGTCCAGTTGGTGTTTGAAGGCGAAACCAATTTGCACCAGCAGCTTGAGAGCGCGCCCAGGTGGATTCATCCACTCTCGCACCAGCTGGCTTCGCTGGTTCCGGAACTTCATGCGCCCGCCGCGAATGATACCGCCCGCTGGCTGCTGATCATCGGCGTAATCCCCGCCATCATGTTCCTGCGGAACACGCTCCAATACTTGAGCATTTACCTGACGAACTGGTCGGCCATGCACGCCATCGCCGACATCCGCACGAAACTTTTCAGCCATCTGCAAAACCTCTCGCTCGGATTTTTCAACCGCGCCAGCACCGGCGATTTGATCGCGCGCATCACCAATGACACGCAGGTTCTTTATGGCATCGTCGGCAGTTCGTTTGCCTCCGCGGTCAAAGACCCCGTCACCATCCTCTGCCTGCTCGGCTATCAGCTCGCGACCCAGCCCACATTGACGCTCATTTCCATCGTGGTGTTTCCCGTGTGCATCGTGCCGATAGTCATTTATGGCCGCAAAGTCCGCAAATCCGCCCGCGCCGTGCAGGCATACAACGCCGAGCTGACGAACCTGATGCACGAATCCTTCACCGGCAACCGCGTCATCAAAGCCTACAACCTCGAAGCCACCGTCATCGAGCAATTCCGGGCCACCACCCGGAAATACGTCGGCCAGATGATGCGCGTCGTCCGCGCCAACGAAATTCCAAGCCAGCTCATGGAATTTTTTGGCGCTGCCGGCATCGCGCTCGTGTTCTTTTACATCCAGCACAGCATGCAATTTCTCCCCAAAGACCAGCAGCCGAAATCGTCCGACTTTCTCACCTTTGTTTTGACCATCGTGATGATTTACCCGCCCATCAAGGCGTTCACGCGATTGCACAACCAGCTTCACCAGGCCCGCGCCGCCAGCGAACGCGTCTTCGAACTGCTCGCCACAAAAAATTCCGTGCCGGAACCCGCACAGCCGAAAATGCTCCACGCCTCCAACGCCGACATCGTCTTTGAAAACCTCGACTTCAACTACGGCGAAGAACCGGTGCTGTGCAACATCAACCTTACCGTTAAATCCGGCCAGCTCGTTGCGTTCGTCGGCAAGACCGGCTCCGGCAAGACCACGCTTGCCAACCTGCTCCTGCGTTTCTATGACCCCATGCACGGCGCGGTGAAAATCGGCGGCGTGGATTTGCGCGAGGTTTCCACGCGCGACTTGCGGAATCAAATCGCCGTCGTCGCGCAGGAAAATATTTTGTTCAACGACACCATCCGCCGGAATATCGAACTCGGCCGCCTCGGCGCGACGAACGATGAAATTGTCGCCGCCGCCAAACACGCCTACGCCTACGATTTCATCACGCAAAAACCCGAGGGCTTCGACGCCATCATCGGCGAAAAAGGCGTTTCCCTTTCCGGCGGCCAGCGCCAGCGCCTGGCCATCGCCCGTGCTGTGTTGAAGAACGCGCCGATTCTGGTTTTGGATGAAGCCACCAGCGCGCTCGACACCGAATCCGAACGCGCGGTGCAATCCGCGCTCGATGAATTGATGAAGGGCCGCACCACAATTTGCATCGCGCACCGGCTCTCGACGATCTTGCACGCGGACCTGATCGTCGTGCTGGATCAGGGCCGGATTGTTGAAACCGGCAGGCATGCGGAGTTGATCCAGCGCGGCGGCCTTTACCAAAAACTTTACGAACTTCAGTTCCAAAGCTGACTTTATACACATCCATCCAGGCAGGAGATGCGAAACTTTGCGCGTTCCAGCCGGGCGTTGGCATCGTTCAGGAGAAACAGCGGCTTGTTGCCGTAAAAGGAAGCCCATTGCGTAAAAGTGCTTTGGGGTCCGAAAATATAATCGCACCCGGCCAGGGCGTAGAGGTCGCCCACCGGCGAACCGGCGCCCAGTCCGACCGCTAATCCGGGAAATTCGTCCGCGGTTCGCGGTTCGTCGCTGCAAACGAAAAAGGCGACTTTGCGATCCGGAAATTGCGCGGCCAATTCCTGCATCCAGCCGGCATACCGCGAAGCGGGGAAAAAATATTTGCCGCCATGCCAGGTGCGATAATCACCCTGGCGAAGGTGAACGCCGACAACGATGTCCGCGTCACGCCGCAAGCGATTCACCGCTTCGCGACTGGCGCGGGCATACTCTTCGATGGGCCGGAAATAGTCCCTGATTTTTCCCGCGTGCCGTTGCAGCCAGTTGGGCGGCGCGCGAAACCACCAGCCATGCGCGAGGACAATCCGGGCGTCACGGATTTGGGTCTGAATCCCCGGGCCATCCAGCGGCATGACCTTCGCCCCCGGCTTTTCGCGTAGCGTGACCACCTTCCGGCCGAAAATTGGGCAGTACTCGTTCCAGATGCTGCCGTAGCAGACAATCTGGTAACAAATCCGTGTTTTGCGGAGTGCGGCGGCAACACCGGGAACCACGTCCAGCCAGCTTCGCCGTTCGGCAACCGGATACCGGCAATAGATGTCCCGGCGCGTTGTCTCGAAAAGGTGGGCATAGGAATGAAATGCGAAGTTGATTATGCGATGCCCCTGTTCCTCCGCTAGGGCGATGAACTGTGCGAACAGCGTGAGACGGTTGGCGAGACGGCCGGACCGGAGGCTGATGACAATTAATTTCCCATCCTTCCGAAAAGGCTGTCCCGGTCTCCGGCCGTCATCCGCCGGTTGCGTGCCATCCTGATTGACCGATTCCATTGCCATTGGCATTACGGTTTGGTGAAGGCGGGCCTGGTGCTGGAATTGTCGGGCCTTTTGGACACAGGCCGGAGCAATAAACAACTTGGCGAAGCTCGTAAAGGTGAATTTATCCGGGCCGGCCCCGAAAATTCTCGCGCCCGGCGCAGGGCACGGCCATAATTCACTTCTCAAAAATATGGCGCCGCCGTTGAAAATTCTGGCGATCCAGTTCCGGTATTTCGGCGACACCGTGCTGGTGGTTCCCGCGCTGCGCGCGATACGCGAGCATTATCCCGACTGCGCCTTGCACGCGCTGGTGCCGGAGGAAGTTGCGCCGCTGCTGCGCCATCTGCCGTGGCTGACGCGCCTGTGGCTGATGCCGCGCAAACGCGGTCACGCCCGCATCAGCCAATCCTGGCCGGTCATTCGTGCTTTGCGGGCGGAACGGTTTGATCGCTCGGTGGAGTTCAGCGGCGGTGACCGGGGCGCAATTCTGAGCTGGCTGTGTGGCGCGCGCGAAAGACTCGGACCGTTTTATTCCGGCGGGTTCATCGGCCGCCGCTTTTGTTATACGCAACGCATCCCGCCCGCGCCATTGGACCGGCACGAAACCTTGCGTGCGCTGCACATTCTGTCGGCATGGGGAATCAATTCAACCCGCTCGCTCGAAACGGAAATTCACACCGACCCGGCGCGGGACGATGACGCCCGGGAAATCCTGCCGGAGCGGAAAATCATCTGCCACCTGGCATCCAGCCAGCCGAAAAAGGAGTGGCCGTTGACGCACTGGGTGGCGCTTTATCAATTGGCCGCTGCCGCCGGACTCAAATTGATTTTCGCCACCGGCACCGGCGCGCGGGAGGAATCATTGCTGAACGATTTCAAGCGACTGGCCCCGGATGCGCCCGTGTTGCAGCCGATTCCCGACCTGGCGTTGTACCTCGCGGTGCTCAAGCGCGCCGAAGTGTTCGTTTCCGGCGACACCGGTCCGTTGCATTTTGCCGCCGGCGTGGGTGTGCCGACCCTGGCCCTGTTCGGAGCCACTTCGCCGGTGCTTTGGGCGCCGATTGGCGGGCACCACCGTTTGCTCACCGGCAGCCCCTGTTCCTGCAGCGGCAAGGTGGGCGTTTGCCAGAGCGCGAATCACTGCCTGGCGGCAATTTCACCCGAACAGGTTTTGGCCGGCCTGCAAAACATTTTGACGCCGGGGTGAAAACTCAACTGTAGCGGCACTCTATGAGCGTCGCCACTTCCGATGGTTATATTGCGACGGTCGCAGACCGCCGCTACAACAAACCACGGAACATTTGGATTGTTTATCGCCGCGCACCCGGATTATTTTCACCACGAAATGGACGACAAAATTCCTTATCTCGACCTCGTGGCGCAATTGCGTCCGCTTCGCAAGGAAATTGACGCCGTCATTGCGCGCACGATTGACCATTGCTCCTTTTGTCTCGGCCCCGACGTGGCGCAGTTTGAAAAGGACTCCGCCAAATTCATCGGCGCGGAACATTGCGCCGGGTTCAACAGCGGCACCTCGGCGTTGCACGTGGCCATGCTGCTGCTCGGCGTCGGCCCCGGCGATGAAGTCGTCACCACGCCGTTCACGTTCGTCGCCACGAGCTGGGCGATTTCCTACGTCGGCGCCAAACCGGTTTTTGTGGACGTTGACGACGCCACCTTTAATCTCGACCCCAAGCTGGTCGAACGCGCCATCACGCCGCGCACCAAGGCCGTCATGCCGGTGCATCTCTACGGCCATCCATTTGACCTGGATCCGATTCTGGCGATTTGCCGCAAACATAAACTCCCGCTGGTCGAAGACACCGCCCAATCACACGGCGCGAAATACAAAGGTAAAACGGTCGGCACGTTCGGGGAAATTTCCTGCTTCAGTTTTTATCCGGGCAAAAATCTCGGCGCCTGCGGCGAGGGCGGCGCGCTGTTGACCAACAACCCGGCTTTTGACAAACGCGCCCGCGCGTTGCGTGAGCACGGCTCAACCGTGCGTTATTATTACGACGAAGTCGGATACAATTACCGGATGGAAGGCATTCAAGGCGCGGTGCTCGGCGTGAAGCTGAAACACCTGGCAAAATGGACGGCGGAACGCCGCCGCGTGGCGCATCGCTACCATGAACTTCTGGCCGGCACGCCGCTGCAATTGCCGCGCGAGGCCGCCTGGGCCGAGAGCGCGTATCATCTCTACGTGGTGCGCCATCCACGCCGCGATGATTTGAAGAAACACCTCGAGGCCAACGGCGTCGGTTGCGCGTTGCATTATCCGCTGCCGCTGCATTTGCAAAAGTGCTATGCCAGTCTTGGCCACAAGCCCGGCGATTTCCCCGTCGCCGAAAAAGCCGGGCGCGAATGCCTCAGCCTGCCGATTTTCCCGGAATTGACCGACCCGCAAATCCAGCGCGTGGCCGCGGTCATCAAGGATTTTTTCAAGAAATAAGTGAGCAAGCGCCGTCAGCGGAACGAGAGCTATGACAACAAAAGCGGATTGCGCAAAAAAATCGCGGCCTACCTGGCCAGCGAAATTTCCCACGAGGAATTGCTCAAGTGGGTGGATGCCGCTTTGGTCAAGGAAGATTTTCCTGAAAAGGACGGGCGGACGCTGCTTGGCGTTTTGTCAGATTTGAGCGCGGGCCGGACCTCCGGCTATTTGTCTCAAATCGAAAGTTATCAGGCCATGCTTCACGAACTTGGCTTTCGGATGGAAATCATCATCCCCCTCACAGTACTCAATACAAAGGAGAACACCATGTACAAACTATCATTGAGCACAGTCTCAAACTGGCAAAGTTGGAAAAATATGTGGGTTCCGGTCAGTGTCGATACGCTATGCCCACTTTGCGGACGACTTGCCAATTTTCCTCTAGAAAAACATCAGCATGACCAACAACGAAACACAGTTTCGGCGAGCGGTCGATGTCCCGGCTGCGGCAAGAACGCCCATTTCTGGGTCATAGAGCCCGGTGACGGCAGGGATTCGTCAAAGCGAGGTTGCGCTTGTCTACTCATCTAACGCCGTCGGCGATAAATCCCTCAGTGTTCTCCCAGTCGTGGGAACGTTTGATCAGATTTATTATCCGATCGTTTGCTGTCAGGTAAGTGGCTTTGTCGAAGTGAGAGTGGTCCATATGTTGATGCTTGGCATAACGGCCAAGAACGGAGCCATGTTGGACGTATCATGTCAACCGCGATTACGCCCGTAAGCCGATTCGTGGTCGAATGCAAGTCCGCGTGCGACCTGGAGGCGGTTTAACTTTTTTCACCACCAAGACACAAAGTTTTGGAAAAGCCGGACAAGTTTTATAAACCAATGCGGCGGTCTGCCGACGCGCCGCTACGCGGCAATCTGTCAGCGTCAATGCGCGTTCATCTGTGGCTGATTTTGCGTGAAACTTTGTGTCTTGGTGTCTTGGTGGTGAAAAGTTAAGCTGTCTCCATGTCGCACGCGGACTTTGTTCATCTTCATTTGCACACCGAGTATTCCCTGCTCGATGGTGCTTGCCGTGTGGACAAGCTCATCGAGAAGGCGCATGAACTGAAATTCCCCGCGCTCGCCATCACCGACCACGGCGCGATGCACGGCGTCATTGATTTTTACAAGACGGCGCGCGAAAAGGGCATCAAGCCCATCATCGGCTGCGAAGTTTATGTCGCGCCGGGCAGCCGACTGGACAAGAAAACCAGCAGCGGCGGGCGTGACGTCTATCATCATCTTGGTTTGTTGGCGAAGGACGAAACCGGCTACAAAAATCTCATCAAGCTCACGACCGCCGCGCACCTGGAGGGCTATTATTACAAGCCGCGCATTGACAAGGAAATCCTGGCCGCGCACAAGGAAGGCTTGATCGCGATGTCCGGCTGCCTTGCGAGCGAAATCCCGGATTGGATCCTCAAAGACCAGTTGAACAAGGCGCGCGACGCGGTGGATTGGTTCAAGCAGACGCTCGGCCCGGAGAATTTTTACCTAGAATTGCAAAACCACGGCATCGCGGAGCAGGCGAAGGTCAACCAGCACCTCATCGCGTGGGCGAAGGAATTCGGCCTCAAGCTCGTCGCGACCAACGACGTTCATTACATCGAGAAAAGCCATTCGCACGCGCACGACTGCCTGATTTGCATCGGCACGCAGACGCAGCTGGCCGACACGAAACGGATGCGCTATGAGCCGGAGCAGTTTTACCTGCGCACGGCGGAGGAAATGAGAGCGCGTTTCGTCGAAACGCCCGAGGCCATCAAAAACACACTCGAAGTCGCCGGGAAGTGCAACCTCGAGATCGAATTTGGCAAACTGCATTTCCCGGTTTTTGCGCCGCCGGAACATTTCACGCGCGAAGGTTATCTGCGCAAACTGATCGCGGAAGGATTGTTCCGCCGCTATACGATTCACGCCAGGGCCGAGGGGAAGGAATTTGTCGTTGAAGGGATTGACGATCCAACGCGGTTGCCGACTTATGTAGCGCAGCCGTCCCGGCTGCCCAGCGCAGAAGACGCGAAAGAAAATCTTTCCGAGGCGGAGGGCAGGCGAGACGCCTGCGCTACGTTGAACGATCCCGCCGTCGCTGCCGCCATCAAAGCCGTGATGGACCGGCTGAAGCTCGAACTCACGGTCATCGAAAAAACCGGTTTCATCAGTTACTTTCTCATTGTCGGCGATTTCATCCGCTACGGTCACGAACACGGCATTGCCTGTGTGGCGCGCGGTTCCGCCGCCGGTTCGATTGTCACCTACCTGCTGGAGATTTCCAACGTGGACCCAATCCGCTACGGCCTGCTGTTCGAGCGGTTCCTAAATCCCGAGCGTGTCAATCCGCCCGATATTGACATTGATTTTGCCGACGACCGGCGCGCCGATGTCATTGAGTATGTCCGCGAGAAATACGGCCGCGATTCCGTCGCGCAAATCATCACCTTCGGCACGATGGGCGCGAAATCCGTCGTGCGCGATGTGGGCCGCGTGATGGGTTTGAGCTACGGCGAGTGCGACCGGCTGGCGAAGATGATTCCGTTCGATCTGAAAATGGACCTGACGAAGGCGCTCAAGCAATCGCCGGAATTCAAGGAGGCTTACGAAGCCGAGGAGGTCACGCGCGAGTTGATTGACACCGCGCTCATTCTCGAAGACATCACGCGCAACGCCTCCGTCCACGCCGCCGGCGTCGTCATTGGCGACCAGCCGCTCGTGAATTTGCTGCCGCTCAAGCAGGACGAAAGCGGCACGCTCGTCACGCAATACGCGATGAATCCCGTAGGTGACCTCGGCCTGCTGAAGATGGATTTTCTCGGGCTGAAGACGCTCACGGTCATCCGCAACACGTGCGAAATGGTCAGGCGCACGCACGGCATCGAAGTGCCGATCGACAACCTGCCGCTCGATGACCAAAAAACCTACGACCTGCTCAATCGCGCGGAAACGCTCGGCGTATTCCAATTGGAATCCGGCGGGATGCGCGATTTGTGCCGCAAATTTCAAATCAGTTCCGTCGAACACATCACGGCGCTGGTGGCGCTTTATCGCCCCGGCCCGATGGAGCTGATTCCTGAATTCATCAAAAGGCGTCACGGCGAGATGAAAATCGAATACGAACATCCGCTGCTCGAACCGATTGCGCGCGAGACCTACGGGATTTTGATTTACCAGGAACAGGTGATGCAGGCCGCGCAGGTGCTGGCCGGGTACACGCTCGGCGGCGCGGATTTGCTCCGGCGCGCCATGGGCAAAAAAAAGCGGGAGGAAATGGCCAAGCAACGCGCCATTTTTGTCAAGGGCTGCAGGGAGAAAAACCAGATCCCCGAAAAAAAGGCGAACGAGATCTTCGATTTGCTCGAAAAGTTCGCCGGCTACGGTTTCAACAAATCGCACGCCGCCGCCTACGCCATCGTCGCGTATCAAACCGCGTACCTGAAGGCCAATTATCCGGTCGAATTTTTCTGCGCGATGATGACGAACGACATGGCGGACACCGCCAAGTTGAGCCAGTACATCAACGAAGCGAGAGAGTTTGGCATCGAGGTTTTGCAGCCGGATGTGAATGAAAGCCAGGTCCATTTCGCGCCGGCAGAACGTAGCGCAGGCGGCTCGCCTGCAGGTTCGGATGCAGCCGGGACGGCTGCGCTACGTCAAGGAATCCGCTTCGGCCTCGCCGCGATCAAGGGCGTGGGCGAAGTTGCGGTGGAAACCATTTTGAAAGCCCGGAATGACCGCGGAAAATTCACTTCGCTTTCGGATCTGTGCGAGCGCGTGGACGGCCGCACCGTGAATCGGAAAATTCTTGAAGCGCTCATAAAATCCGGCGCTTGCGACGGTTTTGGGCAGACGCGCGCCACGCTTTGCGCCCAAATCGAACGCACTTTGGGCCGCGCCGCAAGCATCGCCGCTGATCGCCAGCGCGGACAAAGTTCGCTCTTCGGTGCGCTGGAGGAAAAGGCGCCGCCGATGCCGGAATCCATCAGCAACCTGCCCGAATGGCCGCAGCACGAACTGCTCGCGCACGAAAAAGAGTTGCTGGGATTTTACGTCACCGGACATCCGTTGACGCCATTCGCGCCAATTCTGGAGAAATACGCGCTGACGAACACGGCGAAGCTCGCGGAGCTGCCGAATCGCAGCCTGACGCGCATCGGCGGATTGATCGCCGCGGTGCAAAACGGCGTGTCGAAGAAGAGCAGCAAGCCTTACTCGATGGTCACGCTCGAAGACCTCGAAGGCTCGGTGCAGATTCTTTGCCTGAACGAGAACTACGACAAATATCGCGAATTGCTCACACCCAACAAAGCCATCCTCGTCATCGGTGAAGTGAACACCGGCGATGACCGCCCGAAGATTTTTCCGCAGGAAATCATGCCGCTGGAGGACGCGCCCCGGCGGTTCACCCGGCAGGTCCATCTGCGGCTGCATACCGCGCACCTGAAACCGGAACAACTGGAATCCGTACGCGAACTGGCGGCGGCGCATCCCGGCAAATGTCCGTTGCTGCTCTGTTTCATGCGTCCGGGCGGCGAGGTCATCTTCGTGGACACGAACGAACGATTCAGCGTCACGCCGTCGCAGAAATTGCAGCAGGAAGCCGACGCGCGGTTC